>Ga0058704_10000611_pt1 | contig 17946 bp, 13 predicted proteins | sample AgamicMgSfe_FD_71363 | JGI IMG/M metagenome (GOLD analysis project Ga0058704, IMG submission 71363) | Agave microbial communities from Guanajuato, Mexico - Mg.Sf.e | ecosystem: Host-associated > Plants > Phyllosphere > Phylloplane/Leaf | place: Guanajuato, Mexico | collected 2012-05-30
CAACCAACCCTCACAACGGTGCGAATCACGAAAGAAACAATGCTCGCCTCCTTCATCTACGGCATCATCTTCGCCGCAATCATCGCCGTGAACCACAAATTCGCGAAACCATACGACGAAGTCAAGCAAGCGCGGCAGGAGCGCCACGCGCGCCGGGCGCAGCGGTACGAGAAACACCGGGCCGAGGAGAAGAAGGACTACGAGGAGCGGCAGCGCCAGCGTCGGGAGGCTCGCAGGCAGAACCGGAAACGCGAGGAGGAGCGACGGAGGATGGACGAGGGTGGCGGGCGGGAGGGATGGTGGGTTTCCGATACGGCGGCGTAGGGTGGTCGGGGTTGTTGGCCCGATGGCGGGAAGGTCGGTCGTTGGCGATTGGAGGGATGTGGTGGGGTGGTGCTGAAGCTGGCGATTTGGATGTGTACCCATCGCGCGAAGAGAGGCTGGATGTTGCTGGAAGGTGAGGGATTGGGAACGAAGGTGGCGATTGGTAGTTATGATGCGTGATGTGGCTTGACTTGATCGTATGTGGACGGAGACGACGACGACGACTTTGCCACAGGCATGAGCTGGCATCGTGGCGGGACCATGGCACATATCGACATATAAGGCACGTAAGCTGGAAAGCAAACTAGCCATGCAAGCATATCCCACAACCTATTCTGGTACTGCATCAGAAGGCTCATTCATGCACTGTTGATCGTCCATGTTCTGGATCCTTAGAGCGTACATTGTCTAATACAACAAGCCATGACAAAAGACGTTACCCTCGATACGTACACCTCCCGCAACAATCTCGTCCATTTGTGCCGCGTCATGACTTGCGCGCGTGAATGGAGTACAGCTCCGACCGTTCAACGTACCAGCAGAATTGAATAGTTAGCTCGTCAGTGTACACAGATGCTGCGTGCAGGAGCTTTGCGGCTGTCAAACCTCCTGCTCCGGCCCATGATCATGCGCATGTAGCGCACTTTGGTTCTGTGTGGTCTCGATATGCGCAACTTTCATCCCGCCCCCCTCACACCGCCACCTCGAGCTTCTGTGCCGTGCTGCCCATTGTTGATACACCCACACTAAGATCAACCTCAGGCCAAGGCTTCTTGATCGCGTCTTGAATCTTGACAATTCCCTTCTTCGGTCCGGGCACGGCGCCATGGACCACGACGATCCCGTTCTCCTTATCGACCTTCAGGACCTTCAGACACTGCACCGTGTGCTGCTCTCCGCCCATCCGTCCCGGCATCTTTTTCCCTGGCAACACACGCGATCCAGAGCCCTGACTGGCACCCGCCGAACCCATAATACGATGCGCCAGCGAGTTACCGTGAGAAGCTGGCTGACCACTGAACCCCCACCGCTTCATGCCACCGGTGAACCCCATCCCGCGCGTCGTCGCACGGGTATCCACGAACTGGCCTTCCTGGAAGAGGTCCGCGGTGATGATACGGCCAACCTCCGGCAAACCCGCTTCGTTCTTGACGCGGAACTCGGCCACGTGCCGCTTCAGCGGGACCCCGTTCGCGGCATAGTGTCCTCTCTCCGGTCGGGTGACATTGCCTGCTTCTTTCGTCCCACTGCCGACTTGCACCGCCCAATATCCATGCACGTCTCGCCGCTTGTGGCTGATCACCTGACATCTGTCCAGCTGAAGGACTGTGCACGCCGTCCGCTTCGCAGTCGCCGGATCGTATATAGCCGTCATGCCTTTCTTGATCGCGAGCGCGCCGGTTCGGAGCGGTAACATGGGCTCCTTCCTGAGAAAAGCTGCCTTTTGCGAGGCCCCGAGTATTGGTAGATTGAATCCATTGTTGAAGCGGCTCAGGTTGGTCTTCTGCCGAGGTTGGATGGTCTTGATGGTGCGGAGGAAGTTGCGCGGTACGGCGGGGCAGAGGAAGCGAGGGGGTATGGTGAAGAGCGGTGTTGATGGCTTGGGAGGCATCCTGGACGGAGGGTTGTGGCCAGTTTGAGGTCGCTACTCGATGGGGCTCGCAAGGAGAAGTCAGAAACGACTCCCGTGGTCTTCGTACGCTTCCCTCCAAGACTTTTGGCCACATCGGGACAAGGCGCCGCCCGTCACACCTTACCCGAAACGATTCGCGGGTCTGTGCCGGATTGGGAAAATGCTCGAGACTTGTGATCGACCCGTCGCCTATCTCTAAATTCTAACCGTTGATCCACTCACAGACTACACGCATGTGTGCTTTCGTCAACGAGACCGGATACGATGTTTGTGCTGTCGTCGAGCCGCCCGAGCCCACTACGCTAACTGCTTAGGATATGTGCTCTATGTGCTACTCGGTGTATGATCGACAATGCGCTGTCGAATAGTCGGAGGAACTCCTGGGCGACGGAAGTACGCTCATCCAGGACTGAACTACCGAGGCGCCCTCCGCGATGATCGCCGATCTCAGACATCATGATCAGGATTCCAAGAGACGCGTGCGCCAGGCTAGATCAACATATGTGTGACAGGACTCACAGGAGTCCAGGGCTGTTGAGATTGGCCTGAGATGTGAGAGATTTTACTGCTGCCAAAAGGCTATGGATCACCGTGTGGCCATCTAGGTCGTGACAGCGGTGGGCAAGTGGTTCACATGCGGGTGCAGAACGACCCAAGTGATGAATGTGGACAGTGGGACTCCGCGGGAGTTCCTCCCATCTAGCTTCCTACTCGCATCTTCGCACTCACTCGTACCACGTGGAGAAAGACCTCCTGCATCTTGAGATGAATGCATAAGTGGTGAGCGGGTCCGGTGTACTGAGAGACTACATCGACTAGTAATGTTGATAATCTCCCACTGCCTAGCCACGACTCCACGAGGGTACAACGATATGGATTCGGACGTCGACAGCTTCCTTGTGGGCATCGCACAGTCACTTCCGCTTTCACATCGACATCTTCATCTCGAAATGGATAGATGCACATACAGCAAGCGTTGTGAATGGACGTTCAGACAAGCGCACTTTTCCCGTGACGGACCGCGCCAAAGGTCCCGAACCCGCCAACGGCACCAACTGCACACGCACTTCCGATGGAACATTCGGGTAATTCGGCACGGATCCAAGTATTCCAGGCTCAGGGGCGAATATACGTTGAATGCATTTGACAGTATGGTGGGCAGCAAAGCGGTGAGGCGCTTTTTCAGAGATGCTAAGTGCGGAAGAAGAACGTCCGCTCCCGCCGAGTTTGATGATGTTTCTAGCCGCCCAGCTCTGCGAGAGTCAGGGGCGCAGCCAGTGGATGACCGGAGAAGCTCGATGCTTCAGCGACCACCCGCCGTGATGCGCGATTGGTTTCCGCTGAGGAGCCAAGCTTTGCGTGATGAGCGCATATGAGAGGGTGTATTCGTGTGTGAATCCTGTCGGTCAGTGTGTGTGATGGACTGGTGCGCTTGGTTGGAAGTTGGGGGCCTAGACTCAAGGCTGGGGCCAATTCGGGGCCCGGCTTTTTCGGCGGCAGGCGCGGCCTTTGCGGCTCATGTCGGGAGGGACTCTGTAGGCTGTACATAGCCATGCCGCGCAAACGTGAATCCGGGACAGTCGTGTAATAAGCGGGCATGAGAGTGGCTCCGAGCAGCTGATGCGCGGTCAATACAGGCCGAGACCGCCCCTAGAAGGTAATTTTGATCGTGTGCAGGGTCGACATTGATCCTGCTAGGGGCTGTACAGCCTCAACGGAGGCGACCCGTCGCAGCTAGCTGAAGCGACAAGAGAGCACCACGCTCAAGACTAGGTGTTTTCTTTTCACATATGTGATGTAATATTAGACCGTATAACTTTACAATGCATGTTTTTAACAGTAGAGACAAAAGTCATCAAACTTCCTAGAAACTTAGTGATAGTAGGATTACCTTATTTATATTAGAGAAACAAATAGATAGCTATATTCCTAAGGCTTATCCTAAAATATCTTAGTATCTAATCTAGTTATAGGCTATATCTATAATAGAATACTTATCCTCTAGTTTCTTTAGGCTAATTACTAATCAATTAGTATATACTAAGTATGTTAGTCTATAGATTTCTCTATTTATCTATCAAATAGACTAAAAGAGAGTAAGGGGTTTAGAGGTTAGACTAGTATTACTTAGGCTACATATAATACATATAACCTATCTCTCTTCCTAACTACTAGAATAAAGTATCAATAATATTAGCTTCTAAATCCATTCAAATTTTAAGTAAAGACTTAACTCGATGTTGCTTGCAATAATGTAATGACATCTAGTATAAGTCACTATATGTACATTCGGTTGGAGGCCACACTTTGCTGCGAACCGATGCAGCGGTCGTCAGCCTGAAAGGTTCGGGACGCCTCCCCCGGTGTGGCTTGTGCCGTCCGTCTCGCTTGCTTTTCCCCGTTAGGCGCTGAACGTCACGTCGTCACCCTGTAAGCGCGATTCCGTGCGCCTATCAAGCACATGGTCCATGTGTGCTGGGCATCAATGTTTCTCCTCATTCCAACTTCCCTCCTGCGCTTCCACACTTTCACTGCGCTGATCTTGTCCTGTGCAACCTGTTCACAGCGACAGCCGGGCCAGACCTTGCAGCAGCTCCGACCAGCACCCGGCCCGCTACAGCAATCGCGCCGCCCTCCAATTTCGTACTCGCAAGGTCCGCAACAATACCGCGCTTGGCCCGCTGCGGTATCCTTGATGATGTCCGGCGCGACGCCGGGCTCTGATCGACCCTCCTGACAGCGTTGAACGACAACAAGCTGCGTTTTGACTCGGCCTTGCTGAGTACCAGGCTCGCGCGACCGATGTGAATACCGTAGACCTGACAGAGGCATCACCATTGAGATCAGCCCAAGCAGTGCGCATCTGCGCTGACGCTGGCGTTGGCAGCCCTGGTGCCGTCCAGACTTCAGATTTCGCTATATTCCATCCTTTCTATGATTCGCGATCACTCGCCAATCTATCCAGCTCAGCGCTTTGGAACGTTCATTGCATGCCAGAGAACCGATGAACGAAGGGACCACCGTCGTCTCCCGGTCGTTGACCGACAAAGACCGCCATGACTCGTTGCGACAAATCGATCCTGTCTCATCCGGGTTCACTGCCGTGAACGGGAATCGTCACAGAAGTCCGTCGAAATGCCTCGAGGAACCATCGCAGCCGACAACGACAATTCCGGTGAGGCAAGTCAGTGCTTCGACGTCGAGAGATCACGACACGACACCCGCACAATACCCGGGATGGCGAGCGGACGACCGGAGGCTGTCAGAGCAGACTGCGGACTCACCCCCAGATAAGCGCATCGACAGTGGAAAGCGCAAACGGTCTGATGGCACGGATGTCGAACGTGAAAGTGACGTACGAGCGGATCAGCCATATGGGACAGGGCCTGCATCGCCGAAACGGCGCGTGACTGCAGAGGATCCCGTGGACGATCTTGAGTCTCGCGACCAACCGAGCACTGCTTCGGCGGCATACCCACCTGAACGTCGGCTTACTGAGTCGACTTCCGTCGGCGCCTACCAACGGTGAGTTGGCATCAACCGGGGAGTCGTGTCATCACTAATGCATGATAGCCAACCTTCGCCGGTGCATAGGCGGGGTGTAGGGAAGCCCGTTCCATTACCTCGACCCGAGATCGTAGCAAACCTAGCAGAATCACTTGCGCGCGAGCTCAGCACTGCTGCAGAAGCCCAGGCGGTAAGCCATACAGTATCACAGACTTCAGCCCACACGCACGCCGTTACCGAGAGCGAAGGTTCACCAAGAGACGAAGACGAGGACCAGCAGCTCGCAAACTACAGCGCAGAACAGACGCAAGGTCAGGAATCCTCTGATTCCAAAAAGCGGAAACGTATCTTCAGCACTCGAACCAAGACCGGCTGCCACACCTGCAGGACTCGCAAGAAGAAGTGCGACGAGGGCAAGCCGACTTGCCGCAATTGCAGCCGAGGCGGTTTCCCCTGCGGTGGCTATGGTGCTAAACCCGTGGATCTGAAGCCATCGGGGCCAAGTTCACGAGCGGCACCCATTGCGCTGCAATCAAAACCTAGCTACTACGAGCCTCCTCACCACGGGCCCACGGGCTATTACCATAACCCCATGGATGAAGGGCCACGGTACAGTCACTGGGGAAACATCGTGACTGAACCGGAGCAGTCCCAGTCCCAGTCCCAGCAGAGCAGTAGCGATGGCCAAGCGGGTCGTCGTGACGGCTGGTCGCGACCCGGCTGGGCGCCGAACGCTGCACCGCACCCGTACATGCCAGAGCGCATGCCCCCAACCGACTTCAACTCCATGCCACCTATGCAACTGTACGCGCCGAACCTCCCATTACCACCACCGCCGCCCCCGCCGCCTCTCGACGCGCCAAATCTCCCACTGCCACCACCACCGCCTGCGCCGCTTCTCGACTCACCCTGGCTTGATCCGTCGTATCGGCCGATGACGGGGTATGGAACGCTGCCAGGCATAAGACACAACGCGAGCGGGTCCATCTTGCAACGCAATGCGGCTCTGGCGTTCGCCCACAACCCTAAAGTCCGCCTCAGCGAGAAGGAGAAGATGTTGATCGGGCAGCCATTCCTACACTTCATCGATGACGTCTTGCTCAATGACCGACAGCAGTGCCGCGGTGCGCTCGAGCGCTACAACGACGCGGCCCGGACGTCGTCGTGCATCAGCCCGGAAGAGCGCGGAAGGCTGTTTCGAGCGATCATGGACCCTCCGACCCGCCCATCTTTCCAAAAGGGCCACGCAGGGCAATATTCCGGACCGACAGGGACGGTAGGCCATCAGTCGATCGTGGAATGCCCGTTCAACTGCGAATACGGGTATAACATCCGCTTGGGCAGCTTCGTCGTGATCCAATCCGGGTGTTACATGCAAGACGCGTGCGAGATCAGCATCGGCGATCGAACTATCATCGGCCCCAACGTCAAGTTCTACGGCATCACGGCCAGCGTCGACTCGAAGGCGCGGAAGGGAAGCCAGGGAACCGTGCAGGGTGGTCCGATCAAGATCGCCGAGGATTGCTTCATTGGTGGGAACGTCACCATTCTGCCCTTCCGAAAGATTGGACGGGGCGCCGTGGTTGGTGCGTGCTCGGTTGTGACGAAGGTGAGGAAGAAATGGAGGATGCCTCGGCGCCTGCCCATTCCGGAACTTGACTGACGCTTCGTAGGATGTGAAGGAATTCACGGTCGTGGCGGGTAATCCTGCCAAAGTCCTTCGAAGGATCGAACCGGGTTCGAACGTCGACCAACACCATCCTGACATTCAGGAGCAGAACGATCGGATGTATAAGGAAATGCTGGAAGAGGCGACGCGATCGGGCGATAACTAGTTCTGGCGCAACTTGTGCCATCAGTCACTTTTGCACTGGGGTCCTCCCCAAGATCGAACCGGATTCTCACCATGGCTCGAAGGTACTCGCGCTCTAAAATCACCGAGTTCAAGTTGCTGGGATCACAGCGCCGGTTTATATCGAGACGTCCTTCCAGTAGGCATGAAAGGCGATGCATAGCTTGATGGCGATACACCTCGAGGCTAGCTTCGAAAAGCCGAGGTGTACGAGGAATCGGTGTCCGTCAATCATCGCGGTCCACTGCGGTAGAATGTTTCCCATGACAGCAATCCGAAAGCCAGTACGACAACTCCGCCTCCGATATAAGTGGCCATTGAAGGCGCGAGTCCGAAGATCAGCCAGTCGTTGAAGGCGACAAAAGCCATGCTCAACACGTTCGCAAACGATCCAAACACAGGATCGGTCCAGACGACAAGTACCGCTAGCGTCGTGATCGAGACCACGCCGGAAATCACGGCGATAGTGAGCCACGCCCAGACGCGCAAACTTGGCCATTCGAGCGTTTCGATGCCGACGAAGTGCAATGCGACAAGGAAGACCCACAAGGTAGCGAACGTGTAGACGCCCGTCAACGCGCTCGCGGCCAGTGTGAGTGGAAGGCTCGATTTTGGATCGGATGGGCGAGAGGAGCAGGCCCACTTCTTGAAGAGAACCTCGTACAAGCCAAAGGCCAGGGCGCCAACGCTGGCGATCACATTGCCGAAGAGTCGGGACGTGCCGACCTTGGAGGCGGCGTTGCTTTCGTCAGGGGGATGCTCGGCTGTCGTGTCGCCATAGGCGATGACAAAAGTTCCCACGATGGAAAGTAAGACCGCGATGATGCTGTACCGGCCAAGCCTCTCCTTGAGAATGGGTACGCTAAAGGCGGCCGCGAAGAAGGTGGAACAATTGTAGATAGCGGTGAGGTCTGCTGGGGTCGTGAAGGCCAGAGCAATGAACCAGGAACAACCGCTGACTGTCAACACAGCCGTTACGATCGCCATGACTGTTGCCAGGAAGTCGAGTGGTCCGCCGACTTGTCCTTGCCGCTTGAGCATCATGTACGGTCCATTGGTGGCGTACGCATCGATCGTGCTGATTGATTCTCGGAGTCGGTTGTTGTAGTCTCGTACCCAGGTGGTGTAGGAGACGTCTCGTTTCCGGAACCGATCGTTGAGCAGATGGATCATCCATGGTAACGCGAGGGAACTGTGAGTAATGTACATGGTAGCCATCGGTTTCTTCCAGCCGAGCGTCGACTCGACGTACTCGGTGGCCTCCGTGTTCACTACGAAGCCTAAAACCGTGACCAACAAAGCGAGCGTAATAAGAAGTGGTGACCTGGTGCCACTCTTGCTGGGCTTTGGCTCGTGGTAATAATTGAAAATGGTCCGGTCGTTGTCATGAGGGTCGTCTTCAAGCTGGGACAGTTCGATGTCCAGAGTCGAGCCATCGTTGGCCAGGAAGGGTTGCTCCTGTGCAGGTTTCCGTCGGTCCATGTCCATTGCTGCGAGCTGGATAGTGATCGGACAAGTAGAGCATGCTCTCAGGGTCGGCAGCTATTACTTACTACCAAGCTATGTGGACTGAGGACTGTAAGGTGATGTTGGACAAGCTGGTGGATGTGAACATGAAGGTACATGTAGGAGGTAGCGTGGCGTAATAAGCCTTAAGGCTAGAAGTGTTGAAGATGCGATGGTGGAAGTCGTGGGAAGAGTATGACAGCCGAGCCATCTCCGAATCTCCGCAGGGAATTTCTTCGTCCAAACCGGCAGGCATGTTCGTGTGCGCGTGTGCCTACGTCAATATACGGGAGACCAGCTGGTCAAGATGACAGCGGTAACGGAAGAGTTTCTTGGAGCTCTTCGAGGCGCGCAGGAAAACTTTCTTCAGCCAACATTCCCGCTATACACCGACACTCTCGCCTACCTCAAACATGCTCTGGATCCGCTAGCCGCAGACGTCAGCGCGGCGCAGCAGCAACGCTTACAAGAAGCGCAGAAGAAGCGCAAACGAGGAGACCGGCATATTGAGGACGATGTCCTGCGATTGAAGCAGCTCCATACCGCGGGGTTCGCCCCGGAACAGGTATGGGAGCAGGCAAGACGGATCATCGATGCGGGGAGACTGGAAGCGGAGAGAGCTCTGGTAGAGAATGCCGGTGAAGTGGATCGCACAGTTGGGCAGGATGAAGAAGCGGAAGACGTGGATGAGAGTGACTTTGGCGAAGAAGGCATTGATTACGAGGTTGAAGGTCTCGCTGATGGTGACGAAGTATACGATGAAGAGGAGGATGACGACGACGATGACTTGGACGGCGTGTTGGACAAGCAGGATGCTGTTGACGATTACGAGGAGGATGATGACATTGACATGGACGCCGACATGGATGGAGAAGGCGGTCTGAGCAACAACGAGCCTGCTGGTGAATTCGTGGAAGACAAGTTTGGCCTCAATGATGGCTTCTTTTCTATTGATGACTTCAACAAGCAATCGGACTTCCTCGAGCAGCGAGATGCGCGAGGCGAGGATGACGGTGCTGCTAGCGATGAAGAGGACGTGGACTGGGATGCCGATCCTCTTGTGGGCGCCGCTGCCGACGGCAAGGCAGCTGCAGCGGGTGCAGACATTGACGGCGATGATGCGGGCGAGGAGGATGGTCCGACCTTCGGCGATCCTGATGCGCCGAGTGAAGATGAGGACGACGAGGTCGACGGGGGCGACATGGACGTCGTGGGTGATATGGGAAACACCAATGATGTGATGTATGCCGAGTTCTTCGCTCCGCCGGCTCAGAAAAAGCGCAAGAACAAGAAGGGCAGACCGAATCCGCACAACTTTCCAGCACCTGCCGCAAACGGCGCGACGGAGGAGCCGGAGGATGACGACATGGAACGTACCATGGCGGCGGTCCACCGTGATTTATTCGATGAGGAAGAGTCTGCAGACGACCAGTCAGAGGCAGGCGAACAAGAGAACCTGGATCCAGCTGACCCTCGCTCCCGCCGCTCAACTCACGAACGTCGCAAGGCAGCGCTTGCAGAAGAAATCCGCAAGCTCGAGGCCGCCAACGTCGCGAAACGTGAGTGGACACTCTCTGGAGAAGCGCGTGCGGCAGATCGACCGCTCAACTCCTTACTGGAAGAAGACTTGGAGTTTGAGCGCGCTGGCAAGCCCGTCCCTGTCATCACGGCCGAAGTCAGCGAGAGTATCGAAGAGCTTATCAAGCGCCGAATACTAGCGTATGACTTCCAAGATATCGTTAGAAGGCGACCGGACGACTTGGCGACAGGCAAAGATGCTCGCCGAGGCAGACTGGACTTTGAACTGGACGACAGCAAAAGCAAAAAGGGCTTGGCGGAGGAGTATGAAGAGGAGCATCTCCGACGGACCGATCCAAACTACGTCGATGCCCAAGACGAGAAGACGAAGAAGGAGGAAGCGGAGATTGAAGCGCTGTGGACCAAAGTCCGCGCCGACCTTGACAGCCTCAGCTCCTGGCACTTCCGACCCAAGCAGCCCGCGCCTCAGCTCGACATCCGCGTCGACGCGCCCACAATCACGATGGAAGACGCCCGGCCCAGCGCTGGGGGCGACGCCGCGAGCGCGAGCCAGCTGGCGCCGCAGGAGGTCTACAAGGCCGGCGAGGCCACGAAGGGCAGCCGGGACGAAGTCGCCGGCAAGGCGGGCTTGCCGAGTGCGCGAGAGGAGCTCAGTCGAGAGGAGCGCCGGCGTCGTCGTCGCAGGGAGAAGGAGCGGATTCGGAAGGCGGGCGGGAGCGATGCGGCGAGGCCGCAGAGTAAAGGTGCCAAGGAACGCAAGGAGGTGCTCGGCGACTTGAAGAGAGGTGGTGTTAAGGTGATTGGGAAGAAGGGCGCTGTTACTGATGTTGAGGGCCGGCTGGCGAAGACCGCTGGGGAGGGGCTAGGTGCTGGGAAGTACAAGCTGTAGTTCAGTGGCTGTCGGGAACGACTATATGTAGTCGTGGACCAAAGATTCCTATCTTGCAGCCTTTGATGGTCTGTCAACGGGATGACCTTGTATTTTCGCCTCGTTCTAAGTATTCTCAAGACCTTGGAGATTCCCTGACGAGTCGATAGATTAAGCGACTAGTGGAGTCTGGATGCATACCTAGTTTACTCCTTTGGACATGCGGCTCGGACACGCAGCCATCGGACTTGAGATAACACCTGAACGGGTGCTCAGCTTACACGGCGACTGCAGTCAAAGGTGAACGGGCAATGGTATGGCAGTCAATTGTACGGTTGTATGTCATCTACACTCAGCCACTACCCACTATCTGCAAATCGCCCCCGTCATCGTATGCGAAACGAGATCTATCGCCTCTCGGTATTCCTTGCAGAGCACGCGAGGTACGATGCTCTGGAATACGGCTCGTGAACTGTGAGGCCCGAAGCAGCAGGTCTATGTATCTCGCGCAATCACGAGAGAGCCCGGCCACGAAGCTGGACTCGGGGACGCACACCCGACCTCCTTCGACTTAGGCGTGTGGGGTTTTCTTGCCGTGGTCCGACTGGTAGCGGGGTTCGCCATGGGCAGAACAGGTCTTGTCGAAGCGTCGCCTCATGACACGGTTTGCGATTGACCACTCGATTCGAGAATACCGATCACGAGGCTTTTCGATGCGGGAGGGTCGTACGGGCTTGCTGGTTGCCTCCCTGGTGCATCTTCGTCTGGGAAAGACGGCCGCGGTGGTGGACGCCAACATACTTGATCACCGCATGATCGTTTTCAGGCGGAGCGATCGTCAGGGCCAAAGCGGAGAGAACCGGCCCGTACGGAACGGACGGCTTGGGTTGTCTGGAGCATATGTGGCCGACTTCCTTCGGGTGTCCTGTCCGTTTCGCTGGGTAGAACGCGGCGGGAAATGGCGATGAAGGTTGTTCGCCTTTTTCGCCCAGGAGCATGATGCTCATGAATGGCAGAAAAAGCCTGGAGTCGTCACGCTGCAGCTTCCTGCTTCTGAGAACCGAGTCGAGCTATCGAACTTGATGGGCCCAGGGAATCGATCGAGTACTCCGGAGCTCCTCGTCTTCGTTCGAGGAGCATTTCGATACGTCGTGACAGGTCTGATGCCCTTGGCCGGGCTCAGGCGGCTTCCGAGTTGCCGTAGAACATCCTGTTGGTCTCGCGCTTCTCGCCCCCGGCTTGGTACATGCGGGCGAAAGCGAAGTGGAAGAAGGTAAGGAGACCGACGAGGGTGAGCAGGCTGATGAATCCCTCGGTATCCAACACGGCGCGGCGTGGAGGCAAGGCGACGTAGCTGATGTCGGACATTGTTGGACTCGATGCGGACGGAGAAGGGTAGCAATGGGTGGGAGGTGGTTCGTGTCGAGGAGGGTGTTGAAGGGAAGTGGGAATGTGTGATGAGGATTGAGGTCGCGAGCACGACAAAGGGAAAGTCGACGGGTCTTGTACTTACGGCGTCGCCATGGCGGTGCTGCACATACCCAGGAGGGTATATGTAGCCAGCTCGGTGGAATCACGGATTATTCTGTCGTCTCGGGCCCAAAAGGGAAACGCGATGGATAGATTCAGATCACGAGGGAAGGCAGCGCGACTCAGCCACGTGCCCGGACCCGGACCGTTGCAAACTCACGAGGTTTTCCCCCAAATTCGGGGCTTTTTTCCCATCAGCTCTGCCTCACGGTCTCACCATACCCTTTTCCTTCCATCTCCCAAAATAAAAAGCGTCTGAGTCGCGAGATGGGTGCCGGTGCGCGCGAAGCAGTCGGCCGGCGCTTCGTCAAAAAAGGCGATGGGGCCAGCTGGGGCTTTGCCGGTTTGCCGTTTATTCAGGAAGACCAACACATTGGAACAGCAACCAAACGCTTACACCTACAGACCTGAAGTCAGCAGACCCACGGGAACTCGAGTAGAGTTTATTGCCAACCATACATTGGCGCACATAAGAAGTTCACCGCCCTCCCTGCATGAAAAGCGTAGAGCCAGTGGGGGAAAGCCATAAAACTACAAGGCCTGCCCTGTTCATGCTGGTGAGACGCCTGCTCCTCGCCAGCGCTTCCTGCTATCGAGACGCATGTTATAATATATATCACGAGACAAGACTTGAGACGATGGGAACGCTGTGAACATGTTGGACCAGCCTGTCGGGGGGTGTCTGATGCGTGTCGTCCACACTGAGCTTGCAATACCCAGTGTTTGTCCGAGTCACAGCAGCTGTGTTAAGGATTCGGATCATTAGTAGAGATGTATTTGACCGCCCATCGTAGTGGTGATTGGGGACGTGTTTGTCTAGACCTGCCGCGAGCGAGCCTGCAAGAGCCACAGGTCCTTGTTCGTCAACAAGATACCGGTTGATGGGTCTCGCGCAAAGTTGACTACGACTGTCTCGGTTGGTCGTGCTCGGGCTGATCTGGTGGAGGAGGATTGCGGCTGACCGGGATCACTTCGAGAGGATCGCGAGTTCATTGCCTGCCATATCGTCGTGTGATCAGACGATCAATGTGCACGAGTAATAAGAAGGACTGTATCGATCGAAAAAGAGTAGTGAGGAAACGCACAAAGTAACAAGTCGACGTTTCCTTGGATGACCAGTACAAGCGGTGTACATTGAAATCCGTTAGACGTCAGGCCTCTGATACCATCATACTGTCCTTTGAGGACACAGCATAGACGTCCTCAATCCAGCATGGACATTGTAGTACGTACAAAGGTTAGGAGAAGATGAGCGTGTGGTTCAATGTGAGGCGCTTCTCAACCTCCCTTGCTCCATCTTGGCAATGAATTGAGGCTCTGTCCGAGCCGCTAGCGCTAGCAGGTGTTCATGAGATGTTTGAACACGGCTACTCATCATTTTCGTCAAGATCTCTCTCACGCCGGAAGTCGAGTCGAGTCGAGTGAGGAGTCAACAATATGGACGAGCTATTTGATGTCTTTGACGAGAAGGCGCCAAAGCCCAGCGACAGCGGAAAGAAAGGGAAAAAGAGCAAAAAGCGATCTGCCAACGGCGACATCAAGGGCCCAATACCACAGCAGAATGCAGATGCGAAAGTAGAAGATGTGGCTGCCGAGCCTGATGGCCAGGATGCCGGCGCTGAGGATGGCCACGAGAGCGGGACACAAGAGCGCCGCGATCAGAAACGGCAGCGCAGAGACGACGAACCGGAGCCAGTGGTCACCGATACTTTCGAGACCGAGCAGTCTCGCGAGGTAGCCGCCTCGGCTGGATTACAGGCGCAGAAAGACGACAAGGCCGTGGTCCTGTCCCATCAGGTTCGCCATCAAGTATCTCTACCACCAGACTACGACTACGTCCCAATCTCACAACACAAAGCGCCGGAAAAGCCAGCGCGAGAGTGGCCCTTCACCCTCGATCCCTTCCAGCAGGTCTCCATCGCTTCCATCGAGCGAAACGAAAGCGTGCTGGTGTCCGCGCACACCAGTGCAGGCAAGACGGTGGTGGCAGAGTATGCGATCGCACAGTGTCTGAAGAACAACCAGCGCGTGATCTACACGAGTCCGATCAAGGCGCTCAGCAACCAGAAGTACCGGGAGTTTCTCGCCGACTTTGAAGATGTGGGACTGATGACCGGCGACGTCACGATCAATCCGACGGCGACGTGCTTGGTCATGACGACCGAGATCCTGCGGTCGATGCTGTACCGCGGCTCCGAGATCATGCGAGAGGTTGCTTGGGTGGTCTTCGACGAGGTGCACTACCTGCGCGACAAGTCCAGAGGTGTGGTCTGGGAAGAGACCATCATCCTGCTCCCTGACAAAGTCCGCTACGTTTTCCTCTCCGCCACCATCCCGAACGCAATGCAGTTCGCGGAGTGGATAACGAAGACACATAGTCAACCCTGCCACGTCGTCTACACCGACTTCCGGCCGACGCCGCTGCAGCACTACTTCTTTCCGGCCGGAGCAGATGGCATCCACCTCGTCGTAGATGAAAAGGGCGTTTTCCGCGAGGAGAACTTCAACAAGGCCATGACGTCCATCGCGGACAAGGCCGGTGACGACGGGACCGACCCCTTGGCGAAGCGCAAGGGCAAGGGCAAGGACAAGAAGACGAACAAGGCCGGCAAGAAAGAGGGTCCGACGGATATCTACAAGATTGTCAAGATGATCATGATGAAGAACTACAACCCCGTCATCGTCTTCTCGTTCTCGAAGCGCGAGTGCGAGAACTACGCGCTGCAGATGAGTCAGCTCGCGTTCAACGACGAATCCGAGAAGGCCATGGTGTCGAAAGTGTTCAATTCCGCCATCGAGATGCTGTCGGTCGAGGACAAGGAACTGCCGCAGATCCAGCACATTTTGCCGCTGCTGCGACGCGGTATCGGCATCCATCACTCCGGCCTGCTTCCGATCTTGAAGGAAACGATCGAGATTCTGTTCCAGGAAGGTCTTATCAAAGTGCTCTTCGCCACCGAAACCTTCTCCATCGGTCTCAACATGCCGGCCAAGACGGTCGTCTTCACCTCGGTGCGCAAGTTCGACGGCACCTCGCTGCGCTGGGTCACCCCGAGCGAGTTCATCCAGATGTCGGGTCGCGCGGGTCGACGAGGCCTCGACGAGCGCGGGATCGTCATCATGATGATCGACGAGAAGATGGAGCCCGCCGTCGCCAAGGATATCGTCCGGGGCGAGCAGGACAAGCTCAACAGCGCGTTTTACCTCGGCTACAACATGATCCTCAACCTGATGCGCGTCGAGGGCATCAGCCCTGAGTTCATGCTCGAGCGGTGCTTCTTCCAGTTCCAGAATGCCGCGTCCGTGTCCGGGCTGGAGAAGGAGCTGTACGAGCTCGAGCAGAAGAAAGTGAACATGGAGATTGAGAACGAGCAGGAGATCAAGGGGTACTACGACCTGCGCCAGAATTTGACCGGCTACGGGAACGATATGAGAGCCGTCATCACGCATCCGCAGTATCTTCTGAAGTTCCTCCAACCCGGCAGACTGGTGAGGGTCAAATACAAAGACTACGACTTCGGATGGGGTGCGGTGGTCAATTTCGTCAAGGTCAGGCCAGGGAGGACCCAGAAGGAGGAGGACATCCCGTCCAAAGCCTCAGTCATAGTTGACATCCTGATGAACGTGGCAGCCGACGTGACGCCGCCGCAACCGGGCGCGAAACTGAGCGAGGACCTGCCACCTGGAATCCGTCCGCCCGTGGCCGGCGAGAAGGGTAAGATGGAGGTGGTCCCGGTCATGAACGGCACCATTGACTCGGTCGGGCATCTGCGGATCTTCCTCCCGCCGGATCTCCGGACCCAGGAACAGCGCAACACCGTCCGCAAGGCCCTGGAGGAAGTCGCCCGCCGCTTTCCCGACGGCGTCGCCATCCTGGATCCCATCGAGAACATGGGCATCCACGACGACGCCTTCAAGAAGCTCCTGCGCAAGATCGAGGTCCTCGAGCACAAGCTCTTGTCGACCCCCTTGCACAAATCCGACCAGTTGCCGGAGTTGTACGAGCAGTACTCGGCGAAAGTCGAGCTCAACGGCGAAATCAAGGCCAAACGCAAGCAGATCTCCGACGCCCTCTCCGTGCTGCAGCTGGACGAACTGAAGAACCGCAAGCGCGTGCTCCGGCGCCTGGGCTTCGTCAACGATGCCGACGTCGTGCAGCTGAAGGCGCGCGTGGCGTGCGAGATCAGCACGGGCGACGAGCTCGTGCTCTCCGAGCTCCTCTTCAACCGCTTCTTCAACGAGCTCACGCCCGAGCAGTGTGCGGCCGCGCTGAGCTGCTTCATCTTCGAGGAGAAGAGCAACGAGGCGCCGCAGCTGAAGGAGGAGCTCGCCAAGCCGTTCCGCGAGATCCAGGCGCAGGCGAGGCAGGTCGCCAAAGTCAGCATGGAGAGTAAGGTGCTCGTCAACGAGGAGGAGTACCTGCAGTCCTTCAAGTTCGAGTTGATGGAGGTGGTGTACGCTTGGACGCACGGGGCGAGTTTCGCGACGATTTGGTGAGTTCGGGTCCACACCGATGTCCCCACGAGGTGCGATGCGATGGCTGACAATCTTTCGCAGTAAAATGACCGACGTTTACGAAGGATCGCTGATCCGCCTTTTCCGCCGCCTCGAGGAGTTGCTCCGGCAGACCGCGCAAGCGGCCAAGGTCATGGGTAGTGAAGAGCTCGAGCAGAAGTTCGAGGCGGCGCTGGGCAAGGTGCGGCGGGACATCGTTGCGGCGCAGTCGTTGTATCTTTAAAGGTTGAACATAGGTCGATATCGTGTAGAGGAATAACGTGCATGAGCGATGCCTCCTTCGTTCCGAATGATTGACGTTCGAACCAGTAGCAAGAGCCGGATCCGGCGCTGTCGTATGAGGACTCCGAGAGAGGACGTGATCATCATGGCGGCGCCGGGGTTTGGACACCACTCAACACCGCATCAACATACCCCTCCGCCTGACGGGCAATCCGGGCCATATCCAACCTGGCCAACGCATTCCGCTGCGCCTCCAGCACTTCCGGCTGCTCGAAAACATCCTTCATCACCTCCCCCTCTTTCCGCCAATACTCCTCGGTCACCGTCCTCATCCGCCCATCCCTAACGGCACCATTCCTCAGCACGCCCAACGCCCTCGTCCTACCCACCAGGCCCTCTAGCCCAACCCCGACTTCCATAACCTTCTCCCTCACCCCAGCACCCCCATCA
>Ga0058704_10000612_pt1 | contig 17941 bp, 18 predicted proteins | sample AgamicMgSfe_FD_71363 | JGI IMG/M metagenome (GOLD analysis project Ga0058704, IMG submission 71363) | Agave microbial communities from Guanajuato, Mexico - Mg.Sf.e | ecosystem: Host-associated > Plants > Phyllosphere > Phylloplane/Leaf | place: Guanajuato, Mexico | collected 2012-05-30
CATGAACATGGCCACCTCAGCCAAGCCAGAAAAGCTTGCGTCTAAATACGCACGAACCTGCGGTGACAATGCAGGCTGCATCAAGCCGACATGACGTGCAGAGTCAACGGATCGAAAGGGTATCGTGATGAGACAGCGGTATTGTGACGGGATCGTACATGTCTTCGTGCCAGCAGTCTGCTGAAACGCAATAGTCCATGCTGTCGAGTCCCGCACAACCTTGACGCATGACCCGACTCGTCGCAGCCAGTTGGACATTGTGTAACTGTCGCCATGTAGGTCCCAGGAGCTGTTCAGGCCACGCGGATCTTCGATGGCCGCGACAAGCGTCACATGCTCGCCAATGCAAGATGAACTCGATCCTGCTGGCGCCATGAAGCATTTATGCGCAGATGGTTAGCTGTAACATGGAGACGAGAGATTTGCCCTTGGAGCATATTGTGTCCCGTCGTCTGCTTCGGAGTCATTTGTCCGTGTCATGAGACGTTCGTTGCAAGTGAGGATGTCGATTCGCAACGGGTGCTTCACCATTGCTCCCGCCTTCACTCGTCGGCTTCTTCGTCATCCTCGCTTCCGCCTTCCACGTCCATCTCATTCTCAGGCTCGTCAGCCTCAGCATCCTCATCTAAGCCATCATCTTCCCAGAAATCAGCATCCTCGTCCTCAAGCCCCTCCATCTCCTCATCCTCGTCGACTGCGGGTTTGCCCTGCGCTGCCCTTTCCTTCTTCTTCCGTTCGATATTCTCTTTCTGCTGCCGTCGCCTCTCCTCCTTCTCCTTGTTCCGTTTCGCCCACGACGCGTTCATCGCCTTGATCTCGTTGCTGCTCTTGTGGATGTATTCGTGCCACATAATTTTGCCCCCACAAAGTCCCTCTTCGACCTTTGTCAGGCGGAGTGTCATGCGCGGACCCAGCTCGGTCAGCTTTATCGCTTTCTTCTCTACTCGATCGGTGCGCATTTTAGGTATCGCCTTTGGCTCGTCTTCGCCCTCCACGTCGCCGTTCGCCTCGATGCGAGCTCTTTGCGCTTCCTTGACATGCCGCCTTTGTTCTGAGGTCAGGACCTTGCGCGACTCCGGCGCGAGGACTTCGACCTCGGCGTCTGTTTCCGGTTCGCTCTCCGAGGTGAAGCCTGCAGCGGCGGCCGGATCGAGTAAGTAATCCGAGACGTCCGCCAGCTTGCCAAGGTTTGGTAGATGCTTCTTGTGAGCATGTGTGCCATGCGAAGCCGCGTCGAGCCTGCGGAGAGCTTTGGGAAGCGATGACTTGGCCAACGGGGTCGAGATCGCATAGTGACGGAGCTGAATGACGTATGGAGCTTCATCCGAAGAGGAGCTGGCCTTTGTCGGTACGCGATCGAGCAGCAGCACCCGCTTGATGGAGTTCAAGGACGTGCTCTGGGGTGAGATGGGCGCGAAGAGTGATTGAAAGACGGTCGTCGTCAGCTGTTCCAGATGCTTGGGTACGGCCGGGTTGGGATTCGAGTCCGCGTTGGGAGACATGAAGTTGTTCATAACCAGCAGAGGTGAGGTGAGGAACTCCGCGGTGCCACTTTTGGGACGCCTCATGCTCTTGGAGATGTCTTTGCACAAAGAATATTTGTTTATCCGGAAGTGCAACGTCGGTCCTCTTGGGGTGATTGCCAGCCGCATATTGACGTTACCGGACTCGGATCTTGAGAACAGCAGCAGGTGTGTCACACCAAGCGGTCCAGCCATAGTCGTAAAGTCCCGTAATTTATTCGATTTCCTCTCCTTCAGCCTTGCTGCTGTGCCGGGCTCCATCATGCTCCTCACATCCTTGACCAATTGCGATACGCTTGGACCGACCTCGCCTGCTCCTATCCGAATGACCATACTCTTCGGCGTTCGCTCTCCAGGCTTCGTCGCTTGCACTCTGCCAGGCGCAGGCGTGACACCTGGTGCGCCGACATGCGTCCGCTTCTTCACTCTTTTCTTAGCCATGTTTGTTTTGGCAGTCGTCTGACAATAATAAGGCCGTGAGAGCGTCAGTCGCAAGCTGCAGGTCGTTGGAATTGTCTGCGCCAAGATTTCTTGCATTTTACGCAGGCCGAGGCAGTAGTTTACTATCGATTAGATTCTTGCTCGGATTAGATTAGATCTCGTCTGGAAAAATGTCATTACGAACCTTGAACATTGGGCACTTCATCCCAGGTTCCGGTCGTAGTCCGCTTCTTTTGATCGAGATCTGTGATAGGCCATGTCGGCACTCAAGAAGCGCAAACTTCAGCATGCGCAATCCTCATTCTCCGAGGAGGCCGCACAAGCTAAGCCATCGAAGAGAACCATGGACAAGATCGACGACACAGTGACCCCAGAGCTCGCACCGACAGTCATGAAGGCGATGGCGGCGAAGAAGCGCAAAGTACAGCATGACTCCTTCCCTTCCGAAGATGTGGTCAAGAAGTCGAGCAAGCAAGTGCCAGAAGATGAAATAGCAGAAACCGAGGCAGACACAGCACAAGCAGATGCGGTGGCCTCGTCAGCATTGCCCAAGAGTTTTGCCGACCTAGGTATAATCGACTCGCTCTGCGAGGCGTGTACCGCTCTAGGCTACAAGCAGCCGACGCCTATACAGAGCGAATCAATCCCCTTGGCGCTACAAGGCCGCGACCTGATCGGTCTGGCCGAAACCGGCTCAGGAAAGACAGCAGCCTTCGCACTCCCGATTCTGCAAGCACTACTCGAGAAACCGCAATCGTTCTTCGGTCTGGTGCTTGCGCCGACAAGAGAGTTGGCATATCAGATATCACAGCAGTTTGAGGCGCTTGGTTCTTTGATCTCGGTCAAGTCGGCCGTCATCGTGGGAGGGATGGATATGGTGCCGCAAGCCATCGCGCTCGGCAAGAAGCCACACGTCATAGTCGCGACGCCTGGCCGATTACTGGATCACCTCGAGAACACGAAAGGATTCTCGTTACGCTCGCTGAAGTACTTGGTCATGGACGAAGCGGACCGGTTGCTGGACCTAGACTTTGGGCCGATACTAGACAAGATCTTGAAGGTTCTACCACGGGAGCGAAGGACATACCTCTTCTCTGCCACCATGTCCTCAAAGGTCGAGTCGCTCCAGCGCGCCTCGCTCTCGAACCCTCTCCGCGTGTCCATCTCCTCCAGTTCCTACCAAACAGTCTCGACACTCAAGCAATCTTACATCTTCATCCCGCACAAGTTCAAAGACATCTACCTCGTGTACCTCCTAAATGAGTTTGCCGGGAAGTCGACGATTCTGTTTACACGCACGGTGCACGAGACGCAGCGTCTGGCTTTCCTTCTCCGGGCCCTGGGTTTCGGAGCCATACCTATACACGGACAACTATCACAGTCCAGTCGGTTAGGAGCGCTCAACAAGTTCAGGAGCAGAAGTAGGGACATCCTGGTAGCGACGGACGTAGCGGCGCGCGGCTTGGACATTCCGTCTGTGGATTTGGTGCTCAACTTCGACCTTCCACCTGACAGCAAGACGTACGTGCACCGCGTCGGGCGGACGGCCCGAGCGGGCAAGTCTGGCGTGGCCATCAGTATCGTGACGCAGTATGACGTCGAGATTTTCCAGCGAATAGAGAGAGCACTGGGCAAGAAGTTGGAGGAGCACGATGCGCCGCGTGACGAAGTGATGGTGTTTTCGGACAAGGTCGGTCAGGCGCAACGCGTTGCTATCAGGCAGCTCAAGGATATGAGTGAGAAGGATCAGGGAAAGAGAAAGGGGAGGGGTGGAGGTGGAGGTGGAGGAAAGAGGGATACGATGGATAGAGAGGAAGGTTAGATGATTGCTAGGAAAGATGATCCGAATGTGATGAAGCAGCCGCTTCTTTGTGACGGTCGTATATACCATTCCTGGGGAGCCGCTACATGAAGCATGACTATTCTTCAAATCACCATGCTTCCGTGCGAAAAGAGCTCCAAAACTCCTCAAGACGAAACCCAACACGAAACCCGTCCAACATCAACAGACAGCATTCAACCCTCCCTGCCGGCATCGAGCTCCCTCTCAGCCTGCTGGTAATATTTCGCCGTGTCGACACCATGCTGGTTGTGATTGACAAAGTTGAACCACGGCATGACGTGGATGAAGGTGGCGGCGTAGCGGCTTTGTCGGCTGGACACGCCTTGCATGTATTCGGTCAATTGGCTGGTGCCGTACAGCGGCTCTCCCCGTTTGACTTTGTCGACCATCTCGCGCATGTCGAGCTCGATCTCGCGCCGGTTTTCGGTGAAGCCGTAGAACCGATCTGGGAACGGTATGAGTTAGTCCATCATCCTCTTTTGGCTGCAGCAAGCGAGAAGCTCTGGCATAGCTGATCAATCTCGTCGGGCCCCCATCTTCCTCCTCACTCGTGCATCTTCAGTCCCATCTACCATCCAGTCCAATCCTCTCCTGTTCGTTCTTCTCTTACGCCAATGATATGAAGATGCAATCATCTGAAGCAGCAGATGGAAGCTGAGGGATCAGGTAGAAGAGCACGCACTTATTGACCGCGAATATGCGAGGAAGAAACCAAACGACAGGCCCAGCGAACACATCAGTCTCATGGGACCTGCGAAACCGCCCCGTCCGACGCCTGAGGGTGACACCCGCTCGGCAATCAGGAAAGCCGCAGGGCCGACCGCGGCGCCTACTGTGCCGTGGACATAGTCGCTTGTTCGCATGTAGCCGAGCACTCGTCTGAAATGTCTGAGGCCTTGTTAGACAATCGATGCATTGCGCAGGGCATGGGCCAAATTTGCAGCTGAAGCGGATGATGGTCGATGGGTAACGTACGGGTCACTGTCGATCAGCTGCAGAAGTCAGTATGCGCGTATGGAAAGCCGAGAGACGAAAGAGTGGAGGAACATACGGGATACTCGGTGTTGACTCTCTTGGCCGGAATATATGGCTTAGATCGTTGTGGATATTCGGTGTTGGGCGCAGCGGCCGGCATTGATTGTGGTGTGTCGGCCATACTTTTTCTGTCGATTTGTGAGTTCCGCGCGACAGATACCGGGGCGCAATTGCTCAATCACGTTCGTACTAAGTCAATCATAAGGTACATTATGGAGGTGAGGTGGAGCGATGGAAGTCCTGGGCTACGTTGAGTCATTCACTGCGACCGGCACTCAACGGCATGACTCGAGAGATCAGGCACAGTTGCACGTGACGTTGCTATACCGCACGCAAACCTGGGTAACGCGACCGTCCAGAGTCTGAAAATTATTATTCTCCTCCAATATTCTCATCCAGATCGTCTGTTGCATGTTCATTGGCATTGACGTTCACCTTGAATCATTCTCACGATCGTGTCGGCGGCTACGCTATCGTACAGCAGTCTCTCATCAATACATGTAGTGCACTGTGCCGTGACGTTGTGGCTGCAATTGTGGCTGCGATTCCTACCTTACGGGCGTAAGCTGCTGCCATGTCTCCGCGTTTCACCCCGACTCCCGCTCTCCAATGCCTGCTGTGGCCGACGCTTGGGCTTTGCGGCGCGTTGGTTTGCCCGACTCTTGTCGCAACACCGGCTCGACGGCTGTGCTCGATCCTCGTACGTACGGAGACGTGGTTCTATAGATGGCATGAATTGTCCCGATCTATAAGAAAGATCTTTGGATTGAAAGTATATATATCGCTTGACTGTCCTTGTCGAGATAGAGATAGATTCCCAGTACCAGTATCAACCTCCAGCACCGTCCAGTTCATCTTTCACCAGTAGCCCACCTGCAGCTTCACCGAAAACAGTCCCCTTCGGAATCATCACTCTTGAGCATTCTTATCACTCAATTATCTTCCAAACCTTACCTAGTCCACATTCAATCACAATGGACTTCATCGGCCTCCTCAACCCCACCAAAGCACCCCACTGGGAGAAGCGCAACGTACTACCAGTATGCTCCACTCGTCTCTTCTGCCATGATACTTTGTCACAGATGGCTAACACGACCCCCAGCTCCTTCGCGATCAACTCCCATTGCAAACATGGCTCGTCGTCGGCGCCTTGGTCCAGTCTCTGCTAATCGTCACCCTCGGCCGTATCGCCTTTCTGCCTCCGGTCATCTATGCCCTCGTACGGACAGCGGACGTCTACGCCATGAAAACCGGTCTCAAGGCCAACGTCTACAAGCAAGGCGTCATCGAGCAGAAGTTTTCGGCGCAGTTTCCCGATGCCAAAGGCGACTATGGCAACAAACCCGCGCGTGACGAGGTGTGTGTCTTGCTCATCGGCGCCAAAAGCAATTCGTAAGTATATATCTCGCAAGACCGTTCGTCTTTTTCAGACGGCTGACTTATGTATAGACCACTCGGCGTCATTGACCCGGCCGGAAAGGAAATGGGCAAGATGTTCACTGGCATGGTTGACCAGCTGAAAGGTAAGCTCTTCTCTCCTGCATCTGGTCCTTCGCAGTGCCTGCTGTCTTCGGATTTGCCGCTGACATCGATCTCTCAAGCGAACGCAAGCGACTACGGCTTCCTCGGCTCATCCACTTGGCTCGGTACATCCGAGGTAGCCTCGAACACGGTGATGACGGTCATGTATTTTAAGAATGCAGATGCAGTCCACTCCTACAGTCAGTCACCCTTACACCTCGAGGCCTGGAGCTGGTGGAACAAGGACGCCGCGCGAGTGCAGAATCTGAGCATCTTCCACGAGCTGTACCAGGTCCCCAGCGGCAATTACGAGTCCATCTACGCCAACATCGCGCCGACCTTGTTAGCGGAGACATCTTATGCGCGCGATGATGGATTATACGCCAGTCCGGTGGTCGCGGCCAAGGGTCTGCTTAGGTCGAGCAAGGGGCGCATGAGCAGGAGTGACGGCCGGGATACTAGGGACGTGAAGTTCAATGGTGTCGAGCTCGTGACTGATGCGTGAGATGACCATGGCGAACCTGTTTTTAGCATGTTGAGGAGTGGTAGCATAGCGACAAGGTCACAAACAACTTTGACACTTCCCTCTCTCCTGCTTGTATCTCAAATCACGCTCACTTGCATGCGTATGATGACGGCCTATCAAGCATCGAAGGTGATAGCGGATAAAGTGAGAACTTTATCACACGTCTTTACCCAGCAGCCAGTGATGTGTGCACCTCAGCACGAGCAAGCATGACGTAAAGCGGGCCTCACGCCGGCGACCCCACCAGCCTGAAGAGCTGCCATGTCACTCGTACGAAAACAACTTCGAGCTTGCGAGTCTCAACACCAACGAATATTTCACACAAATCAAAAGTCAATTCGTTCCTAAGCTCATCCAACACTTTCATAACGCGTACGTCGTCTTCATCGCAATCTTACATTCTATTCGACGAGAACCCGTCCACTAACCCACGCCATCCAGCCCCCAAAAAACCACTTCACCACCAAAACCACAAACATGTCCGCTCCCAGACAAGGCCGCAACTCTCCGGAGCCAGAACGCCAAGCCGAGAGCCAGACTGGCAAGACCGCCGAGCCGAACAAGCAAGGAGCCGCTGACTCGCTCGAGTCCGGCAAGCAGGAGAGCGACAAGCAAAAGACCGACGTGCTGTCGAGCAACCCCAAGGGACCGCTGGAGGACGCCGCTGAGCAGAAGACTGCCAAGGGACATCAGAGTGCTTGAGATAGAGTAAGGGAAGGCAAGTGGCGTGGGCGGGAGAGTTCTGGTCGATGAGGTTGTGTTTGCGCGCGGTTCTTGAGACATCAAAGGCCTCAATGAGCTGTCTACGATCGATACCGTAGACGTGCTACGTAGATACATATGAAAGGACGTTGACCATGACGAGGAAGGTGTAATTACATGTTGCCATCTCACACTGATGCTACATCGTCTCTCCATGAACTTCAATCGAGGCACTACAGTAGATCATCTCCCAGCTTTCCCCAGTCACCTTCGAATCACCACAATAGACCTCAATGCGCAAACTAAGGCCTACCTGCTCAACCACTTTCGACCATGTATCTATTCCCATCGGTCGGCATACAATAGACGAGATCAGAACCATGGCCCATGTAGCACACACGAGACGCCATGTCTACTTCAGAAGACACGACTTGTAGCTCTATGAGTAGCAAGCAAACGCGGCGCGTGGTTTCCGGATGCTTTGCGCTTGCTCAGAGGTCCATTGGGTGGTTCCATGAAGCTCAGTGTACCCTTCTCGCCATTCCGGACAGATTGATGATCGGCCCCGCGCCGGTACCCGACCAGGACGTAGGTGTAGAAGTCGGCTACTCCACGTAGAACGTGAAGTTGTGACGGGTGGCGTGTCAGCAGGTGACCGTGCATCAGACCGCATTCCGACCGTTTGAGGACTCCTAATGGCCGTACCGTCACTGGCTCGTCTCAGCTTGCTGGCCCTGAGGCCGGCTGTGAGTTCTGCTTCTTCGTCGCCGCGAGTTCGCCGACCATATCAACAGCGCCGTCAGGGTCATCCTTGTTATACAAAAACAGCCCCTGCAACGCAGCAGTGCTGATCGAGTCGTGAATACCGTACGCCCCCACACGCTCGAGAAACAGCTTCTTCCTGCTACCATCCTCGTCGAGAGTAGCATAAAACCTGTCCCACATCTGGCTCATTTGCCACTCCGTCGCCTCACCCAGCCTTACCATCATATCGATCCTGCCGGGCCTGATGAGTGCCTCGTCAAGGCGGTCGATATGATTTGTCGTCATGAACACGACCCTCTCCTCGGCACTAGCCACGCCATCAAGCGCATTCAGCAGGCCGGAGAAGGTGACTGTGCCGCCCGCGTACCCATCCTCATCGCGCTGCTTACGATTCGTGAACGCCGCATCCGCGTCCTCGAGCAGCACGATCGTTCGTGGCGGAACATGCAGTAGTAGTCTGTTCAGTAAATCGTCGTGCAGACCGTGCTGGCTCAAACTCAGCATAGCAATGTTAAAGTCCAGCTCGCCCGCCAGCGCTTGCACAAAGGACGTCTTGCCCGTGCCCGGGGGTCCGTGGAGCATGTACCCGCGCCTGTACGGGATGCCGCGGTCGAGATACCACGTTCTCGCATTACGAAACTCCTTGACGTCGGAGAGGATCTTGTTCGCGAGTCCTTCTTCGAGCACGACTGATTCAAACGGTCGTTTGCGGCGCGGTTCACCGAGGGGCACCCATTGCATGCCTTCGCGGGTAAAGACGACGGTTTTGCCCTCGACGCTCTTTTGGGACAGGGCATGCGCTTCCTGGAAGATGTTCTCGAAGACGTGGCGGTGGGCGTAGAGCGTGGTCATTTTGATCGTTTCAAAGGGCTGGCCATGTGAGTCGAAGGACCGGTCCATGCGGTCACGACTCACGGCGATCAAGGTCTTTTGGAAGCGGAGGAAGTGTCGGCCGTGGCCGGGTACGAGAGAGAATGTCGTCTGTGACGCACCCCCTGGCGTGGTTTGTAGACCGGTGTCCATCTGTAGGTGGTGCAGACCGGGCGTGAAGCGGCGGATGATGGACTCGGTCATGCTTAGGCCTGTGGTACCATTCGAGCCCGAAAGCTGCGCCTGGTACTGTCTCGTCATCCATTTCAGCACCCATTCGTAGGATCGGTCGTGGCGTGTGATTTCAATATCGACCAGCAGCCGTCGGCGCAAGAGTTCGATACCGCTTCTTAATCCCTTCTGGCCCAGTCGTACCGCTGCACCGAGGCCGGCTAGTCCAAACCCCTACGTTCATTAGGCGCGTGTACATTTTTCCAGACATTGAACAACGTACGGCAGTGAAGAAAGGGTTGCTGGTTAATTGCTGGAATAGAGATCCTTCTCCGCCAGCATTTTGTGTGAGGTGTTTCAGCGCCTCTTGTCTGGCATCATTTCCGCTTTGCACATCAGCCGGCACCGGCAACAAAGACGCCTGTGCCGCATCTTTTGCCATTCAGTGTAGACTGGAGTGAGTACTAGCTGAGGAGCACCATATAGTCACGACATATCGTTTTTTGCTCCAGTCAAAGTATGCCTCCGAGGACGCCTCTGTGACTTCATGTCGTGGGAAACGCGCGATGACTGCAGGTTTCAGACCGACTCTTGGCACGATTTATAGCCTGTACACGATGTAGTAGTGAAAGGTGCGAAAATGTAACAGGTTATTGTACGGACATGGTATTGATCTTCTACTCTTTCTGCATGCTTCAGATGCGGGTATATGACTGTCTTCTATCGATCTTGAACCGACGTTGCGCTCTATGTAAGGAAACCTCTCGGCCTGAAGGTCATCATCATGCTTGACGAGGGGCATGTCTCGACCCAAAAACGCTATCAACATCTATCGCTGGCTCATATGAGTGCATCATGAGACGAGGTCGTCATCACATCGCCTACTCGCAAGCCTGCACCTTTGTGCATATCCATGTCGATGCATACATGTTGACCCTGCAAACACAGTCAGTGACCATTTCGCGATGGTGCCTCCAACAAAAGCGCTAAGACTCACCTATCGATGCACGTTCCCGGCGGGATCCTGGCTGCGACTCTCTTGCCCACAAATCCCAACGTTTCGAATTGGCGGACGTACCACGGCTTCAGGCCAGCACTGCGCAACAGCACACGCCCACCGACCTTCAACGCACGGTTGACGGCACGAATCTGCTGTGCGGCCTCTTTGCCCTCGGGATCGAACCAGTCCATGCTGTCCATCAGCACGGCGATAGTGAGAGTGCCAGGCGTCATGCGAGCAAAGACCTCAGCCAGCTCGTCGGTGTGGATGCGCAGACCGTCAAAGGCATTGGGCTGAGAGAGCTTGATATGCGCTTTGGGCGCGAGATAGGCAGGGTGGCAGCGTTGTGTGTAGCGGGCCTGCAGGCAGAGGAGGTAGTAGTGGTTATCCTCGCTGACCAGCGTGTCGTTGGCCACGGGGTCGAGCGTGTTGACACAGTATTCCCAGATAGCTTGCCCGCTTTTGATGCCGCGGCCCGTCGAGGTCGAGGCGGTCGAGGCCGACTCTACCTTGTCATTGGTGCTGGCGTGGTCGGCTTCGATCATCTCGCGCTGGGCCCTTGGCACGCCGAGCGCTTTCCAGAGGAACCGCTCCGAGCCTATCACAGTGTATGCTAATAGCTGGGAGAGAACGACGCGTCGGACCCGTTTGGACCAGATCTCGCGCTGTTCGGCCAATGTACCGGTGTTGCACAGACGCTTCAAGTCCGCGGACACGCCAAGAACCCAGCCAACCCATTTGACGAGGTTCAAGGCATGCCGCGAGCCTCCGGTGTAGTAGAGACCCTTGCCCTTAGCATCGAAAGCGGCCGGTCCTTTGTGCAGCCAGTAATCGAGGGCTTGCGTAGAAAGGTGAGGCGACAAATCGTTGATGAGAAGTTTGCGGAAGTCCTCATGCTTGCCTTCACCGAACAACTTCCACGTGTCGGAGTAGGAAAGAGCGGTAAAGGCAGCGACCTTGAGCTCGAGGAGGTGGTTTTGGTTGGGGTTGAGATCCACAGCGTGGATGCGTTTCGGCTTCTCGAGCGCATAGGAGAGGATGTTGTCACCAGCGCTGGTAATAGCCAAAATGACGTCGTCGTTGGTGATTTTCAAGATGCGAGCGTCTGCTCTGGAGTCTTCCCAGGTGAATGCGTAGATATACTCGTCGCCAAACTGCTTGTGCTTCTGCAATTGCTCGTCATAGTAGACGCGCCAGTGGTGTTGCTGGTACCAGGCCGACGGCAATGGCAGGCTCGCAGACAGATTGACGAGAGCCGTGTCATACGCCTTCGAGCGAAGCTCAAATGATGACCTACGCCCACTTTGTGACTGCTTCGCCTGCAGGTCCAGAGCCGAAATGAACGGCGATTCGGTCACGGCCGCATCGACAGCATGGAGGTTGCTCAGCGAAGACCTCGTCTGCTTGGCGCAACCGATCCAGATATAGTACGGGATGCGGAATCCGAAGAAGTGATTTCGGGCATTGGTGCTGAGTATAGTGCCGAATTTGTACTCGAGATAATCTCTTCGGGCAGGCTCGAGACTCACACGGTCCATTTCGAACCAAGTACGCCAGAAGACGCGAGAGATCCACATGCAGTGACGGTCAATGACACCGCCAGTGTAGTTACGGCTCTGGAAGTCGACTTGACTTTGGACGTAAAAGTCGACCACGCCCATGATTCCATTAGGGCCTAGCAAGCTCGCCATCGAGTCGACCACTGGGTGAAACTCGGGAATCATGGACAAACTGTAACTCATCGTGAGCACGTCTGCGAGTACCTTGTCTCCGGATTCGTGTTCGTCGTAGGCGCTCTGCCCTATACTGAAGATTGCTTTCTCATCATCAACTCCCGCCTCGTAATCGCTCAATCTGAACTTTCGGGCGTCTTGGCAGACGACTCGGACGTTCTTCCAGCCCAAGCGTTCGAACCTGGCTTTTGCGACCTCGCATAGGGATGTGGAGAGGTCGACGAGGTAGACGGCGTGGAAGAAGTCTTGTACGGGGAGATATTGGCCCATCTGCTCGATATTCCATCCAGTACCACCTCCTACGTCAACCCAGATGGGCTTTCGTGACAGCTGACCGGTTTGAGCTTGGTGCTTGACCTGAGCGGCGACAAGACCAAGCATGTTCTCGCGACCATCGAGCAGCTTGGAACGTGTGGCATCATATATGCTGGCCTGAGACTTGTAGAAGCTTTCGAGGGCATCCTGCTGGTTTCCGCTGCCGTCTCCGGTATGCGGCTTCAAGAAGCAGTTCCATGCAAAGGTATAGACCGTGTTCGAGGCTTTGAAGAGCTTGCGAGCGGTCTCGAGCTCGGTGAAGGAGAGGGTGAAGTAGGTTAGGACAATGATGACCAGGAGGACAGTGGCCAGACTTATCTGCCCAAATGGATTGAGCAGAGTCTGTTGAATGGCTTCAAGCGCCATGGCAAGGAGAGGAGGAAGGGCGAAGGGATGTAGCGTACAGCAAAAGAGTAAAGGATAGAGAGAAAAGAAAGCGACGACGGTGTTGTTACCTGGGTGCAGGTGCGGTATAAGTTCCAGGCTCATGAACACACCCCACTGCGCTGCCCAACGCAATCACAACGCCTAGAGCTCACCTCTTCGAGCGACTACGGTGAGCATGACCGAGCCTCGCGTGTTTGCGACGCGCAGATGTGCACAGATGGTTTATGCCCCTCACCCGAGCCCCACCAAGATCTGGTAGTCACTAAGAATGGAAAACGGTAAGAGGTTGTCTGGAGATTGACGCTACGCGATTTTGAGTATGCCGGAGTCATCAACTCGACCTATGATATGCCATAGGGCGGCACATGGCTGGGGTCACTTGCTGGTCATGGCCTCGACGTCGACGGATGGCTCGAGGCTTGTCGTCAACCCTGGGTGGGACATGATGCAGTCCCGCGAAACAGCAGGGTCCATCTCATATCCACCGGATGGATAGAAGTGGGAGATGAAGTGGTGGGAGCCTATGAGAGATGACATTCTTTCCATGTGTTGGTCAGACGCAGTGGGAAGGTGCGGGCGAACGTCTCAGGGGATCTTGCCGGCCAATCAGACACGGATGTTCCAGGGTGTGTGCGCATCGAGCGTGGGGTATGGGTCAACTTCACTGCACCTCAACCTGGACTTCATCTTGTCAGTCTCTGCCCCGCGACATGTCTCCTACTTTTACCGACAAGCAGTGACGACGAAAGGACTCTCATGCTTGGTTCCCGTCTGATGATACTCCAGAATCAACAGCGCGCGTCTTCGACTCACGGCCGTACAGCTCGTCTTGGCAGGGCTCTGATGCGTGTTTTGACCAACCATAAGATATTCATGAGTCTATGAGATATAGCCTGGCCACATCACGGGAGAATTTGGAGTAGGGATGTAATGCGCTTGCTATACGCCATGGAAAATCCATTCCACAGTACCCACACTGTATCGATCTCTAGCATAGAGTGACCTGACCGACAAGGGAATTCGATCTGAAAAAGTACCTGGATATCGCCCGCTCAAACGCTGAAGCATGTTGAATATGCCACCAAACGCCATGACATGCAGAAACTGGTAAACAGACGCCGACTGGCTCCCCCGGGATGCGACTCATGTCGGTGTCGTTGAAGACCGAGCCTGAGTTCGTTCAATGCGATGCGCGGGTTACGGGTGATCGCAAGTCGGCTACAAGATGATCGAAGGCGGAGGCAGGCTTCACCGGCACCTCAGGTAGGCATCGGTGCTTCCTTGCCTGTCATTCCGTCAATCGTCTCGGTGGGTGCGCAGGAGCAGAAGAGGTTCATGTCGCCATAGGCTGGAAAAGCGTTAGCACTCGAGCAAACAGTATGACAGAGAATTGCAGGACTCACCATCATCTAGACGCGTGACCGAAGGCCAGAACTTCTTCTCCTTGAGCCAGGGTAGCGGATACGCAGCCTTCTCCCTGCCATACGATCGATCCCAATCCCCGACAATCAGATCCTTCATGCTGTGCGGCGCCATCTTGAGCACATTACCCTCTCTCGGCTGCGTACCCTCCTCAACTTCGGCAATCTCTTTCCTGATACTTATGAGAGCGTCGCAGAAACGGTCGAGTTCTTCCTTGCTCTCGGACTCGGTAGGCTCGATCATCAGCGTGTTGGCGACCGGCCAGCTCATGGTCGGTGCATGGAAGCCGTAGTCCTGTAGTCTCTTGGCGACGTCGATAGCCTCGATACCGCACGTCTCCTTGAATTTGCGCGTGTCGAGGATGAACTCATGGGCACATCTACCCGCCTCATTGGTGTAGAGGATTGGGTAGTGAGGTCGGAGGCGTGATAGAATATAGTTGGCGTTGAGCAAAGTGATCTTGGTGGCGTGCGTCAAGCCACGCGCGCCCATCATCTTTATGTATGCCCAACTGATAGGCAGGATAGAAGCACTTCCCCAGGGTGCGCTGCTGATGGGCGCAATGGCCTTTGCACCCCCGGTCTTGACCAAGGGGTGACCAGGTAAGTATGGCGTAAGATGTTTGGCCACACCAATCGGACCGACACCGGGTCCTCCACCTCCATGGGGAATGCAGAACGTTTTGTGCAAGTTCAGATGGCACACGTCAGCTCCGATCTCGCCAGGCGAGCAGAGTCCGATCTGAGCGTTCATGTTGGCGCCGTCCATGTACACCTGACCACCGTGCTGATGGACTAGCTCACAAGCCTCCTTGACCTGTGGTTCGAACACACCAAATGTGCTAGGATAGGTGATCATGATTGCTCCGAGTTCCTCGCTGTATTGCTCGCATTTGGCCTTCAGGTCAGCCATGTCAAGATTGCCCGTGGCAGTTTCGCACTTGATGGTAACCACACGCATGCCTGCCATTGCGGCACTTGCAGGGTTAGTACCGTGGGCAGAAACAGGGATGAGACAGATGTCGCGTTTCTTGCCCGGTCTGCTCTCTTGGTACTTTCGTATGACTCGAAGACCTGTGAACTCGCCTTGCGCTCCTGAGTTAGGCTGCAAAGAGACGGAATGGAAGCCTGTGATATGTGCCAGATCTTCCTCCAACTCCCGGATCAATGTAGCATAACCCTTAGTCTGTTCTACGGGCGCAAAGGGGTGGATGCTGGAGAACTCTGGCCAGGTGATCGGTACCATTTCGGTCGTCGCATTCAGCTTCATCGTGCATGAGCCCAGAGGTATCATAGAATGCACAAGCGAGAGGTCCTTGGATTGCAAGTGGTGCATATACCGGAGAATTTCTGTTTCTGAATGGTGTGTGTTGAACACCGAGTGCGTCAAGAAGTCCGACTTCCGCCTGAGGTGAGACGGTATGTGTGAGAGCGCATCGTCTGTGGAGACTCCAATATCCTCCGCGATCTTGTAAACATCGACATTCGCTGCATCGGCTTTGTCCTTGTGCGATTCCTTGGCCAACAGCCGGATGATCTGGTCAAGCTGTTTCCACCCAACAGTCTCATCCAGGGTGATGGAGATGTTGTCGGGATCAAGCCTTCGCACGTTGATCTCTTTCTGCGACTGCAGGAGACCACCTTTCCTCGAAATCACGACTGTGTCGAAGAACGCCTGCCCTTCGCTCTGAGCATCCCGACCTGTCTTGTAGTCGAGTCGCCTGGCCGCCTCTCTCAGGATACGTGTCAGATTCATGACTTTGTATGCTATCCTTCGGAGGCCTTCCGGGCCGTGGTAGACAGCGTAGAAGGCAGTCATGTTGGCAAGAAGTGCTTGCGCGGTGCAGATGTTGCTGGTTGCCTTCTCTCGACGGATGTGTTGCTCCCTGGTCTGCAAGGCCAAACGCGCCGCATGATCACCCAGACGGTCCTTTGACAGACCAATTAGACGACCGGGGATCTTTCGCTTGTGCTTGTCGCTACATGCGAAAAAGGCCGCGTGTGGTCCACCATAGCCAAAGGGCACACCGAAGCGTTGAGAATTACCGAAAGCAATGTCTGCACCAAATTCTCCGGGTGGTGTAAGCACAGTGAGGGCTAGGAGATCCGTAGCCACGCAGAATGTTCCCTGCAATTTGTGCACCTTTTCACCAAGCGATCTCAGATCATGCACGCCACCAACAGTGTCCGGGTATTGGACAAGAACGCCAAGCAGGTCGTCGCCAATGTCTTCCACAATCTTGCTTTCGTCTCTCAGAACGTTACCCACTACGATCGTGATGCCGAAACCTTCCGCTCGTGATTCAAGCACAGCAATGGTTTGCGGATGGCAGAGATGCGACACCAGGTATACCTTTCGTTGCTGTTTGCCGATGCGCTTGGTGTTGAGTGACATGGTCATCGCCTCAGCTGCAGCAGTGCCCTCATCGAGGACCGAGGCGTTGGCAATGCTCAGTCCGGTCAAGTCGGTCACCACGGTCTGGAAGTTCAGCAGGGATTCGAGTCGTCCCTGACTGATCTCTGGCTGGTATGGCGTGTAGCTTGTATACCATGCAGGATTCTCTAGGACGTTCCTCTTGATCACTTCAGGCACCTTCGTGTCAGCATAGCCACAGCCGATATAGCTTTTGACCACCTTGTTCTCGCTCGCAATCTCGCCGAGGCGCGCAAGTAGCTGACTCTCGGAGAACCCTTCCTGTGTAGCAGACTCCGGACCCTCCACGACCAGATCCCTGCTCGACAGAATGTTGGCGGGTAATACCTGCTTTACGAATTCGTCAAGGCTTTGTACTGGAGGGTCAAGTGCCTTTAGCATCTGCTCGGCGGTCTTTGCGGAGGGCCCGATATGCCGTCTAGCAAAGGTATCTAGAGGCGCGAGGGCAACGCGTGGGTCGCCATGAGTGGTAGACGGCGGACCTATCTCTTGCGCATCTGAGGTAGTGGTGGAGTAGAATGGTCTGGTCTGAGAAGCGCTGGGAATGCGCTGAATTTGAAGTAGGCGCCGTCTTGCCTGCTGGCTGAAGTATCGATGCCGGGTTGGGAGACGCATCGGCGCAGAGGAGGTCAGGAGCCTCATTGCGTGCATAGAGGATGCCATGATTGCAGATCAGTAACCAAGGAGACCGATCGTATCTGAAGTTCTTGGTGGCTATGACCGCATGATCCGTACGCTGGTGTCACGCGCGTATCGTGTCCGTGTCGCGTTCAACGCTGGCGAGAAGCGGGACTAAAAGAACACCGTCTCGAGCAGACACTTGCGAGCCTGTGACACGTCGAAAATTGGCGATACAGGGTACGTCGCGTGTGATGTTGCCGAGTGCACTCGAAGAGCTCGAACGTCGTGGTGCTACGAATAATTTCCGGATGGGGCTTATCGATAAGGCTGCTTGGTAAGGTACCGAGTACCGGTACCTCGTTGATAGCGATAATCGGCTATCGGTAGCCGAGGACTTCATTTCTTATTATAGCGCCGAGCAACCTGAAGTTGAAGCATCGCAAGACCAGAAAGAACTCGCTGTACATTTTGAACTAATGCAAGGTTTTGAGGGTCACGACACATCGTGAGGGTTCAGGCAGAGCCACGGAAGTAACAAAGCCGACCTTGTCGCCGCAATGTTCACAAAGACACGCCCAGGGGTAGGGAGCAGTCACATCCATTTGCCTATAATGGGTATACTCTTATAGAGTT
>Ga0058704_10000613_pt1 | contig 17933 bp, 17 predicted proteins | sample AgamicMgSfe_FD_71363 | JGI IMG/M metagenome (GOLD analysis project Ga0058704, IMG submission 71363) | Agave microbial communities from Guanajuato, Mexico - Mg.Sf.e | ecosystem: Host-associated > Plants > Phyllosphere > Phylloplane/Leaf | place: Guanajuato, Mexico | collected 2012-05-30
GTTATGGGTTGTGTTCTAGATGCATTCCGCGCCGGCCATGCGGGTCTCGGCTTGCGGCGGCTGGATGACGAGTACCCGGAAGGTACCTCTTATCCCCTTGCCCCGTCTCACACTCGTCGCCACCTTCACACCTTGTGGCGCGAATTGGGTGATAACCACCGATGTATGGCCGAGTCGATGTGGCAGAACTCTTCTCATAGCTATCCCGACCTATTCCTTCTACCATGTAGTGGAAGGCATCGTTCTCGCGACAGACCTCCAGAGGCATAAGACGACGTCCAATAAGCTCACGGCAGTACCCTATCTGTGGCTGTGGCAGCTCCAGGACTCGAATCACGAAGCTGCTGAACGTCATTGTTTCTTGTTCATGAGCAGCTTGTGTGCAACAAGACATAGCAACAGTATTACTATCTCACTAGCTCACTCTACATTCCTCGGTTCACCATGTTTAACGAACAACAAGCGCCTACCGGGCCTTGACAGCGAATGCTTGAGCTATGGCGTCCGACCCTAGCCCACCGTCTCCTTTTGGACAGACCTCTTATGCCAATGGAGAATCTACCACCGACGCGGATCCTACAGCAAAGTACGAACCTCACCAGTGGCATGACAGACGCCCCTCACACATGTGGTTCCAGAGGCGAAAATCATCTGGTAGGATCTCGCAGCGACGGTCATCTCTCGTGCGCCAGCATGGGCAGGCGAGGTGGCAATGGTGGAAGTTCACATTGCGCGATTGGGAGGACGGCGAGGATGAAACATGGTGGTTCGCCTCCACGGCAGTTCCGCTGCTTGCTGCGACTATAGGTCCGCTTGCCAACGTTCTCAGCATCGCCGCGCTTGTCACGTATTGGCGGATGTGTCTTGTGACCGGGGTCAATAGCGAAGACGAAGCTCAAGAATGTCTGTATAACGGCGATCGGAACACGCTGGGCTCTGACCTCGAAGGCCAGCCTCTCCCTGATCCTCTCTGGTGTTACAGGCTCAATGTGGTATCGCTAGTCGCAGGATTCGTGGGCAATCTCTTCCTCCTCTTCAACTTCACCAACCGTATCCGGTATATCATTGCCCTGCCCGTCACGATCGTCTTATGGTACCTTGCTACAGGGATTCTAATTGCCATCACGCTCTCGATGGAGATCCACGTCCCGCCGGTGAGGCCACAGCAAACTTACACACAAGGGTTTTGGTACGCGGTTATCGCAGCATGCATGTATATGATATGCTCTATGCTACTAATGATCAACATGCTTGGGTACTTTCTCGGTCACTATCCGCAGCACTTCACCCTCACGGATTCTCAACGAACACTGATCCTGCAGACCATGCTCTTCTTCGTCTGGCTTGCAGGTGGCGGTGCCGTATTCTCGCGGATCGAGACACTTTACGGTATCGAAGATCAGAACTGGAGCTATGTCAACGCGCTATACTTCTCGGACGTCACCATTCTCACTGTCGGCTTTGGCGACCTCTATCCTTCGTCAAATGCTGGTCGTGGCCTGGTATTCCCATTTTCTGTTGGCGGCATTATCATGCTTGGTTTGGTGGTATCCAGTGTCTCCAAAATCGCTGCCGAGCTCAGCTCTGATAAAATTGTCCGGAGGCACGTTGAGCGCAGTAGAGCAAGGACGATAGGGAGGACTGTCACCAGCTCGATGGAGCTGGAGCAGGAGCATAGAAGAGCTCTAGAGCCAGGCGAACGGCCTGTCATCTCAGCGCCTATGCATCCAGTGGACCAGTCTCGCAACACGAGTATCAAGATCAACGATGAGAAGGAAAACTCGAAGGGCCACCGCCGAACACCTACTGGATTGGACACCCTACGTCGTGTCGCCTCGCTCGCTACACAACCTAGGCGTCGAACGCGCAAGCCTAAGCTCATCCTACTCCGTGAGGAGAAAGATCGCTTCGACGCAATGCGCAACATCCAACAGGACACGGCCACGTTTAAGCGATGGTACGCCCTGTCCATGTCGATCACAGCTTTTGGTCTACTGTGGTGTGTCGGCGCAGTCGTTTTCTGGCGCTGCGAGCAGGAAGTTCAGGACATGACATACTTCCAGGCTTTGTATTTGTGTTATGTCTCTCTGCTTACCATTGGATACGGAGATCTTGCACCACAGAGTAACCCTGGGCGTCCTTTCTTCGTCGTCTGGAGTATCGTCGCTGTGCCGACCATGACGATTCTTGTCTCGGATCTTGGTGAAACGGTCATCAATAAGTTCAAGCAGGGTACCTTCCGGTTGGCAGACTTCACTGTGCTTCCAAAAGAGGGCGTCTGGCGAGAGTTTGTGGAGAGGCATCCGTGGCTTCTTGACTGGCTACAACAACGCAAAGTAAAACGTGAGGCCAAGAGGCGGCTCGAAGAGGGCTTCCAGACTGGCCCAGAGCCCGAAGGACTGATTCCAACGCCAACGATTGACGAGCTTGCCAAAGAGGAACCCTCTAATGCGGAGCTAGCCAGGAGACTTCCGAAGGCCATTAGAAGGATTGCAGAGGATATGAAGAGTGACCCTAAGAAGCGATATGATTACGAGGAATGGGTTGAGATTACGCGCCTAATTCGCTTCTCCGCTAATGGAGACGACGATAGGGACACAGAGGAGGAAGAAGAGGGCTTGATCGAGTGGGACTGGATCGGCGAAGACAGTCCGATGATGTCAAAGGGAAGTGAAGCCGAGTTTGTTCTTGACCGCTTGTGTGAGAGTATGCACAGATATATCAAGCAGGTCGCCCACCAATCTCTGCTTACTGACGAGGACGGCTACAAGAAGCCACCTGCAGAGCGACGAGACGAAAGCACTTCAGACAGTCTTCGCAGGCGTATACAGGGTTCACTGGAGGACAGCGGCCCGCGGAACGGAAAGGCGTTTGATGAAGAAGCGGTGCAATAGTTTTCATGGCACATCGACTGGAAATCATTAACAATCCCCGACAAGTAGCTTCTATGGCGGATGATGAAGGATCACTGCATGGAAGGAACGATGACGTATGCATCTATTTTTTCTTTCTGACCGTGATATTCATTTATCTCGTGTGCACTAGTCGTACGCCATCATGAAACAATCTTGATCGTTACGATTCGGGGTTACAGAGCCACTCATACTTTGCTGATATCGTCAGAGCCACTGCGATTGCCTGGTGCATGCGCAACCTGATCAACAGCGTCATGACCTGCCGCCTCTTCAAGATCATGATCATGCGCCTATCAAGATGTCAGCGGGAGTGACTCGTTATCCGGATCATTTCTCAATACTTACTACACCCATGTGCCTGCCCTTGTACTCAGGACCAAGGAAGGTAAGGAGAATAACGTAGGCGTAGACACAGCCCATGAAGATGGCAATGACGATGCCATACCTATACCGCTCGACTACCTTCCCGTCCGCAGCATGCTTTGGCGGTAGTGGGTACCGCTCGCCAATCGTGGCCTCGATCGTGGAGCTTGCGGAGGAGACTAGATTTCCGAGCTGATATGAAGTGCCGACAACGAATGTCCTGAAACTGCCTGGCGACAGCTCCATCAGGTGAATAGGAATAACACCCCATGCGCCCTGGACGCAGAACTGCTCGAAGAAAGCTGCAGCGATCACAGCCTTGCTGCCAGTGAAGCCGTAAGGGTACAGGAGCGCGCCTCCGATGACTGAGATGAAGATGATGCTGAAGCGACGGCCGAACATCTGACTCAGGTACCCAATGACAGTTCCACCAGTCATAGCACCCAAGTTGGCAACAACCTGCGTGACGGTCACGGCATTTGGAGTGAAATTGTACTGGTTCGACAACATAGTCGGGTAAAGATCCTACGAGCCGTGAGAAAGAGAAGTAAGCACGGAAGGGGTTGTTACTCACCTGCGATCCGTGCGACATAAAGTTGAATCCGGCCATCAGTAGTACGAGGTATAACAGCACTAGCCAATGGTGCTTGAGGGCGACCTTGCCCTCTTTGACGAAAGTCTTCCCAACATTCGAGCCGGCGGCTCGTACACGCTGGCGCTCCATGAAGCTCTCTGTCTCGCCTAGACAGAGACGGAAACAGATGATGAGGACTGGCACGCCCGCCCCAAACCAGAAGAGTGGTCGCCATCCATGTCCTGTGGTGTTGACCAGGCCTCGGGCGAAAGCTGTAGCTAGGAGGTAGCCGAAGGCATAGCCCTGTTGCAGCATACCGGACACGATACCTCTAGCCTTTTCAGGGACATCCTCCAGAGCAGTAGCCGCTGCATTACCGTACAGCCCTCCCATGGCGATCCCGTAGATAGCGCGTACGCCCAGGAACTGCTGGTAGGTGTTACAGAAGCCGGTACCGAGCTCCAGAATAATGAAAAGGATGTTGTTGACGATGAACGGCCACTTCCTTCCCCATCGGTCTGCCGCGACACCAAAGGTGATCGCACCGACTGATCTCATCATGAGTACCAGTGTGATTCCCCAGGTAATATCCTTCGTCGTCTTGTCGAAGGTCTCCGCAAGGTCCGAGACTGTCAGACTGACAGTGAAGAAGTCGAAGGCGTCCCATGTCCAGGCGACAAAGGCGACAAGGAAGAACAGCCAGTTCCTCAAGGTGAGGGACCCAAGAAGCGTGAAAGGGTTGTCAACTTTATCCATAGGCGGCTTCAGCGTAGAAAGACGAGTGGCGAGGTATCTCCGGACGCTCATATTCTCCTCCTCCGCGAAACCACTGGCGGGAAAGCGGGCATCGTCGCGCTGCTCAGCGTACTCGGGCCCGAAGTCATGGTGTTTCTCGGCCATCCTGTCACCATATTAGGTCAGTCAAGCTGTCCATCACACTACTGCGCCAAGCCCTATAGCACTGGGAGGATCAAGCATATCGTTTCAAAGTCAATGTGTGTGAAGCATGCGCCGAGCCGATTGGCATGCGCCGTTAGAAACGAACCGGAACCTTGCTTACCTTAGGGACGCTTGAGGCAATACTTCGTGTGGCGTGGTATAGCTTAGCAGACCCGAGTATGTGGACTTCAGACGTGGTGTAGTAACTTGCTGCTGCGTTGCGCGAGAAGAGCTAGACGCTCACGAGGGCGCCGTCTCCTTTGTATCAGTCCGTATGCCAAGCGGCTCAAGAGACTAAGAATCTTTTGATAAACGAAGAGCTCCCGCGTTCTTATTAGACCATTCAGCCTCCAAACCCCACTTTCTGGAGAGCTGGGACCCGCCTGGGGGAGAAACTAGCCAATGGCATCCCAGTTTGCTTCAAGGTGGTTGCAAGCGCGCCCTCGGCGCCGAGCCGCCTCAAGCCGACTGCCTGACACAGTGTTGGTGACTGTCGTCGTTCCGAGGCAATGCTGTAGGTATTAGGTATGCCAAGGGCTCTACCGTCACGATGAGCGCCATGTTACTTCTGCTATGATTGTACCACCAGTGCACTGACGCCTTTCAAAGGGCCAGCCGAGGAAGTCGGAGGGGAACATCTCGGCTCCATCTGCCAATCTGCTTCCACCTGGGGCGCTCACGCGACAGCGATGAGCCTCGAGACGGTGGGGCAGGGTGGGACAAAGGCCTGGTGAACCTTCGGAGCTCAACAGTGCTGTGGACACATGAAATCCAGAACCGCCAACAGGTGTTCGCGGTTGTGAGTCGAGTGCTGTATTGAACAGCAAGCCATGACCACCAAGCAGGTCTAGACGGCAAATTCTGCCTCGCGCGTGCAGACACGGAAGGCGTGAAGGTCCAATGGCCCGCTTGGAGAATATTCCTGTTGCCACGGCCTCGGAGACGGTGTCCACGTAGGAAGGGTCCTGAAGATGTTCTACCAGGTTAGTCGGATATGAAGAGTCGGCCGCGATGGTCATCCATGAACTCGGGTACATACTCAGCAGTGGTTGGACTGGTCCAGCCTTGACGCTGGTCAGTTGGCGATGTGTGTGAGCCGGTATGTAGGTACTGGTTGAAACATGGTCTCACGGATGGTGAACTTGCCTCTGTAGGTCAGGGTATTGCAATTTTGGTGAACTGACGTGCATACGTGCAGAATGATGGCGAGGACATATACTGAGACCACAGAGAGCGCCCTACGCCCTCCGATTGTGGAGGGTGCATCCACGGCATCGGCGAACTTCCGACTTTAGCGGGAAGACGCCAGATGCGTAGACAAGGGAGCAAGATAGAAACACACACGTCAAGTTTGAGTTACGATACTAAGTTTCGCTAGTAGATTTAGAGTGTCTCGGATCGACACACGACCCAACTCCATGACCTCCAAACCCACCTAACCCCTTCCAAACCCAAACCACCCCCTACTCTTCTTCTCCTCCCTCGGCTTCTCTTCCTCCCCATTGACCACCGCCGTATCCGCCGGTGTCGACGCCGCAACCTTCGCCGCAGGTCCCTCAGCCTTCCTGCCAGGATAGTCAATATAATTCCACGCCACATCCAAGAACAACGGCTTAACAGGCACGGGCTGGATCTTGGGCGGGTATTGCACCAACTTCGTCAGGTCAACCTGCACGCCTGGCGTAGGGTAGGAGTTGAGGCTTTGTACTAGCGGCGCGGCGGATGTCTGGTGTTTGGAGGCAGCGATACGGGCGTTGTGTTCAAGTTTGTGCATCTCTACTAGCGCGTGGGTGCGGGAGAGGAGGGAGGTGGCATGGTGTTGCAGGGCTTGCGAGGCTTCGGGGTGTAAGTCTAGGGTAGGTGGCGCGTCGTCGCTAGTTTGCAATGAGCTAGGGCGGACTTGAGCGACCAGGTCTTGCGCGCGCTTGAGCAAGGCTAGAGCGTTGAGATGGTTGCCAATCAGGGTGTGGGAGTAGCTGATGTTCAAGCACTTCAGCGCACGGAAGTACGCCACCTTGCCGTCCAGTTCCCCGACGAACGACGAGTCTCTCATAGCACCTCGTAGCTCCTTGACAGACTCGATGCTCTGAATCGTGGCATCGTACAGCACCAACCTCTCCCTCAGCCTCGCAAGTTTCCGCGAGCGCGGCTCGTCTTTCTCGGGATACTCTGTTCCATCCTTGCGTGATCGCTTGGACGTCTTCTGCTGCTGGGCAGAGAAGGTGAGACCGTCATTGCCACCAATCAGGACTCTGTTCCGGCCGACTCGCCATGAGACAAGGTCGTAGTTCACGGCCAAGCTCGTGACGCGCAGATCCTGCATCCGCGGGTCACCTTCATCTACTCTCTCCTTCTCGAGCTCGTCTGTGGCACGCTTAGTAGCGTCCGCAGCGTCTTGTGAGGCAATAAGCACATCATCATAAGCGGCTGCCTTGTCTCTCGCCGAAGCCGTGGCGTTGGATGAGAGGTATGATCGTAAGCGTGCTTCTGCTGCGGTCACCGCAGCAAGAGCCTGCCCGATCGAGGCATCGACTATGTTGGCTTTCCGACCTCGCCAGGTAATGCTGTTCGGTACGTGCTGCGCCGAAACCTGCTTCTCCTCGCCTGCCATAGGCTGAGGCTTGTCCTTCAGCGCATAAGGGTCCAGCTTCTCAACCTGGGCGACCAACTTCTTGTCCGCGGTCGGGAAGTACCGCTTGGCAACCGTCGATATAGCGATCGTTCGCGAAAGGTGAGCCTGGTACGCCGCATACCGTATCGTCGGGTCTACCGTATTAGCCAGGATCTCTCTGTAAACCTCCTTCTTCTCCCTCTCATATAACGCAGCATATATCACCCTCGCCTCCGCGTAGCGCCGCAAACAAGCCTGCCACCTCCCGTCATCCTCTTTACTCTCGCTTGATCGCTGACCCTCCGATTGCTTCTCAAACTCCTCGCTACCAGCCAAACTCGCCTCGTACGCCCGTGCCTCTAGCACATCTTGCTCACTCGCCTTACTGCTTCCCTGCTTCAATAGCTGCGCCAGGTTCTTCGCAGCTTTAGCCGCCTTGCCCAGCCGCGAGATGATGTGGCTTCGAGTACTCCCCGTAATGCCGCCCTTGTCCTCTTGGTGCGACGTCTTCATATGCATCGCATGCGCCCATGCCCGCTCGCTCGTGAGCAACAAAAGATGCACGAACCCATGATTGCTGCCAATGTCTTCTGCTGTTACATCCTTCTTGGCGAACTTCTCTCGTTTGGCCGTTGCTCGTCCGAGCCGTTTCCGGGTGGTTTGGAGCTGACGGGAGAGGCTGGAACGGTAGGTATTGTAGTCGCCGATGAGGAGAGCCTCGCGCTTCGACGATACGAACGATGTGATTTCCATAGTAGTTTGATCGCTGACAATGGCCATTTGGTGCAACGGAAAGTTGTCTCGAATTGAGGTGCAAGGTGGGCTTGATCGATGGTGGGGTCAATTCAATTGAAGGCCTAAGGCGCGTGTTGTTGTGTCATCAATCTACCTTACCTATCACTTCGCTAATCTTGCTTACCCATAGCCAACTGTATCGTTAACACCTGAGATCGCACGTTAAAAACCCCTTACACTCCTAACAGCTTGTGGTGACGAATATGGAACGTCTTGTCGTCAACGAACTGTGTGCCACCGATTGGGTCAATCACCGTACCGAGGCGGAAGGAGTCGAACGGTATGATCTTTTGGCGTGGGTCAACAGCCCGCTCGAGAATTGCTAGCTTAGTTGAGAATGACTTCAGCACAAGGTGCACACGCATCTTGAAGAGATTGCTGCTGCTGTGCGGATTGCGGAACAGGTCGGAGACGATGTCGATGTTCAGCGTCTCCTCACCATCATCGGCACTGGGGTATTCCTCGCTGATAACGTCTTGGCTGCAGAAGCCCGTGATCAAGCTTTTGCGGTCATGTACAGCCTCGCGAACCTTTTCGTTAATGAAATCTTAACGCTGCAGGATAGCGATCACCTGCGGTTTGATCGCGAGACGGAGATCTCTGACCTGTATGTTGTACGGTAACGTGAACCTGACCCTCCCAACACTGCTAGTGGCGCTCACATATGGGCAGAGACGGAGAGGAACGCTAACATCTCCTCCCTTGGATCCACGGAACTCCTCCACACGCCTGACATAAGCACTCTTGGATGCCATCACATGCACGCTGTATTGTAGTCCTCCGAGACAAGATCCGCTCTTACTCTACTACACTACCCAATCCTGCTCTCTGCTGTGTGGTCGGCGTACACATCGGCTGCAAGTACCTCTGTCTTTTGCTTATGATCCATCATCCTCACGCTCCATGTCATCCTCCACACTATCGTCGACAGCTTCAAATTCATTCATCGTACCCAGATCTGGACCCGAAATCGGCCGACCAGGCCATCCCAGCCCTGCCTTCATTCCAGCTGCCCAAGCATGATCAGCCTCTGTCGCAACCTCACCGCTTCGCTTGCCCTTTCCGCGGCCAAGCATTGCACGCCGAGGTTGCTCATCATGCACAGCGATGTGGGTAAGCCGTCGCTCGCGTTTACCAGAGATGGAAGTTTCAGGGCCAGCATCAGCATCAGTGTCCTCTCCTTGAAGCGCTGCCCGCTGGTTGAGCGGCACGAGGCTTATTGTGCGCTTTTCCTTGCTCGCCTGCAGACGCCTGGTCTTGCTCTAGCTGTTGCCCATCATCTGTCACATCATCGTCGACCTCGTACTCAGTGCCAGTAGTCAACCGGTTCCCACGAATGTTATCCTGATTCTGCTTCGGCAAGATGTGCGCTTCCATATACAGCCTGTGATCGGGCTGCTGTTGACTGGTCACCAAATCTTTGTTCATGGAGCGCTTGAGGTCCTGGCCTACAGCGCCAGTGGTGGAGGCGTACCGGAACAGCTTCACTTCGCTCTGAGCCTGGGGCAACATCGGGCGCTCAATCTCCCGGTTGCCATTGCGAGCACCATTGAACAATTCTTGCGGGTCCCAGTGAATCGCGGCATCTGGAACCCGCAATGCCGTAATGACACACGCGCGGACATCCCCGGCGTTGGCAGTGTGTGCCAAAGAGAATCGGATGTTCTTCGAAAATGGGATGTCGTAGTGCTCAGCAACGGTGGGCATGTCGATGTGGCCCACGCAACGAACAGCCAGGTGGATTCGCTCACCCTGAGGCCACTCCTGTGCAGTCATACCAAGTCGATAAATCTGTGAGTTGTACTGGCTGAAGCAGTACGGCGGCAGGATAGGTGTTCCGTTAGGAATTTGATGACGTTGGTGTGATGGAGTATCAGCGAAGGTCTTGACAGCCGCTTGCATTTTTGCGTACGATTCACCTGCACACGGACCACGATACCTATGACCGGTCAAGACCGGTACCTCGTAGAAGCCGTCTTTCACGAAATGGTCGCCAATGCAGTAGTTGCCGAAGTCGTAAGCCGAAGGTGTGTAAAACGCATAGGCATCTGGTTCATCGAAGCCGGACCAGGCGAGAAATGGCCATTGGACAGGGATGGCCGGAAAGCTGAGGTTCAAAGCTTGGTTGCTTTGCGGATGATCCACATAGTCTCCGATCCGATAGATGTTCCAGTCTTTCGTCGCGGACGAATGTGCTTGCTCCACTCGCTCCTCAAGAGAGGTTCTGTTCTCGCTGGTGTTTTCCACAAGGAGAGTGACCAACAGCTCAATCTTGTTGCCAACGCGGCGGGGATCAGAGAACAGATCCGCCAAGATATCGACATTGAGCTTGTTGTCATCTAGGCGGACGTACGTGCGATCCGACCGTGGTAGACGAACGGCAACCTCAAACTTCAGCACTCTGTTGTTATCCATCAGCTCATAACGCAAGTCCCGACTGTGATTCGTCCGCAACTTCCCGGATATATAGCTCGGGAGTGGCGCTGTAAGTGATCCCGGATCGATACCGCCATCTTAGTCAACCACTTCGTCTCTGAAAGAAGTAATGTTAAAGCGGCAATTCCGTCCTTGCCGAAACTTGAAAGTCGTCCGGAAAGGAAGGAGCAACGAGTGGAACGGTTGTTCCGTGTGGACGACGGACATGTGCCATGTCCTGCATGCGAAGGGTGCGATGCCGTATGTGAAAGCAGATTATCTTGCCTGCAAATTCTGAGACGTTAGGATTGAGTCGATGAAAGCCGCGCATATGGATGCAGTCTTCGCTATCCAGATGGTAGTGGATGCGCATCACATCGGACAAGTATTGTGCCCAGTAAGATCGGATATGTCGCTCTACCAACGTTTCAAGGTCCTGCTTGCATGTCAGTAATACCACGGGATTGTAAGGCTTGATACATACGGCAAACGTCCGGAGCTGTGACAGGTCTTCAATCTTGAACCGGAGTCGTCTCGGTTGGACTGGACGAGCAACAACAGATAATTTGCACTCTACAAAGATGCAGCGTTGCTCTCGAGACATGGTCGTTGGTGTACTGGCGACGGGGGCTGTTACCGTAGCTATGATTGTAGGGAGGACTTGTGAGTCTGATCATCTTTTGTACCATCCAGATCAGCATAAAGAGATTACGCACCGCCTCCACCAAGAGTGGCTCTTTCTAAGACCTTGTGCTACAATCCTTATGAGACCAGTACAGGTCTTTCAGGAATCTGACTGAACCTTTCCTTCTTCCCACAAAACAAAGTAAATGCTTGGGCGGAACTTCTGAGCGACCATAGAGCATTTGAGCGGGTAGTTCTCCAAGTTCGTCTCGGGCAATGAGACATGTCTTTCTATAGACACCGTATGTGCACATCATCGCGAACCGCAAGTGCTCGGCAGGCTAAATCACCACTTGAGAAACCTATGGATCAGCTGAAACTGTGTCGCTGGCTGCGATCCCTTCTTCGATTGACCACGAAATGTGCCTCCACGTAAAGCCTCTTGTCCTTCTTCCTGACCATCGGCGAAGTGCTCAAGAATTGCGTCAGCTTCCCACTGACGTACCTAAACAGCTTCTGCGGGCCATCCTTCTGCAGCATGACCCACATCTCCATCCTCCACTCGCCAACATAGGGCTGCTCGAACAATAGCTGAGCATCAACTCGCACTCCGTCTTCAGACACTTGTTTGTTTATCTCCAAGCAGATGATATGGCATATGCTGCCAACCGTATCATGTTCTTCAATCTCAAGCCTGATATCCCGCGGGAAGGAGACGTGCTTCAAGTCAACGGGCGGCCGATCAAGATCGCTGACGCAGCGCACAGTAACCTCAACGTCGCCCTTTGGCCACTGCTCGATACCCAAGCCGTAATCCTCTGGCCGGTGTACGTTAAATGTGTATGGCGGCAAGAATGGTACGCCAGAACGAGGGTCGCCGTAGCCACCTTCGATATGCTCTAGCCCACGAGCGTCAAGCTTCGCCTTGCGCTCACCCCACCAAGTTACGAACTCATACGGCAAGGCGTAGTCATGCCTGCAGTTGAATTTGATTCTATTCCACGGCGTCCACTCGCCGCAGTCGCCAATACAGAAGTCGTCGAAGTCGTAAGCGTGCACACGGCTCAGACATAAGCGATCGTCATCCTCATCGTACCAAGCGACCAGTGCCCAGATGTACCCTATTTCAACATCCTTCGCAATCTTCCTGAACTCCGGTGTGTCGAAATGTCTTACGTAGCTCATCGTCCGGAGTTGGAACGTTGCCAAGCCTGTAGTAGTGATACTGTCAATTCTCCACCTGGGTGATGACAAGCTCGTCGAGCGTAGGTGAAGCTGTCTTTTTGCGCCGCCGTAACCTCAGCGTGACTGTGACCTGGAGGAGTGCCGACAGACTATACGGTTGTTCGAGGAGGTCGGCAATGCGCTCGATCCGAAGCCTAGGATGGCTGAGATCTATCTCGCCCCAGCCACCACATGGCGTCTTGATAGCGAAAGATGATACCACGCATTACCGCTTTCGTACCAACAGTCCAAGGAGTGCTTCGTCGCTCTGAACTCTGCGCTGCGTCTCACGCAGAAGCAAGGCTGACAAGTGATGAAGAGATTCGTCGAGAGGCACACCAGTACGCAAGCCGGACCAGATACCCTCCGTCCAGACGAACGGCTCGTTCTGCTTGAAGCTAATCCCAATATACAAAGCTTCATCTTGTGTGGCTGCTGGACTGCGTGATCGGATTCCTTCGCTGAGCTTGTCTGGACCTGAATGTAGGAGGTCAGGCTGTAGAGATACAGGCGACTTGTTCGAAATCGACATGCCGTTTGCACACACTGGTAAGCGCAGGCACACTACCTCGCGTTGAAGATGCCTCTCCAGCATTGCACGTGATTGGGACGGCATTCTCTGATAGACCCGCACAAAGCGTCAAAGAATGCAAGACATTGTCTTACTTCGCAAGTCGGTGCGCCTGGTCATGCAGGAAGACTGGTGACATCACCTGAGACCAGGTTAATGTGCGTCAGTCAGCACAGTGTTCTATGGCTATTCGTCTATGCGCACTCACCTTGATTGTGCCTTTGGCACGATATGCGCTTCCACATACAACCTCGCACCACTGTCTTCCGCTTCCTCCTCGCTCAGAAACTCCGTTAGCTCTCCCTCCTGCCACCTGAACATCTTCTGCATCGCCGGCCCGTGAGGCAAAACCCACCACTCCCACTCCCACACTCCCTCAAGCGCACCCTGGAACAGCAGTCCAGAAGTGATCTCCGGGTGCGACCGCTTTGCCCTTCCCTCTTCTTTCGGCACATTGACTGCCTTGCTGATCAGCTCGTCCATCTCCGCGAAGCCAAGGTGCTGTGGTAAGCTGAAGCGTAGATGGAGCGGGAACGTGAGTCGTTCGTTGGTGCTGAGGCGGTTGATGCAGCGGACTGCCACATCGGTACCATCCTCAGGCCACTGCCTCATGCCCAGCCCGTACTGCTGCGCATCGTACTCGTTGAGCGTATGCGGTGGCAAGAACGGCACGCCGGAGCCGATCTCATCATTGCCCGCCTCATCGTGCTGCCTGACAAGCTCCTGTACCTGTGCCCTCTTGCTGCCTTCAGCGGAACAACTTGTGTACGGGCCGAGGAAGCGGAGTGAATTGCTGAAGTTTTGCTTGAACCATGCGCTGTCGGTACCACAGTCACCAATGCAGAAGTCGCCGAAGTCGTAGACAGGGGTTTTACTGAGCTGTAAGTTGCTGTTGTGATCGGACCAGCCTACTAGAGCCCATTGGTATGCAATCGTATGACCAGGTGGAGGCCGAACACTTTGCGGTTTAGCCTTAGGCGAGTGCTTTCGAGCGGGTTCGTCCGGGATCGGTACGTTACCAATGCGCCAGTATTCATACTCCTGTCCTTCCACAAGCGGCCGAACAAGGTGCTCAGCGTCACTTTTGGAGTGCTTGACCCTCTTTGTATGGAAGGTGACAGCAGCCGTCATCTTCAGTCCATCCGCAGTTGGGTCGCGGAATAGATCCAATACTGTACCGTACCTCAAGCTGTTGTCGACCTCATTGATGTCCATATGGAAGACAAGTCGCTGTATCGATGCCATAAGGCTATCCCGCAGCGTTTTGTCTTCCGCGATCTTGCGCTCGATCAACTTCTCCATCTTGGCCGGCAGACGGTCCATTCTCAGAGATGAGGGGACCTGCACGATTGACGGTCTCCACACCTCCTTGTCGCACGCCAGCGTTGGCGGAAGGTGGACGGTAAGCGCCATGGCGACGAGTTTGTCGTCAGCATGGAGAGTCTTCCTGTTGTTGTTCTCCTGCGTATTGTTGACGGACGCTTCGCCATTCTGATGGGCCGTGATATCGGTACGCCTTGAGGTCTGACTGACAGTGCTGTTCCGGTGTTGGAGATCATCAGCTAGACCGTCCTCGACTGCATTGCTCTCCGCTTGCGCGTGCACATCAACCTCAATCGTGTCCCCGGCCAGCGGAGCTGAAGAGTTGTCGCCTCTCTCAACAACATGCAGCCGGAACTTCTTATCCTTGGCACCTTCAACCTTCCACTGTTCTAACACATCGCTGAGCGGGTGCAGCACATGGCAGCCCACGTGTCTATCGTGAAACCGAAGGTGGTGAGTCTTTGCGCCCACATAGTAGCGTTCGAACAAGACCTGCTCTATCTCCCGTGCCTGTGAGACGTTATTGACGGGGAACCTGATACGTATCATTTTTATAGGTTGCTGCTGTTGGCCGCAGAGACGGAACTGGATGGCGAGTAACTTGCTGTCGTCGCCGTCAATCAGTTGAGTACTATCTGGGTTGGATATGCTGGTGATGGAGAACACAATGTTGAGGCCCGGAATAGGGAATGCGGCTGCGAAGGACACCTCGTGTTATATCTCTTGCCATTGATGAACAAGCAGCCCCGTGTCTTGCGCGAACAATGAGACAACGAACGAGACATGAAAGACATAGAGATCCGTCCCGCTTCTAGGATCGCGAAAAGGAACGAGAGGAGAAGCCAGCGGAATAGCGGGTGTACCAGACAGCCTAGGCAGTAGTGAAGACGAAAGAACGCGGAGTGCTCGATCGTAGGGAGTGAGACAGTATGTAGCCAAAGTAGCCGATGCAAGCGAAACATGACTACTGCTATGCTCACGGCCGCCCGTTCAGCAGTGCAATGAGATTACGGAGACGGTGTAGGTGATGGCTCAGGGCAAGTTATGTGATAGTATGGAAGTCCATAAAGATCTATCGCGAGTGTCAGGAACACAAGAATTCCCCGCGCACTTGGAGTGCTTTTGTCGAAGCCTGAGCTAAGTTGAAGAAGCCGCTGGATGCCATAGTTGATTGGTGGCAGGCTGCTGGAAAGCGCGATTGCATAGCAGCGGAGAGAAGCGATGCATTTCTCATTGTCTGCACCTTGAGAGGCTGTCGCTCCCCAAATGACCAGACAATGTGCAACGGTGCCATAGTCCACGTTGGAGGAGTTGGTGTGAGAGATACAGCAAGCAGAGATGTTGTCTTGTTATTGCTCGGAAGAGGACGTATCCGCCGCCGCAAGACTCCCGGCTTAGGGGTCTCGGATATAAGACGATCAGCGGGCCGGTAGACCCTGCATCTTGAGCGAAAGTGCAGCTTCAGGAACAGACCAATCAGGGGGCTGTGAATTTTGAAATCGTACGTTCGGTGGGGGACTTGAGATTTGAGTAAGTTCGTCGGTGAGGTCAAGATATGTGTGCTATCCGGCACTTCCGTCCGACCTGTCACTGTTGACGGATCCATCGTAGTCGTTTCCATCTTGCGCGCGAGGGAGGTGGCATACGGCAAGCTACCTCGAGACTTCTCCTTCTTGCGCGCCTGAAGTGCACGAAGGCGAGTGGAAACGATAGAGGCAGTTGAGATAGAGGACAGCGATCAGAACACCATACAGCCTGCCGTTACTTGACGGGCGACGGTCAAGATGGCGTCGCCAATGGAGGCGATCAACGCCTCCGCAGCGACACACTACCCGACAGTTCACGCGACCATTGCCTCAGCGCAGACGGGCTTGATGAGTCGAGTGTTGGAGAGCGTCAGCTTCTTCCGCGTCTTCTTCACATTGTTCGCCATAGCAGTGGTATATGACCAAAGTATGTGGCAACACCCAACCACGCCCAGGAGAGAGGATCACTGACCGTACCTTGCGAGTAGTATCCTACCGCACTAAGAAAGCCAACCTCGCCGGCGACTCGTTCAAAATCCCCTTCGTCGGCCCCTTCTTCGACAGCGTCAGGCCCGAGTTCACGAAATACTACGCCAAATGGGTCTCGGGCCCGCTGTCCTGCGTGAGCGTCTTCCACAAGTTCGTCATCATCGCCAGCACGCGCGACATGGCGCGCAAGGTGCTCAACAGCCCGGCCTACGTCAAGCCCTGCGTCGTCGATGTTGCGCACAAACTTCTGCGGCCTGAGAACTGGGTCTTCTTGGACGGGAAAGAGCACGTAGAATACCGCAAGGGATTGAACGGCCTCTTCACGCGGCAGGCGCTGGAGACGTACTTGCCGGGACAGCAGGAGGTGTACCGGGAGTACTTTGAGGAGTTTTTGCAGATGACGAAAGAGAAGAACGGCGAGGCGACACCCACCGTCTTCAAGCTACGAGAGCTGATGTGCGCCGTCTCGTGCCGCACCTTCGTCGGGCATTACATGTCCCGCGAACAGGTCAAGCGCATTGCAGACGACTATTACAACATCACCGCTGCGCTCGAGCTAGTCAACTTCCCTATGATCCTCCCCTTCACCAAGACTTGGTACGGCAAGAAAGCCTCGGACAAGGTCTTAGAGGCCTTCTCCAACTGCGCGGCGAAAGCGCGCGTGAGGATGCGACAAAGAGGTGCGGAGCCAGAGTGCATCATGGATCGGTGGTTAATGCAAATGATCGAATCCGAACGCTACCGCGAGCGTATAGCAAAGGGCGAAGAAGTGCCGCAAGAAGAGAAACCCGCAATGCTCCTACGAGACTTCACCGATCTCGAGATCAGCATGACAGTCTTCACCTTCCTCTTTGCATCCCAAGACGCCACATCCTCCGCCTGCTCCTGGCTTCTCCAACTCATGGCCGACCGACCCGAAATGCTCGCCAAAGTCCGCGAGGAAGCCAGCGCCATGCGCCCGGACCCACGCCAAGAAGTCACCCTCGACATGCTGGAGAAGATGACATACACCCGCGCCTGCGTCAAGGAGACCCTACGGTACCGCCCACCCGTCATCATGGTACCGTACCTCGTAAAGAAGGACTTCCCGATACCCGAGGAGAACTACGTAGCGCCAAAGGGCTCAATGATTATCCCCACGACCTGGCTGGCACTACATGATCCCGAAGCGTACGCGAATCCGGATGTCTTCGAGCCCGAGCGATGGGTCTCGGGTAACGCGGATGAGCAAGGCAAGAATTGGCTGGTGTTCGGCACGGGCCCGCATTACTGCTTAGGTCAGACGTACGCGCAGCTGAACCTGATGTGCTTCTTGCATATGCTGGTTAGTGAGATTGAGTGGAAGCATACTATTACTCCTACGAGTGAGGATATCAGGGTTTTCGCGACGATTTTCCCGATGGACGACTTATTGTTGACGTTTGAGCGGAGGACGGATGTGCCGGCTCCAGCATGAGCGGTCGTTGCACCACGGCAGCGAAGGCGAAGGGCAGGCGATGGAGTACTTTGGAGGGCTTTGGATTTATATAATACATGAGCGAGCGCGTAAAAGGCACGGCGCAAG
>Ga0058704_10000614_pt1 | contig 17852 bp, 20 predicted proteins | sample AgamicMgSfe_FD_71363 | JGI IMG/M metagenome (GOLD analysis project Ga0058704, IMG submission 71363) | Agave microbial communities from Guanajuato, Mexico - Mg.Sf.e | ecosystem: Host-associated > Plants > Phyllosphere > Phylloplane/Leaf | place: Guanajuato, Mexico | collected 2012-05-30
GTCCCTACTCTGTGCATACTGTGTACATATTGTTAGTGTCATATTATTTTTGATTATTATTGTTATGATTTTCGATGCCCCGAGAAGCCTGAAAGAGTCGGGCATACGTGCAGCAGAGACGCATGAGAACGGCGGGGCGATTGGCTGACGAGCGCCGTGGTGCGTCCGCCTCGGTTTGGTTTGTGTCCTGCCGGTACATGTACCGTTGTACTCATGTGGTAGTGTGTCCTATGGGCCCTATACTGTCACCACCACCCGCCGCGTAGATGGTGGATGGTGGATGGTGGAAGGAAGACGGATGAACATGACCTGCGTCGACCCTGGACTGAACATGTTGGAAGAGCCTGTCGGCGATCCGCCAAAAAGATCGCTCATCATGGGATGGTGAGGCCGGTCCGGTGGTCACAGATGATGACGGACGCGTGCATGCGACAATGAGACGGTTCACAAGTGGATGTACCGTGTACCGTGTGGCCGCTGCGAAAGGGTGATGGTGTGACCTCGGTTCATCAGGCTCAGCCATAGACATCGCATGCATCAGGAGAGCCTCTCTCTCTCTCACGTCTTCGTCTTTGAACTGATGCCGATCCAGCGTCGAAGGTGAAGATCAGGGGGAAGATGAAGGCGAAGATGCAGTCGAAGATGAGATGAGATGTCGTTGTAAAGGAACTTGGGAGGTCTGGTAAGCTAGGAATTCATAAAAAGAAACCCCCGACGCCTAGAGAAAAAAGTGGGTAAGACAAGTATGGTAGTGGAGCTATCTAGTTCTACTATTTACACGGTTCTGCCACCGAAGTAAAGGTTCCTGTAGCGGTTGGCACTTGCCCCGCGCTACTCCCAGCCTTTGCACATGATCAGTAGCGGCAGCCTGAGGCCCGATCCCTCCCTTGCCGCCGAACAACCGTTCTCACCACGACAGACCACACATGGCATGGACAGTACAGTAGCGTGCCGCCTTGGAGCCCAACTGATACATAAGTACATCCTGCTACATCGCCCTTCATCCATCCTGCCTGGGTTCTGGTGCGTATAGGATGAACGCCTGGGCACCACGCGGACAGCGCAGATACCGAGCCCGCCTGCCTCGCAATTGATTGAGTACGCCCTTTATCAACAATGGACACCGGGACGCCTTCGTACGAAGCCGACCTCTCGATCGAAAAGTCTGTCGGGGGGCTACACAGGTATCCACATCGGATGCTCCAGCATCATCAGTTCCGGACTTGCGGCGAAGAGAGAGGTGAGCGGTCTCTCACCGCCGCCACATTTTCCGATACATAGTCCCACCAGATGAATTCACTTAAAGTGCACGCAGTTGCACAAACTCCTTCTTCACACCAAAGTCAAATCCTACTCTTCACAACAGACGGGAGTTGGACACATGAACACACGCGTGGGTGGTGAAGAAGATGCAAGCAACCAGCTCCCTCAAACCGATGTGTCCTAATCCGACCACCCTCGCCTTTACAACCTCATGTCATTATACTCTCGTGTATCAACGGCACATTGTGCTAGGCTTTACCTTCCAATCGTCCACCTTCGAAAGCTTTTAGGAGGTTTGAACGGTTACACTCGTGTATTTATCAAATGTAGCCAATCACGTGGTCATGAACTCGCGTAGCGAAGGAGCCACACCTCATGCAGTCTTTGTAGTGTGCACTATTCCTGCCGTTGAGTATCCCTTATAGCCCGCCCTATATGTACAACCCTATACTGCATGTAGAAGGAATGTGATTCGGGGACTCGTATCTTCCTGAAACCCGACTTTCATCTTACCTACATGTACCTATATCGTTCCTGATATCGTGCAGCCACAGCGACATCGACATCGCTCAAAGTTGGGTCCGGCCTTCCCAGTGCTGTTAATGCCCAACGCCTTCGACATCCTTCTTATTATTCGCCACCGAAACGCGGAAACACAGCGAATCCCGTAACGCGACAGTTCTCGTCGCGCCCAATCGCCAATCTTGAGCCAGGTTGCTATGCGTTATTGGCCATGGTCAACCCGCAGATGTCAACATTACGTCGATGGCTGACGCTGTGAGCCTGTAATGCCATTCATCAGGCTTCTCGTCTCGTCCTACAGCGATGATGCTGCTGCCTGCGAAATGGAGTAAGTACGCAGAATGAGACTACACCAACGGCCATCCGCCACGCGAGCGAGAGAGCCTTGTATCCGGATACAGTCCCTCGCCTTTAGTAGCTCCCTTGACCGCGTACGCTGCTGACGTCGTGAACTCGCCCAACGGGCATACACTTATCGACATTCTTTCTTTTTGTACTCGGTCGGGTTCAAGACCCTCGGAGTTTGGAACGACTCACTGCACGCCAAAGGTTCCCAACAGGGAGAGGAAAGGACTGCTTGACAGAATGCATACCCAACAGCGAGCCATGGTCGTAGGCACATGCTCTGTACCCAGCCATACGCACCCGAGCGAATTCAGCAGCCTCGAATCGCTGTACTCAACCCTCCATCGTACTTGTTGATTGGCTCCCTACAATCGCATCCGACCCGCTCTACCGCCGAGTTTGGGTTTTACTACACGGCTCGTTGGACTTTCGAAACCTCCTTTGCCTGCCACTCAGCATACGTCGGGATCGGGTTGTAAGCTGTGCGGCTGGGCGAGACTTAGTACGATTGACCGATGCTGACGACGGACAAAATGCTTACCCTAAAGCTTTGCCACGCGATAATCTTTCATGCTTCTCTTCGCACCTCTGCGCGTGGTTACCTCCACTTGCTCTTGATGCCGCCGCTCTCGGAGGTCGAGCAGGTATGCATCGTCAGGCCGTAGCTGGACTGTACCCGCTACAATCACCCTGAACCTGGTTGAGAACCCGTCTCCGTCATGTGCGTCCGCCGAGGCGTAAGCGTAGAGCCGACGGGCACGCCGAGCTCTGTTCATCGTCTGGAATACGTCCCCCACGGTGATGCCAGTCGTGGATTTGACGGGTTCGGACGGTATGGTGGGATCCTCGCTCAATTCGTTGCAGCAACCCACGTAGACCTCTACTCTTGTCAGTGGAGGCTGACAGAGCAAGAGTGAACTGGATCTAGAGCCCAGCTCAGGCGTCGTATTTCCAGTCTGGATAATCGTGATCCGGAGCTTTCTTCGCTCATCTCCAATTGGTATTATTCCCGGTGTGCTTTGAAGATGGCTGTAAAGGTAGATGCCAGAGCCACAGGTGAACAACGGCCGGAAAAGTGAGCTTCGGTCCGGTGCCAGAAAGAAGGCACGTTGCAACTTTGACGAAGACAGAATCGCTTTGGAAAAGGCGCGATCGACCTGTTGAGCTTGTAGAAAGTCAGGAGGACTCGCAACGTAGGCTCTGATATCATGTCGGCAGGCCAGTCGGGAACAGTATACCTTGTTCGAAGCGGCGCAGGTACCAGATGAACGAGGATGGCTTCCAGTAGCTCTGGAGTCCTGAAAACTTCGCGAGCGGGTTCAGCAGGTCGTTGTGTGCATCGACCTCTGTCCGTTGTCGCATCCGGAAGTTCCTTGGGTGGAACATTGTGGAGGGAAAGGCCATCCCGGTTCCCCTTGAGTCCCGCTACTTGGCCGGTTGCTTCACGGAGGACCTTCACACGAGAAGACAGCTTCACTACCTTGTCCAACGGCGACTGCTTGGTGGTTGGCGTCAAGTACCCCTCCATTCTTGCTGCTTTTTTATGCGTATTACCGTGCTCGGTAGGGGACTGGTGAACAGTAAGGAATGTGATGAACAAGGTGGGTACCGGCAGCGGAGCGTCTGAGTATTTGCGAGTTGCGGGAGAAGCAAGGGGTGTCCAACGTGAGACTTCTTGCCCACGACGATAACGCATATGGCCAATGGCTTGAGCTGCATCTCGGGATCCGTCGTTCCTCAGGTTTTTACTTATGTGTGGCGTTCTGATACCGACGGACGGTTCTTCGTCCCTGGCCACTGGCTCCAGGCATGTTGAAGTGTAGCGGCCTGTTTAATCGATATACTCATTGTTGAAACTGTGTATGAAAAGGCTGGAGGTCTTCGGGAGACCAGAGATGGCAACGGACATGTCCTTGCGAAACTGCTTCTGCATAGTGACGCTTGAGGTGGCGAAGATGCACTGCGGTTGGCATCTGATAGCAATACCCTCATACTCTAGAGTGAAGGCCTTTCCTCTTTACTCCTCCACACATCGTATGTCCCATCGCTCAAACGCAGCAGTCATAGCACAAACATGCGACCGGCACAACTTAAACCAGGAGTACCGCGTTCACACACCCATCCATCTCGCAGTTGTTCGTAATCTGCGCCCACCGACCCCAAACCACCTTACCACCCGCTGTGACCAAACCCAGTTCGCTCACGTTGACCTCAACGATCGTTCCCTTCGTCAGCACGCCCAGCTGCGTGTACATCGGGTTCTGCGGGTTCTTCTTGACGCTGATGATCGGCAGCTGGACCGTAACGCCCAGTTCCGGGTGAGTGACGTTCGCCTTCTTGTATCGCAGCCCCATCGGCCGGATGAAGCGTTCGTACTTGACGGGTCGACGGGTGAAGTCGGGTCCGACGAAGGTAGGCTTGGTGATCATGCGCTTCCAGCTCTTCTTCGCCGTCTTCTTGCCCGTCTTGACAACCTTGAACATCTCCTGCTCGCTAATGCCGCGTACCTTAGGCAGCGGCACGGAGAATTTGGCGGCCTTCTCTGCACGTTTGTTCTTGATGGCGGAGCTGAGTGCTTTCGCGTTCTGTGTGTTGCTCCGGTCAAGGAGGTATGACGGAAGTGGTGTGGATGAAGGACCCGCATCGTCGGTGCTCTTGACGTTCTTCTCCTCCTGCTGTCTGATCTGCTTCTTCATCTGGATCTTCTCCTTGTGTCGTTTCTGCTGGTGCAGCTTCGCCCGCAGGCCGCGCAGATTCTGTGCCTTTTGGGAGGCATGGTGGCCTTCTCTCGCCGCTCGCTTGCGAACGCGCTCTTCATGATCGAGACGGCGACCATGTTGCTTTGTGAATCGCTCGATGTACTCGTTCTGAGGCATGGCGGCGGTGTCGGCGGGTGTGATGTGATAGTTGTACGCCGAAGTGAGGCAAAAATCTCGAATCGAGGTCCGAAATCTTGGCATTGCCGGCTGCCGGAACTTGCCGATTAGGTGAGCGAAACCTCACGGCCTCCAGGCTGTTCTCCTTGGAGTCTCATCGATTGTACAACAGATCAGGTGGCATGACACATCGATCGCACTCGATATGTCTTCCACAATGCTGTCGCGCAACCTCAGAAGAGCTCTCCTCGACTCCAGATGGCCCATGCCGCCAACGTTCCTACTGCCATGGGCTGCCAACCTGACCACCGTCTCGCACACCACTGAAGCGAACAATGTTCCTCCTCCGCTGCTCCACTCCGCGCAACATGTCTCTACCGACCGAGCAGCGCCGAAGGCAGAAATCAAGGGGAGGTCCACGCCACAAACACCAGTAAAAGGTACCGATGCCGCAAGCACACCCAAGCTGCCTTCTCCGGGCTCGCCCTCACCCAGCGGCACCACCCCTCTCAACCTCTCGTCATCCCTCCGAGAACTCCTCCCTGTCCTGAAAGCGCAAGGCGCGCACTACATCACCGCACACCTCTACGACCGACCCTACCTCCTCACCCAAGGCGACACGCTCCGGTTACCCTTCCTCATGCACGGCGTCGAGCCCGGCGACGTCCTACGCTTGGACAAGGCCAGCATCATCGGCAGCAGAGATTATACTCTGAAAGCTCGCGCGCCCGCGCCGAAGCTCAAGAGCTCCACGATGACGACGACGACGGTCCTCGATCCGACGACGGGAAATCTCGCGAGCCACAGTCGCGTGATGCCGTCGGCGGAAGGCCTGGCGGGTTCGGCGAGCGTGCTGCACGCGCCGCACTTCATCCCGCACATCGCCAAGGGGAAAGTGTCGTATCTGGATGACAGGCTGTTTGTGTGCCGGGCGGTGGTGATGGGGGTCGAGAGTGAGCCGATGCGGTACAAGGAGAAGACGAAGCGGAGGCAGAGGAAGGTCAAGACGGTGAAGAGCAAGCATCGGTTTACGGTGCTGAAGATCAAGGAGGTGCGCGTGAGGGATCTGGAGGAGATAGAAGCTGGTGTGACGGAGTGAGTGATGGAGGGTCGAGAGCTCTATGTGGATTTTCTCGTGTTACTGTAGGATGAATAAGTCGAGACATATGGAGCGAAAGTCGGCAATCAAAACGTGTACATCCCGACGTGGACGGCTTTCACATGGGGCCGTAACAGGATCAAGCTGTTCATTCATCTTTGCACATGAAGAAGGTCCCACCACTCACAGAACGCATGTTGCAGATAATAGTGAGATTCTATTGCTGCTTACTACTCCGTCTCGTCTCCATCGGATGCTCGCTTACAATCGCCGTCGGCGTCGCGAGAGCAACACTATCCTTCCGATTCACATTTACATTCGCCGCCACCGCCGTCTCTCCTCCCATCTGCTGCTGCTGCTGCTGTCCACCATCCAACGTGTCGTAAAACGGACTATACGGCGCCGCCACAGCGAACTCGCGCCCGCGGCCTTGTTCGCCTCCAAGGAACGCCGTGCTACTGCCCGGCCAGCGCCGCTGCTGCTCGTGCATGGCGTCCAGGGGCTCGCCCACGATGTGGTATTTGTCCCAGTTGATGCGCGGCATGCGAACGACGTTTTGCGCACCGGGGATCCGCGCGAAAGGGGCGGGTGCGGGATCGTCGGCGGGTTGAGATCGCGTCGGGGCGGATGATGCTATCAGTGGTGGAGAGGATTGCGAGTCGGGTACTTCCCGGGGGGACTCTTGCATCCCTGCCTCGCCGTTTTGTGCGTCTTCGCGGCTCGCGCCTAGGATCGCATGTCCGTCTTCTTCTTCTTCTTCTTCTTCTTCTTCTTCATCGCTGTCAGGCGCATCTAGGATAGCCTGTAGACCGCCAAAATCCGGCCTCTGCTCCTTCAATCTGCCGGCGGCGAGCGCATTGCGGAAGCGCAAAGGGTCGTCTAGGGCCTGCTTCCTGGTGCTCTCCAGCGTCCGGATGTCATCCTGCGCTTTCTTCCTCTGGAACTGCAGCGCCGAGATTGCCGAGCGCAGCGCGATCGCGTCGGTGGAGTCATGGCTAGAAAAGGGCTGTGGGGGTGGGGGTGATATGTACTGTGTTGGTGGGATGGCGGCAGTAGCAGGGGCCGGTGCACTGGATGCTATCGTTCCAGTCGGTGCTGCGGGCGGCGCAGTGGGTTGTGCTGCAGTCGCGGGTGTATCGGTCTGTGATTCGGCATGCTGTGCAGGCAGGGTGGCTGGGAGCGCCGGCTGCACTTTCGGGGTGATGGGGCTGTAGTCGGGCGCCACGGGGGAAGATGCCTCGTGGTGGTATGGGTTGGACGAGGAGGAGGAGGAGGACGTGGGCGGTAGGAACGTGAAGGAGGACTGTGGTGGAGCGGGCGAACTGGAGGCCGGTTCTGATGGAGGTCGCGGCGGCTTGATCGTCAATGAGGGCATGGACTGTGCGCAGATGATGAACGCCTTTTTCCCGCCCGACGCTGTTGTTGTTTGCCTGGGTTTATGATTGTTGACGATATCTGTTCTGGTGGATGTGAGCCTGGCTGTGTCAAATATCACAGAGTTTGCTCTTTCTTCTCCCTTTTATTTTTTTTTTCTCTCTTGGGCGAACGTGTGGGGTTTTATACCGAACATTCCGACTGGGACGGTGTTGCCGTCAAAGGCGTTGGTGCATGTGGTTTGCTAGGTACGATCACGTAATCCGAAGCATCCCGACGGGAGGTCAGAGTTCCCGCATCATCAAACATGGGAGTGTTGTAACTCCAACCATCCATATTCCCTACCCACAAACAATCTCAGGTTCGCCAACAAGCGCATCGTAGCGACTCTACTGATGCTACAGCCAATAACCCCCCTGCGCAGGCAAGTCTGTTGCTGTACGGGAAGAGTAAGCTAGTTTCTCATCAGATGATATCGTGTCTTTCAGCTACCTCACGCTACATGGCGGCATAGCTACATAATAGCAAAGGGAAAGAGCAGAGAAAAGAAGGAAAATGAAAAGGAAAGGGTATCATCGATCAATCACGCCGGGTTCTGTTCGTCGGCCCTGTGACACGGCATGGCAAAATCCGTTCGCTGTCGGCGCGCCTTCGCACAAGCCCCAGCCTAACACCCCGGCTGTGCTCCAAGACCCAAAATCGCAAAACCGCTCGATCAAAACCCCAGATCAAGGTCGCGCCGGGGCCGCCGCCGACAACGGCGCCGGAGTACCGAACGCGCCCTCCCGTGGCCGAAACCCGACGTTCGCGTACACCTCCCTCCTCTCCTCGCCATGTCGATGCAGCTGACTCGTATCGAAGACCTGTTGCGGGGCGGAAGCCTCGCTGTGCAGAGCCGGGAGCATCTGTTTCATCGTCACGCGCGGCTGATGTCGATCTCGCTCTGCCGGGTCGGGTGGGGGAGAGGAGGCGTCGATTGTACTGGCGCCGGATCGACCGGAAATGTTACGGAAGCCCGTCAGCTCCCGCTCGCCCGTGCCGTGGCGTTGTCTGGGCTTAGTGACGGTGACGGGGGAGGTGAAGTTGCTGTTCGCTCCAACGTGGTGCATAAATTGCACCCGGTCGCTCGTCGGCGGCGCCGCGAGGACGCTGGAGGGCGGCTCGGGCCCGTCACTGTTCGCGACGACCGTCCCCGAGCTGGAACCGTCGACGTGAGCGCGTTTCTGGGGCATGGGTGTCATGAAGGGACTGTTCATTCGGCCAATCTGTCCGCTCAGGTTCCGGATCAGATTCCTAGTCGGCCCCGGTTCGGCCCAGTCGGGAGTGTGGGTTAGATTGGGGGTGCCGCGGTGGTGGATGGGTCTTTGGGGTTGCGCCCAGGCATTTTGCTCGATGAACTGTTGATGAGCGTCGCGCTCGCTCTGTGCTTGGATGGGAATGCTCGCCCGTGGCGGATACGCGGTCTGAGGTTGAGCTGTCGCTTGGGGAACGCGTCTCGGGATCTGCCAGAGGTTTAGCTTTCACGTTTCTCACAAAGGACACGACCTTGGCCCAACTCACCTTCATCGCCTTGAGGTCATCCTCTTGGTTCGCTTCCTGCGCACCGGTGATTTCCGGTGCAGCAGGGAACCCTACATACTTGGCGATCCCGCTGAGCACCGACACCTCCTGATTGTACTTGGCCTGCTGTCGGATCTGCGCGCTCTTCTTCACTTGGTATTTGTAAAGCCACGCCTCGTCCTTCTCTTGATGGCTCTGCCGTCGCTCTTTCTGGATATTGTGCCAGTCTTCGGCTTGCTCGTACATCACTTTCTCCCGCTGGTCTCGGAGGAATTGGAAGTATTGGCTATGCAGCTGACTCCGGTCGCCAAGCGTGCGCTGCTTGATGCTTTTCAGACGGTAGTAGTAGAAGGCGTGCGCTTCTCGCGTTTGTTTCTCCAGTCGCGCGTTCACACACGCGACTTGCCGCAGGTACTCTGGGTGTTGACATTCAGGTTGCGCAAGCAGGTCGAGCTCGGCACTCATGGTCGCCAATCGCTCGTTGTACAGCTTCTCCCGAAAAGCCATGAACTGTTTGCTGACTTCCTCGTACATCGTTGAAGCCTGCGTCTTGCTATGTCGCCGTTCTTCGGTCTTAGCGGCCGCCTCGTCGCTCGGCTCGTCATCTGCTTCCGCTGCCTCCTGACCCGAATGTTGCTCCGGTTCTGCGATTGCATCTTTCGGCTTCCTGCCTTTGTACTTGCCCCTTCTGCCTTTTGCGCCTTTGATCGGAACGGGTATCGGAGTTTCTTCCACGGGAAGAGTGTCTTCAACCACTGCCTCGGCCACCTTGTCGGCGGTCGCATTGTCCTGTCTCTTCGCAATGTCTCGCTCAGGAGACGACTCCTGACTTCGCTTTCGCGGTGACTCGCCGATGTCGGACTCTGCGCTCGTCAATGGGCTCTCGGCGGTGTCTGAGCGCTTGCGCTTGTTGCCTATTGGCAAATCGTCAGTCCCAGTTTCGAGTATCCGCTTCCTTTGTACTTCCTGGTCAAGCGCACCTGTCGTCGCAATGGTACTCGTGCTCGAAGCTGCGCCAGGGCCGACCGGCAACGGCGAGGGTGGCTCTGACAGATCATCCTCCGCCGTCGCAGCTTGACTGAGCTTACTAGGTGTTTTGCCGACATCGTCTCCATGTATGCGCAACTTTCGCGGTGTCTCCTCAAGCCGTGTGGTTTCGGCTTCGGAATCGACCTCGACCGACTGATGCGCCCCGACGTGTTCCCGATCTTCTGGGTTGGGAAATGTGCCTTGTTGCTCTTCTATGTCATCTTGATCATCTTCTGGTTCGCTCAGACTGCTAGAGCGGTCATCGTGGTGCTCGCCGACCTCGGCCTGGGCGGTGTCGAGGGCATTGTCGGCTTCCGTCTCGCCATTTATGTTTGTCCCGGCTATGGTGGCATCTCTCGTGGCGAGTGGTGAGCGTGGGTTTGCTTTGGAGGCGACACTGAGCGGCGAGATGGAGGGTCGTGGGGTAGAGGCGCGACGCAGCGGAGAGCGCGAGCTGTCGAAGTCTGCTGGGAGTTCTGTTTAGCCAAAGCTCATTGTATGACCTCGAAAGGTCACCAGAGGATTGTAGAGAGCTTCCGGGCGGGCATTCTCGGTATGCATGTGACAGGACGACTCACTTGCGGAAGACGGCTCACCACGGTGTAACAGCGCCATCACCGACGACGTCAGCTTCTAATCCGACTGCAAGCCTGTGTAAGGTTTTGGCCTAGTCGTAATATATTGTCGTGTTCAACCTCCGAATGGTTTTGGGTGCAGGGAGATCGGCTGGGGAGGGTAGCCAGAGTGTCGTGTCCGAGGATTCGCTGCGGCGGGTACGAGAGCTGGATGGAGGAGGTCGGGCTCGGACTGGATCTAGAGGGTATCCCGAGGATTATGGTTAAGATGGTAGGTTAGTCGTGAGCGAGGGTTGGAAGATCACGAAGTCAAAGGTTTGGGATTAGGAGGATGAGGTGGTGGAGGTGGTGAGTGAGTGAGTCGGATGAGTGAGTGTCTCGGCGTCGGTGGGCAGAACGGCGGGTGAACCGACAGCATAAGGCGCGCGCGCACCCTTCGTTCCCTTCTCCGTCATGGCTTGGCAGAAAGCCGGCAACTGATTGGGCAACCGGGCAGCTTTCTCTCAGTCCCCGACTCGAGAAAATTAATTCTCGAATAATTCGTGAACATTGACAAGATCACGACATTATCGCAGCAATGGCCGCGGAGAAGAGAGCGAAAACGACGCAAAAGGTGGAGAAGAAGAGCAAGAAGGGTGAGGAGGTGGATGGTCGACCGAGTAAAGAGGAGAGGAAGATGCAAAAGAAGAAGCAGGCGGCGACGACGGCTCTCTCACTGCTGGCAGACAACAAGTCTGTGGATCCTGCGCTGTCTTCACTGTTCGCAGCAAAGGTAGATTACTGGAACTCGAGACGTGATTGACATCCGGCATGTAAGCTTACACTTCCCGTAGCTAGCTCCAGCAGTGTTAAGGACCGATCACCCTCCGCCTGCACCATCCGCAAAGCGAGTACACCGAACCGACCATCTCGAAGATGACGACCCCGAGGATGCCACTGCAGACGATCAGACTGCCGATGCTGAATTGCCAAACGATGCAGATCTTGAAGAGATAGAGGAGGCATCTCTCGACGTGCTACCGACAGAAACCACCGACGGAGAGCGCAAGCGCAAGCGCAAACGAAAGGATGTTGAGATCGAGCTGGAAGATGTGTATATGCAGCGGCTGGCGCGAGGGGAGGAGAAGGATGCGAAGCGGGCTGCCGAAGAGCGTGCGAGCAAACGACAGAAAGCCAGTATCGTCGACGAGGAGGAGGACGAGGACGAAGACAACAATGAGGACAGTGTTGTCGACGCTGTGGTAGAAGATGTCAGCGAGGACGAGGCGGACGAGGATGATCTCGCGTCTCCACCACCGAAACACGAGACGGTTGAAGCGGCTGATGTGGAGCAATCGAAAGCCAACCGCACCGTCTTCCTGGGAAATGTGTCGACCAATGCGATCAGCTCCAAGTCCGCGCGCAAAACGCTCACCAGCCATCTGGCCTCCTTTTTCGCCTCGATCGCCGCGCCGAAGGAGGGCGAGTCGAAGCACAAAGTCGAGTCCATCCGCTTTCGCTCTACACCCTACGCTTCAGCAATCCCGAAGAAGGCAGCTTTCGCCAAGAAAGCGCTCATGGATGCGACCACCAGATCAACCAATGCATACGTCGTCTATAGCTCGCCTCTGTTGGCGCGAGAAGCAGCGAGACGTCTCAACGGAACAGTCATCCTTGACCGCCATCTCCGCGTCGACGAAGTCGCGCACCCGGCCAAAGTGGACCACAAACGCTGCATCTTCGTGGGCAACTTGGGGTTCGTGGACGACGAAAGCAACATACAGGATGCGAACGAAGAGGAAGGGCGTGAAAAGCGCAAACGAGGCAAAGAGCCGGCGGACGTGGAAGAAGGGCTGTGGCGCGCGTTCGGCAAGTGCGGGACGGTGGAGAGCGTGCGCGTGATCAGGGACAGCACGACGCGGGTGGGCAAGGGGATCGCGTACGTGCAGTTCGATGACGAAAACGCGGTCGAGGCGGCGCTGCTGTACAATGAAAAGAAGTTCCCACCCATGTTGCCGAGGAAGTTGCGGGTCTCGCGCGCAAAGGCGCAGAAGAGGAATGCGAAACCGGGGTCCGGCAGACCGTCGGCGAGGCCGCCCAGTGCCAATGGGGGCTATCAGCGGAAGATCTCGGCCGAAGAGGCTTCGAGGATGGGAAGGACGGGCAAGCTGTACGGTCGCGCCGCTGCGGCGAACGTGCGACGATCAGGCGGCTCCGCGTCCCAGTCCTCGCAGGGCAAGCTGGGCGCCGGGATCCGCGCACCAGAGAGCTTCGTCTTTGAAGGCCATCGGGCGAGTAGTAAGTCGGGCAAGTCGGGGTTGAAGCTGGGGAAGCCGGGGAAGAAGAAGGGTGGGAAGCCGACGAACCGGAGCGCGAAGAGAGGGGCGGCGTTCAAGGCGGGCAAGGGCAAGTAGGTCTGTACTCTGTACCGTATCGTCTTTTCCGGGAGTCAAGTGGTGTTCATCCGTGTTGGTTTGCTGTCAAGTGGGCAGGCAGGGTGACACGTGACAATGGGTCCGGGGATGGATGCATGTGAAACTCCCGAAACGCCCGAGCGCCGCAAGGGTTCAAGCGCAGCGCGAGACACTTGTCACTTTGGCCATAATAACAAACGTCGTCAGGCACACGACACAGCTTCGACTCTTACAACTAACCTTTCCTCCTCCACTACTCTGCTGAAGGAGAAGACGAGAGCTGATATTACGAAGCGGCTGGCGACCGCTGACAGCTCGGATCTCCGTTTGATCAACCCATCGAATCACAATCCGAAACCATGTCCTCCCCTCAAGGCGTGCGCCAGCGAGGAGGAGGAAAAGAAGGCTCCAAGAAACGCGCCACGACCCCCAACCCGGACGGCTCCTCGTCTTCATCGCCGTCCTTGACGAACGGCAACAATGTCGCCGAAAACCTAGAACAGTTGAAGCAGGCGGGCAAGGAGGCGGTGACAAGCGAGTGGGATTACAAGCTCGTATTGGCTGTCATAACGGTCCTGGCGTTCGTGACGAGGTTCTGGGGCATCACCCACCCCAATCAAGTCGTGTTTGACGAGGTGCATTTCGGAAAGGTCAGTGTCTGAAGCAATAATGGCGGGAACACGGGTTGGAATGGTATGTATGCTAACGATGTGGCAGTTCGCGTCTTACTACCTCCAACGAACATACTTCTTCGACGTCCACCCGCCTTTCGGCAAACTGCTCTTCGCGTTCGCGGGATGGTTGGTCGGGTACGACGGGTCTTTTCTGTTTGAGAACATAGGCGATTCATACATCGCCAACCACGTACCGTACGTCGCCTATCGATCCATGCCCGCCATGATGGGTTCCTTTACCGTCTCCGTCGTCTTCTGGATCATGTGGGAGTCTGGATACAGTCTGCCGGCTTGCATCGTCGCCGCCTCGCTTTTGCTCTTCGACAACGCGCACATTGGCCAGACGAGGCTGATTTTGCTGGATGCGACGCTGGTGCTGTTCATGGCGCTGAGCGTGTTGTGCTACATTCGCTTCTACAAGCTTCGCCACGAGCCTTTCAACCGGAAATGGTGGAAGTGGCTCCTCTTGACGGGTATCTCCATGTCCTGCGTCATCAGCACCAAGTACGTCGGAGCCTTTACTTTCTTCTCGATCGGCGTACCGGTCGTGATCGATCTCTGGGACCTGCTGGACATCAACCGCAAGCAGGGCGCTTTGAGCCTGGCCGACTTTGGCAAACATTTCGGAGCGCGTCTCATCGGGCTTGTGATCGTCCCGTTCTTGATGTACCTCTTCTGGTTCCAGGTTCACTTCGCGATCCTGTCGAGGTCAGGCCCGGGCGACGACTTCATGTCACCGGAGTTTCAGGAGACTTTGTCAGACAACATCATGACTCAACAGGCCGTTGGCATCGAGTACTTCGACAGCATCGCGATGCGTCACAAAGAGACCAAGGTCTACTTGCACTCGCATACTGATCGCTACCCGTTGCGCTACGATGACGGTCGGATCTCCTCCCAAGGTCAACAGGTGACCGGTTACCCTCACAACGACACGAACAACCTGTGGCAAGTCATCCCGTCTCAGCCACTGGAGGGTCCAGGCCACAAGATCAAGAACGGGGATGTCGTTCGTTTCCACCATGCCGTCACCGATACTTGGCTTCTCACGCACGATGTCGCCTCGCCGACCATGCCCACCAATCAGGAGTTTACGACGGTTGACGTCGACGCCGCCAACGGTGACCGTTACAACGACACCCTCTTCGAGATTCGCATCGAGAACGGTAAAGCCGGACAAGAGTTCAAGACCATGTCCTCGCACTTTAAACTCATCCACTTCCCTACCAAAGTCGCCATGTGGACGCACCCGACCATCCCACCACTTCCGGATTGGGGCTACAAGCAAGCCGAAATCAACGGGAACAAGAACCTGGGCGCCAGTCAGAACATTTGGTATGTCGAGGAGGTGCCGGGTATCCCCGCCGACTCGCCTCGCTTGATCAAGGAAGAGAAGAAGATCAAGTCTGTTCCATTCTTGAAGAAGTACTTTGAGCTGCAGCGAGCCATGTTTTACCACAACAACGCGCTGACGTCGAGCCACCCGTACGCGTCGTTTCCCATCCAGTGGCCGTTCTTGCTACGCGGTGTCAGTTTCTGGACGGAGAACGATACGAGACAGCAGATCTACTTCTTGGGCAACCCAGTGGGATGGTGGTTCGCTTCGGCCGTCTTGGCCGTGTTTGCGGGTATCTTGTTGGCGGACCAAGTTTCGGTCCGGCGTGGTGTGGATGCGCTCGATATTCGTAAGCCACCCATCACCCATTATCCCCCACCTGTATACTGACCACATCACCCCTTCTCAGGCACAAGATCGAGACTGTACAACAGCACCGGCTTCTTCTTCCTCCTCTGGGCCGCCCACTACCTCCCCTTCTTCATCATGGGCCGCCAACTCTTCCTGCACCACTACCTGCCCGCCCACCTCGCCTCGGCTCTCGTCGCCGGCGCCGTCGTCGAATTCGTCTTTAACATCGAACCCGCGGACGTCGCCCACTTCGCCGACGTTCAACTGCAAGAGGCCAAGCGTGGCAGCAAGCAAACCCAAACCGAGCAGGGCCGCGCCCGCTCCAAGCCCATCCGCGAGCGCATCGCCGGCCAGTCCCTGCTCGCCACCTGGGCGGCCGCGACCGTGATCGTGGCCGTGCTGGTGTGGGGGTTCTGGTTCTTTGCGCCGCTGACGTACGGTTCGCCCGGGTTGACCGTCGAGCAGGTGACGGCGAGGAAGTGGTTGAATTACGATTTCCATTTTGCCAAGTAGATGGTCGGGACCAGAGACCATGGGAAAAGGGGGATCATGGAAGTTTGATGCCGGACGTGTGGAGAGGGAAAGCCGGCGTCAGATGGGGGTCCTTATTGAAGGAGGAGTCTTCGTTTGTAGGAGTAGGATCATTCAGTCGGAGTACTGTCGGGACTGTATACGGCTGGTATATGTCTTGTTCCGTTTCTCTCGCATTGGGTCGGGAGTCACGATCACCCTTGACATAAACTCGTTAGTGACAGGACCCTCATCCTGCTTCTTGCTGCACTGCTTGGAAGGGGGCAAAACAATATAGGTAATTTCGAGGCCACTTTCAGCCCATAATGTACCTCTTTTCCCATTCCATCATCCGCCATACAACGGGAAAGGTAGCAGATCTTATATGAGTGGGAACGGGATACGACTCCTTACACCACTCACAAACAGAATGACTGACTTACCTGAAAACCTACTCCGTATCGACCTGCATGTACATCCGTCCCGAATCACCGTGTGGGTCGAATGAGAACCTCTGCATCCCATGGAACAAGTACCACCGGAGTCCATGCTACGTGAAATGATCAAGCCACGACTGCAAACAGCCTTCTCCAGCTCGTGAGATCTTATCGCTCGACAAAGGCAATACAGATGACGCCAATTTCGCGCAGAAGAAGAAGACATGGACTTTCTTGCGTACATCAAGGGAAAGGGGAAAAAGTGCCAGACTCCTGTTCTTCTTCTTTCCTCTCCGGACTCATCAGAAAACAAAACAAACCAGGCAAACCTGAAGAAAGGCAATGAATACCGCTCAGATAGGTGTCAATCTGATATATATATCTCTTCCCCCTTTTCTCTCCCCGTGATCATTCCACACCGACGGCAACGCAGCAGAACCATGCATTCATCCTTCCGCAAGCTCATGCCAAGGATTAGCAATAGTACGTCAAAGAAGAAAAAGATGCAGAACGAATGAATCGCTAGCTAGGATCAGCAGGTAAAGACACTTCTGCTAATGTCCGCCACCTCTCCTATTCCCATCCCCCCAACCCCGAACCCAATCCCCCTTTGCAGAAAATCCTAGGTGCAGTTGATCCCCTCTCCCCGGCCTCTCGAAAGAAAAAAACAACAATCGTTCAACCCAATCTCCTTTGACTAGCAGCAGAAAAAGGGAGGAAAATAAAAGACACCGCGCCCTGTCCCCACGGTAAACCAGGCATCTCCCTAGAACGCCCCTCGCCCTCGCAAAAGTACCACCCACGAAAAAAGTTTCCATCATGCTTCCTGCCCGTCTGTGTGCACACGTACACCTCAACGCCAGTCAATCAGACCCGCAACCCATTCATCATCGGAAAACTCGCCGTAAAAGAATGAAAGAAGAAAAAGGAGAAAAGAGGGATCAAATCGCCCAACTGCCCCTCCTAGCCCCAGTGCCCCAGTTCCCCGCGGGCGCGCCGGCCTCGACGCTAACCATATCCCCTTCCTGCCGCGCCCACTCACGCACATACAGCTTCAGCGCCTGCCATCGCATACACCCTTCCTCCTTCACCCCGTCCTCTTTCCCATCAGCCCCGCCACCGCTCCCTTCGAAATCCGGCCCGAGACGGATATACCCCCTCGGCGCGCCCTTCGCTTTCCGGTCGTCGGCGCGCAGGTCCGCGATGGGGATGCGGGAGATTTTGGAGAGTTCTTCGTCGAAGGGGCGGGCGAGGGCCGGGTAGCCTAAGGAGAGGTAGTTGAAGACTTGGGTGATGAAGGTGTCCGGGAATTCGGCGTCCATGATGCTGTCGAGCTGCGTTTCCGCTTGCAGCACGCCGTCGATCTGGCCGAGGTCGGCGTTGCGGAGGCTGCGGGGTGGGGTCGGCGGGGTTTGGATGATGATGTTGTCGGTGGGGAGGTCGACGGCCGGGCGGGCGAAGGATTGTTCGAAGGGGTTCCCGTGGTGGTCGATGCGGGGGGTCATCAG
>Ga0058704_10000615_pt1 | contig 17848 bp, 8 predicted proteins | sample AgamicMgSfe_FD_71363 | JGI IMG/M metagenome (GOLD analysis project Ga0058704, IMG submission 71363) | Agave microbial communities from Guanajuato, Mexico - Mg.Sf.e | ecosystem: Host-associated > Plants > Phyllosphere > Phylloplane/Leaf | place: Guanajuato, Mexico | collected 2012-05-30
TCCTGCCGCGCGTGCGTGCCGTCGACCCACTTATAGATGCAGGTGTAGCAGTAGACGTAACCCGTCTGGGCCGCGGTTGGAGTCTGGATGGGTGAGAGGCAGATGGGACATAAGGCGGTCGTGTTGTCTGCGCCGGAATGTGGGTCCGCGTGGGCTGGGGAGGGGACGGTGAAGATGGGGAGGTGGGTTTTCGAGGAGATGGGTGGGGTCACTAGACCGGAGTCGCGGCGAGGGGTGGTGGGCTTTTCTTCTGTCGCCGTGTCGGATTTGGCTGGGGCTGGCGACTTGGGTGCCGGGGCGGAGATGGTGGGTGGCGGTAGTTCGAGGCCTTCGTTTGCTTTTCTCGATAGTTGGCGCGCGAAGTCGGACGCGTGCCACCATTCTAGGAACTTCAGGGCGAAGATGGATGTCGGGAGGAGGATACGCAGACTGGATAGCAGACGGGGATACACAGTCTGGGTCACGGTCCGAGGACTGAAGATGGAATTGGTCTGTCCCGGCCTCGCACCCTGTCCGGTCACAGCTGCTGGTGTAGACTGCGTTGCCAGCGCGATAGCTTTGGCATCTGCCGCGTTGAGCCTTCTCATGCGCGTGCCAATTAGCCATAGAAACGGCGAGTGGTACTTTGATCCATCGAAGAGGTAGGCCAGGTTGAACGCCAGCAGCGAGAAGTAATACGCCGCGTTCACACTCGGGTAGATCTTGCGCAGGAACCACTTATACACCCACGGCATTCTCTGTCTGACCGTGCCATCAGAGGGATATCTCTCCCGCTCACGGTAGGCCGGACCGAGCATATTGACCGACGCGGCATGGATATCGTAGGCCTCGTCCAGCTTCCTCTTGACGTACGGCAGGAGCACCATGACCGCCACATTCTTCCACACATCGCCATCGCGCAGCTTCAGCGTCTCGCGCACTTCGTCCGGCGCACCGAGCTGGGCTCGTCGGGCCTCGCCGCCTTTGATGCGCAGCACACGCTCGCGCTTCAGGCCGTAGAAGTTCTCGGTGAAGCCGCCGCCGTAGACCTTGAGGAAATGGCGCTCGATGAGGAGGGAGAGGAGGGCAAAAAGCTCGTCGAAGGAGTTGAGGATGCGGAGTAGATAGCGCGGGTGCCGGTGTGTTGCGACGGCGAGGAGGTAGCGGAGGGATGGTGGGATGAGGGATGCGAGCTGTTGCTCCGAGAGCAGTTCGAAGAGCGATGGTTTCTGCTCGTCCAGACCACCTTGCAAGGATGTCATGAACTCCATGGTCTGGAGTCTATGCGCATTGGCAGTCAGCCTTGGTATTCGCCGTCTGAGGCGTGTGTGTCAAGTCGTGAGGGATGCGACAGTACACGGAGCTTCTGTGGTCGGCTTTTGGGACGATTGATGAGCCTCGGCTTCTTCTTGCCCGCGCGTCCAACAACGCGTCTCACTGATGACTGACATTCTAGGCCAAAACCTGGAAGGCTTCAATTCTTAACTTCACGATGACAAATCCGGACGGCACAGGCGAGCAGTCGTACTTCGAACACCAGCGGGCACTCCTCGTCAGCGACGTAGCTGCGGTACAATCAGCCTCCGAACCCGTCAATCGTCCTTGCGCTGATTCGCCCCCAGAGTCTAGAGAATGTGCTCCAAAACATCAACAAGCTGAACCGAAGTCTCGAAGGAGTGATTGCTGTATGAATCGTTTGCCGCCTGAGAGATGCGTTGGGCTGACCGCTTGCTTGACAGGTTGGCAACGAGTTCAGTCAGGTCGAGGGGCTGTGGTCCCAGTTCGAGCATGTGATGGCCAAAGAACCGGAGAACGGCAAAGATGCAAAAGAGGGCACCGCGGAAGGAGGAGCGCGATGACTGTGTGCCGATGATACTTATTACGGATTTCAATGGGTGCGTACGGCGTGGCGAAGAAAGTTATATCCCAAGGCATGAGGAATGAATTGTGTTTAAACTTCATTTCGTTCGTCAATCACACTACTACACAACATACACGAAGCAGCCCTCCCAAACGCCCCGACCGATCTCCAACCAACGCCCCGCACATACCATCCATCCTCCGTCCCGTCAACGCCTGAGCCCCGACCAAAGATAGTGTCGCATCTCCCGCAACCACGCGCGCGTCCAGCCCAGATTTCGTACGAGCGTCGGCATCGCTTCGAGCTCATCTGTAAATCATCCAAAAAGCGTCAACGAAAGAGTGTACCAAAAGGAGCCGCTTTCCACCGCCAGTACCGGCACAGCGTGTGGATCGAGGATCAAAGGATACTGCATTTGGTACTCTTCTTTCGCTTTGCCAACGGCATCTGCACGCCCTGCGTCGCGCCTGCGCCCCGGCCCTTCGTCGCTTGCGATCGCTGTGCTTCGGCCGCCAGCTCGTCTTGCCCGCGCACCGCGATATCGATGGCCGTGTCGAAGACTTCATGTACTCCGCTCATCTCTTTGGACGAACATTCCATGTAGAGCGCGCCCATCTTCTGCGCGACGGCTTTGCCTTGTTGCTGCGTGACCGGTGTCAGGCCCTGGGTTCTGAGAAGCTCGATGCAGGTGCGCTTGTTGCGCAGGTCGGACTTGAGGCCGCAGAGAATGATGGGTGTTGTGGGGCAGAAGTGCAAGACTTCGGGGTACCACTATCGCAACACTTTGGTCAGCTTGGTTTGGAGGGACTGATTCCGGGTGCATCGTACCTTGTCAAGGACGTTCTCGAGCGAGTTCGGGCAATCGATGGCGAAACACACAAAGAGCAAATCGGTCTCGGGGTACGAAAGCGGCCGCAACCGATCGTACTCCTCCTGTCCGGCCGTATCCCATAGCGCTAACTCGACGCTCTTGCCAGAGGCCTTGTGCTCGACGTGGGTGATGTAGTTCTCGAAGACGGTGGGAACATATTTCTGCGTATTCACGAACAGTTGTCAGCTAATCTGGCCATCGACTACGGACCATCCACACACATCAACTCACCTCGGGGAAAATGCCTTGTGAGTAGCTGATCAACAGGCACGTTTTGCCGGAGCCTCCGTCGCCCACCACGACGAACTTCTTGCTATACTCCGGCGGGGCCGTGATGTTCGTGCGCGCGCTGCTGGAGGTCGTGGTGTTGACCGTCCCGTCGCTGCCGCGCGTGGAGCGCCGATAGCTGTCTCCTCGCGTGAGGAAGGATTTGCTGCTGTTCTTGCGTCGGAGGGGATCGTAGCTCGACTCGCGCTGATTGACGACTTGCACGGACATGGCGAGGGTGTGGAGCCCGGGTGTATGTGTCGGTGTGTATCTCTGTGATGCTCTGGAATGCTTTCACGCTGGAATGTAATAAGTGTGTGAATGTGGTCAAACATGGGAGAACAATGTGATCAGGATCTAACTCGGCTGATGAGATTCAAGGCTTATTGTTTAACACCGTTGCGCCGGGCAACGGCTTCTTGGCATGGCTCCGACTTCGCGTTTCTTACATTTATTCACCAAGGTACCTGTACTCATGCTGTGCTCTGTGCATACACTTGCATATGCTTGTGAACTACTGACCAATGCGATCTATCTGTCGCGAGTGTTTCGTTGCAGCATTGTAGCGGTGGACGATCAAGCTGCTGTGAGTAGTGCGAGTGTTGGATCCCATGTATGTACCTCATGTATGCATGTGAATGCCAAGACCACACAGGACGGTTCGCGGCTGGCAGCTGTTTCTACCGGCCGCCGCTGACGACGTGCGCTTTGCTTCTCCTCTGATCTGTATGCCTCTCATCAATACTGAAGTCAATGGCGCACATCTTCTGACGAAGGGATGCTGGCACTGCCGATAACGGGTCCGCCTTGCTCATCTGCCAGAAGAGTCGCTCATCTTCGGGTTCGCCTTGCTAGTCGCGTGGGTGAAAGCGCAACTACCCAGCCATAGCGCAAATGCAGCGCAGACGACTCCCAACACACTGTCTACATGCCAAAGAGCAAGCTGCCCGAGCGCTACGCAGCTCATCTCAGGACGCCGTCGCCGAACAATGACCCGGACGCCGGACTACGCGGGCTTGATCATTACGAACGCAGGTTGCCGAAATGGCGGTTCCTGCTTCGCCAGCGACTGATCCCTCTTGTACGATGGGAAACACCTCATCTAGCCCGCATGCAGGACATCTGCCGCTCACCAATGCTGGACTCGTACTTTGCCCTCACGGCGAACTTGGGTACGCACACATTCTTCATGACCGCACTGCCCTTATGCTTTTGGTGCGGCTATCCTGAGATGGGTGTCGCGCTCATCCATATGCTTGCCATGGGAGTCTATCTCAGCGGCTTCGCCAAGGACCTCGTGTGTCTTCCACGGCCACTCTCGCCTCCTTTGCAACGCATTACCATGTCGGGTTCGGCGGCTCTGGAGTACGGCTTCCCATCAACACATACGACAAACGCTGTGTCGGTGGCGATATTCTGCCTGCACCGACTGTACCTGTCGCGCGACGGATACTCGGAGCTTACGTACACCCTGCTATGCGTCGGCTGCTGTTGCTATGCCGTCTCGATCACGCTGGGCCGAATGTACTGTGGTATGCACGGCTTCTTTGACGTTATTTTCGGTGGTGTCCTCGGTGCGGCTATTGCTTGGATGCGGCTCGATTACGGCACGATGTTCGATCACTGGATCTTAACAGATGGCTGGACAAGACCCGCCGTGACGGTCGCAGCACTCGCCTTCGCCGTGCGCGTCCTTCCCGAACCGGCGGATAACTGCCCATGCTTCGACGACAGCGTGGCGTTCGTGGGAGTCGTCATGGGCGTAACTATCGGGACCTGGCATTACTCGAAAATCACTGGAGGAAGTGATGAGATGGCAGCGATGTATCTGTTCACACATGGCGATCTCCTCAAATCAGTTGCGCGCATATTAGGCGGCATCGCAGTCGTCTTCGTATGGCGCGCAGTCATGAAGCCACTTCTGTTGGGCTGTCTCCCTCCAGTCTTCCGTTTTGTGGACTACTGGGGTTTCCGAATACCACGGCGATACTTTCTGCAGTCCAGAGACTACCAGCAAGTCCCACCTTTGCGCGAGGATGACAATGTCATCCCACCCGCTTCGGAAATCTCGGCAATAATGTCTAATCTGCGCAACCCTCGCAAACGAACGATTTCCGTCGGACCGCAATCGGAGGCAGACGCCCGAGAGTTGATTGCGAATCGAGAGCAGAGGCGGAGAGGTAGCCGCTCCGCAGCCAGTCCTCAAAGCCGACCTTCTCTCAAGGCTCAGAAAAGTGGCGACCTACTCCCATCACGGGCCATCGAAGAAGACTCTGTCGATACGTCGCTAGACGAAAAGCTGCCAGGGCCAGGGAGTTCATACATGGATGCCGGAGAGGCCACTCCGAAGAGAGCTAGCCGACCATTTCTACAAGTCAACACCATGGACCCGAACCTACTGACGCCGCCTTGCAGTGACGCCGGCGCGTCCAGTGACAGTGGCAAAGAGGATGAGAGAAATGATCGGCAAATGTTCTCAAGCCTGGAACAGCCGCGGATTAGATACGATGTCGAAGTGATCACGAAGCTGGTGGTGTATGCCGGGATTGCTTGGTGGGCTGTCGAGGGGAATCCGGTGCTTTTCGAGTGGATAGGGATTGCTTGATGAAATGCGTACATGATCATAGCTGTAGAGGAGACTGTGCAGTCATGAGGAAATGCTAAAGCCATGATCATCTATGTAATCGTGGACTTCGTGATTTCTTATCATGCCTTCTGTCAGTGCTCAATTACCCTCCACCAGGATTCAAATCACGTGACCGCGAGACTTTGCCAAGGAAGAAGCCGCGCATCTGCAGGTCGCGAACCCGCGCGTTCACATGTGTCCAAACGCTTCTCTCATGGACATCACCAAATACATCTCCCCAACGCCCGTGACACGAAAGACATAATGGCCTGATTCTCAAGGATTCGATCCTTGTTCACCAAAACACGACTACCTAAACCCAGGCGGTACATATCACCACGACAGTCTCCCTCAGGCCAGGAGCTACAACTCTCATTTTAGTCGGAATACATCGGCATAGCCGGGCCATGTCGAGACTGCAAGTAATACCGAGATAGCAAGACTACCGTCATGGAGGACCCGTTGGTCGAGGGAGTCAATGGCGTGGCCAACGGCACGCCGATCAGAGCCAATACTCCCACGTTGTCTATCGACCCACAGGCCATCATCAAATACCTAACGAGCGTGCTGAAGGTCACCCTTGGTACGACTGAGGAAGAGCTCGCCGGTTCTGGAAGCTTATTGCATGAGTCGGTGTTGCAGGACACAAGAGCGAGATGCGCGCGATTTGCGCTCGAGCCGCAGCTCGCGCTGTACGTGATGAAGCAGAGCGCGAGCATATCTTCATCGCCGCCGAATGGGCAGGTGACCGGAGCAGGGCTAGATGCTGGAGATACGTACACATTGAGCTCAGAGGTGGCGTACTCACCACGGACAAGTGGGTGTGTTGCATTTCTCAAAAGAGCTTCCCCAATCTCCGCAGATTTTCCCATCAGCACACAAGTTTCGGTCGTCAATCTACCGCTTCCTACCTCCACCGGCGTCTCGGAAGCCAGCGCTGCGGTGTCACCTTACGAAAGCTTACATTCGCTGGTCCGCGGCGCCCTCACACCGTTCTTCGAAGCTGCAGCACGAGGTTCCGAGCCGGCTGGAGAAAAGCTCAGAGCAGATGGCGACGCACGCACGGGTATATCTGGTGCGAGAAGAAAGCTGGCGGACTTGGAGGTCAGCTTGCAGAACCTCCAGCAGAACATCGAAGTGGAAGCACCACGCCTCCAGGTACACGACGCCGTGCAAGAACAGCTCGACCAGGCCAGCGGCAACTGGCAGACAGCGGCGATGCATATACCGGATGCCGCGATCGGAGACAGTGCGCTGCTCAACAGGCTGCAAGCGATGGCGAATGAATGGATCAAGCAGATCCGGGACTTCACAAAGCTGACGGACGAGAGGCCGGTGGGCACTGCGACGCAAGAGAAGAACTTCTGGCTAGCTATGGAGAATGCGATCGATGGTATTGAGGAGCAGCTTGCAAGCGGTGGTATTCAGCTGACGATGAGAATTCTGGAGAAAGCGAAAAGGCATGGTATCATGGCAAGTTTCTCGTCCGACACGAAGCTGAAAGAGACGAAGGATAAGGTGCAGAAGTACAACCAGCTATTCCTCGGATTCCCGATCGAGGAGCTCCTCTCCGCCACGTCCGTCGAGAAGCTGAGGGACGCCCTCGACGACGTCTTTACGCATTTGAGCAAAAAGCTACGCATCTGTCCATACCCAGTGGGGCGTGCCTTGTCGCTGGTCAATGCTATCTCGGCCGATCTGGATGCGAGGCTCCACGATCTTCTGCACGGTCGGACCTTGATGCACCTTGGCTATGCTGATTTCAAGAACGTGGTGTCACAGGTTGCCGCAATATGGGAATTCTGGGACGCCGATGTAAAGGAGTTCACAAACGTCGCCCGTGATGTCACACGCAGACGTAGCGATAAATTCATCCCGATCAAGATCACGAAGCGCCATGACAGAACTCAGGACAGGCTTAGCTATATTGACACTTTCCGAACGAATCATGAACAGCTCCAGAACACTATTGCCAATGTGCTCGGACCAGAAGATGATGTCGTGGACTCTGCCGAGAGCACCCTCGCCCCTGTCCTCGTCGAGGAGATGGGTGACGTAGATGCGGTGGACGAGATCGCGCAAGCGTATCTCACTGTCAGGGACGTCGATGTGCTGGACATCTCACCCGAAGGCGAGCGACTGTGGTTGCAAGCCGAAGCAGCCTACAATGAACGGACCGCACGTGTGGAGAACTCCATTATCGCGCGGTTGCGCGACAGACTAGCGATTGCGAAGACCGCCAACGAAATGTTCCGTGTTTTCTCGAAGTTCAATGCGCTCTTCGTGCGACCTAAGATCCGCGGAGCCATCGCCGAGTACCAAGTCCAGCTTATCAACAATGTCCGAGACGACATCGAGGCGCTGCAGAAGCGGTTCACACATCAGTATGGTCGGACTGAGGCTCACGCCATGGCCCAACTGCATGATCTGCCCCCAATCTCTGGCGCCGTAATTCGTGCTAGGCAGATAGAGCGGCAGCTCAACGGGTACATGAACAAAGTTGGAGACATACTGGGTCCGAAATGGGATCAGCACACAGACGGCCAGAAACTGTATACACTCGGTGAAGGCTTTCGGCGAAAGCTGGACACCAAACCAATCTTTGAGGACTGGTTGCGTGACATTAGTCGACGCCATCTTTCGACGTCTGGACGCCTGTTCGCCATCAACCAGAACCGTGCTCGCGGCAACGTGCTTGACATCCATGTCAATTTCGACCCGCAGGTGATCACGTTGTTTAAGGAAGTCAGGAATCTGCAATGGCTGAACTTACCTGTGCCGCATGCTATCAGCAGCGTCTCGAAAGAGGCGCGGCGGGTCTATCCCTTCGCTGTCAGCTTGATGGAGAGCTTGAATACGCTTGCGCAGACCAACCTCGCGATCACCAGTATGTCCGAAGTCGACATTCTACTCAGTGGATTCCGCAACGACGTCCAAGGTTTTATCGGCAAAGGCTCGGGTCTCAAATGGGAATCGTTCGTGCTCGCGTACGATGTGCATATTCGGCATTCTGCAGAGGACCCTACACGAGCATCCGGCGACGAGAAGCTGCATGTGCAGTATGTTCGCAATCTTGGGAATGCGATCACCACCCTTCAAAGCAAGGTCTCGGTCTTGTCGACCATTCAAGTAGGTGTGGATGCGACGCTACGGGAGCTTCGAACGTGCGCTTTCACGCCTGACAGTTTCCGTGCGCAACTGGAGGCCTTACAGCGCTCTGTCGACCAGCTCAATCTGGAGGGCTATTCCAACATCTCATATTGGGTAGCCAACACCAACGTTAAAGTAGTCGAGACTCTGCACGCCCGGTTGCAGCAGGCTCTGAAAGATTGGAGTGATGAGTTTGAGCAGGGCGCATTCTCTACTACAACCCAGCGTGAGCCTGGCGCGCCTATCGTTGAGACATTCTCGCATGATGTCGTCATGCAGAACCAGCTCATCCAGCTTGAGCCACCGCTGGAAGACGCGAGAGCAGGCTGGCTCGACAATCTCCATACATGGCTGGGAACCGTTTGCGACTTACCGAAGTTACAGGCCTCTCGATTCGAAAACGCATTGACAATCGGGAGCAAAGGGCAGTCAGTGACGTACTCGGAGCTTCCATTGATGTGCATGGGTGTACTTGGCGGATTGTATGAGCAGATTGAGGCCAAGATATCGATAGCCCAGGTTTATGTGGACGAGTGGCTGCAATTCCAGTCGTTGTGGGATCTCCAGCTCGACCAGATTCAAGCAGACTTGGGCGAGGAGCTAGAGCTATGGCTCCAATTGATCCTCGAGATCCGACAGAAACGTGATACGTTCGATACTTCGGGCAGTAGACGTTCGTTCGGCCACCTTGTCATCAACTACGAGCAGGTTCAGAGCAAGGTCAATGCCAAATACGATCAGTGGCAGCATGAGCTCCTCGCTCATTTCTCGAGCCTTTTCGCGGCTCGGCTGATCGATGTCTTCGCCGAGCTCCAGCGCGCAAGGAAAGATCTTGAGGGCCAGTCGATGCAGGCATCGTCGACCTCTCAGGCCGTCTCTTTCATAACGGTCGTACAAACATGTAAGAGACAAACGAAGGTCTGGGAGCCCGAGATGGAGACTTTCAGGCAAGGTCAGCAAACACTGTCAAGGCTCAGGTTCCAGTACCCCAAGGACTGGCTCTACGTTGAGCAGGTGGATCACGAGTGGACGGCTTTGGTCGAAGTGCTCGAGCGTAAGAGTAAACTCATAGCCGATCAGACCGACGCTCTGCGTGCGAAAATCGTTGCGGAAGATGGTGTCGTGGCGCGTCGCATTGGTGAGGCCACTGAGCGATGGAACGAACAGCGACCGGTTTCCGGTTCGATTCCGCCTGCTGAGGCAGTTGCAACACTTGAGTCTTTCGACATTGAGCTAACGCAGCTGCGCGACCAGTCTGACATGGTATCCAAGGCTAAGGAGGCGCTGGAGCTACCTCCAAGCCCGGATAACATGCTCGCCACACTCCTTGAAGAGGTGCAGGATTTCAAGTCTGTCTGGGCAAACCTCACCATCGTCTGGGATCAGCTCCACGACCTGCGTGATCAGCCGTGGAACAGCGTTCAGCCACGGAAACTCAGGCAGTCACTCGACAACCTTATCAAGACCATCAAGGAGATGCCCAGTAGAATGCGACAGTATGCCGCGTTTGAGCACGTGCAGACCGTTTTGCGGCAGTTGCTGAAAGTCAACCCACTGCTTACGGAGATGCGGTCCGACGCGGTAAGAGAGAGACATTGGGTGAGGATATTTAAAACGCTTCAGCCTTCGAAGCGATACTCTGCCATTTCAATGACTTTGGGCGATGTTTGGGACCTCAAACTCGGCTCAAGCGAATCGGTCATTCGCGATGTGATCACGCAAGCCCAAGGCGAAATGGCGCTCGAAGAGTTTGTCCGCTCAGTCCGCGAGCATTGGCAGAACTACTCCCTGGATCTTGTCTCGTACCAGAAGAAGTGCAGACTGATACGAGGGTGGGACGATTTGTTTGCGAAGTGCAGTGATCACCTGAACTCCCTGCAAGCGATGCGGCACTCGCCTTACTACAAAGAGTTCGAGGAGGAAGCGTCCGCTTGGGAGGACAGACTGAACCGTATCCACGTCCTGTTTGACGTCTGGATTGATGTGCAACGCCAATGGGTCTACTTGGAAGGCGTCTTCACCGGCAATGCCGACATCAAACACCTGCTGCCTGTGGAGTCGTCTCGCTTCCAGAACATCAACGGCGAGTTCATGTCCGTTCTCAAGAAGGTTTATCGGTCGCCGCAAGTGCTCGAGGTGCTCAACATCCCGGACGTGCAACGCTCGCTTGAGCGTCTCGCAGATCTGCTTAACAAGATACAGAAGGCTCTGGGCGAGTACCTAGAAAAGGAGCGAGTAGCCTTCCCGCGATTTTACTTCGTTGGTGATGAGGACTTGCTGGAGATTATTGGCAACAGCAACGATACACTTCGCATCGCGAAGCATCTGCGGAAGATGTTCGCTGGCATTTCTGGGCTGACAATGGATGAGAACTTGAATATCCTGGGCCTTACTTCAAAGGAGGGCGAGCAGGTTACGCTGAAGACGCCCATCTCGCTCACGAGGACCCCAAAGATCAATGAATGGTTGAAAGCACTCGAGAATGGTATGCGGGAGACGCTCTCTGAGGCTTTAGTCGAAGCTGTAGGAGCTTTCGACAAGGTCGAAATCGATGACGATTCCGTATTCGAGGAATATGTCTCAGTCTTTCCGGCACAGATCGTCGTGCTCGCAACGCAAGCGTGCTGGACTGCGCAAATCAATACGGCGCTTGCAAATGGTGGCAGTACTTTGCAAAAGGTGTTCGACATGCTCAACAGCAGACTAAAATCACTCGCGACTACAGTACTGCGCGATCTGGAGCCACTCCACCGTAAGAAATGCGAGCACCTTATCACCGAGTTTGTCCATCAGCGAGACAAGACCGAGCAGCTCATCAACGGCGGCGCGGACTCGCCTGGCCATTACTTGTGGCTTCTACAAATGCGGTACGACTTTGATGCCAGCGTAAGCCCACTTGAGCGCATGCAAATCAAGGTCGCTAACGCTACGCTGGCCTACGGTTTCGAATACTTGGGTGTCCCTGATCGCCTCGTGCGCACACCCTTGACCGATCGCTGCTTCCTTACACTCAGTCAGGCACTATGTCAGCGCCTGGGCGGTTCGCCGTACGGACCTGCAGGCACGGGAAAGACGGAGTCTGTCAAGGCGCTGGGTCTGCAGCTCGGTCGCTTCACGCTTGTCTTCAACTGTGACGATACCTTCGACTTCCAAGCGATGGGCCGCATCTTTCTGGGTCTTTCGCAGGTCGGCGCTTTCGGCTGTTTTGACGAGTTCAACCGCCTTGAAGAACGCATCCTCTCCGCCGTGTCGCAGCAGATTCAGAATATCCAAGTCGGACTCCGGAAGCGCGCTCTAGATCCTAGCGCAGAGATTGATTTGATCGGCAGACGGTTGAAAGTCCACCCACTGACTGGCATGTTCATCACAATGAACCCTGGATATGCGGGCCGATCGAACTTGCCGGACAATCTCAAGAAGCTTTTCCGCAGCGTTGCCATGTCAAAGCCTGACAAGGAGATCATCGCGGAAGTGATGCTGTTCTCGCAAGGCTTTGCGGAGGCGAAGACACTTTCGAGGCAGACTGTGCCTTTCTTCGACACGTGCAGCGTGCGAATGTCGAAACAGCCACATTATGACTTCGGACTTCGTGCGCTGAAGAGCGTTTTGGTCAGTTCGGGTGGGTTGAAGAGGTTGCGTCTCGCTGCAGGTGATGATCACGCTGCGAACTTCGAGCCTCAGATCATTGTACAAAGCCTGCGGGAGACGATCGCGCCGAAGCTTGTTCGCGAAGACGCCTTGAGGATGGTGGACATTGAGGCAGAAAGCTTTCCGGGAGTGCAGTATGTTCCCGCATCTCTAGAGAATCTGCGAAAGGCTTTACAAGAGGTTGTGGATGAGCGCCAACTTGTCGCCACAGACGCATGGCTCATGAAGGTGCTGCAGCTCTACCAGATCCAGAGTTTGCATCATGGCGTGATGATGGTCGGAAGCTCCGGTACCGGCAAATCCACCGCATGGCAAACACTAATTGCTGCCCTTCGGAAAGTCGATGGTGTGGAAGGAGTGTGTCATGTCATTGATCCAAAGGTCATGTCCAAGGAGAGCTTGTACGGCAGTCTGGACAGCACGACTCGTGAATGGACCGATGGTCTTTTCACCAGCATCTTGCGCAAGGTAGTCGACAACTTGCGCGGTGAAGATAGCAAGCGCCACTGGATCGTCTTCGATGGCGACGTAGATCCGGAGTGGGTAGAAAACCTCAACAGTGTCTTGGACGACAACAAGCTGTTAACGTTACCGAACGGCGAGCGGCTCGGCTTGCCGCCTAACGTCCGCATCATGTTCGAGGTCGAGACTCTTCGATATGCTACGCTCGCGACTGTCAGTCGATGCGGGATGGTGTGGTTCAGCGACGACACCGTGGAACTGGACGTCATGCTCTCTCGGAACCTGGCCCAGTTGCGCGATGCGACCTTTGAGGATCTCGAGGACGACGCGACCGTGCCAACGTCGGCGGATGCAAAACTTGCGAATCTAGCCTTGATGTCAGACATCCTCCGACAGAAGCTGACCACAAATGACTTCGTGATGAAAGTTTTACAGGATTGTGAAGGCTTGCACCATATCATGGAGTTCACGTCAATTCGCGCAATCGGCACCTTGTTCTCGCTGCTACGCAAAGCGTGTAGATCTGTGCTCGAGTACAACATTCAGCATCCCGACTTCTCGTTGAGCGATGATCAGATCGATGCCTTCTTGTCAAAGAAGGTCCTCCTGGCCGCAGTCTGGTCATTCACGGGGGACTGTCCGCTTGTAGAGCGGAAAGCTTTCGGCGATTATCTAGCTGCCCTGTCAACCGTCGATGTGCCCGGCTTGACGGAGCAAGTGTCGCTCATCGACTACGACGTGTCTTTGCCTGACGCGGCGTGGATGCCATGGCAGAACCAGGTCCCGTCTATGGAGGTCAACACACATTCTGTCACGCAGACCGATCTGGTAATCCCGACCGTTGACACTGTACGCCACGAGGACGTCTTGTACTCCTTTCTGGCCGAGCACAAGCCGCTACTACTCTGTGGCCCTCCAGGATCTGGCAAGACCATGACTCTGTTCAGTGCATTGAGGAAATTGCCCAACATGGAGGTGGTGGGTCTCAACTTTTCCAGCGCCACGACTCCTGACCTTCTCGTCAAGACGTTGGAGCAATACTGTGACTACAAAAAGACGGTCAGTGGTGTAACGATGGCACCTCGGCAGATTGGACGCTGGCTAGTCGTGTTCTGCGATGAAATCAACCTGCCGGCCCCAGACAAGTACGGTACACAGCGAGTCATCTCCTTCTTGAGGCAGCTGGTTGAACATGGCGGCTTCTGGCGTACTACTAGCAAGACGTGGGTCAGTCTGGAGCGCATTCAGTTTGTCGGGGCATGCAACCCGCCGACTGACGCCGGCCGCACCCCCTTGGGCTTGCGCTTTTTGCGGCATGCACCTCTTGTCATGGTCGACTACCCAGGCGAGCTCTCACTTACGCAAATTTATGGGACGTTCAACAGCGCAGTGCTGAAAATCATCCCCACTCTCCGTGGGTACGCTGACGCCCTGACGCAAGCCATGATCCAGGTCTACATGCAGTCCCAGAGGCGTTTCACGTCTGATATTCAACCACATTATGTCTACTCGCCTCGAGAGCTCACTCGCTGGGTTCGAGCTGTGTATGAAGCGATCCGACCGCTCGAGACACTGTCCTTGGAAGGCCTGGTCCGAATCTGGGCTCACGAGGCGCTGCGACTGTTCTCCGACAGATTGATCACCGACGATGAGCGTCAGTGGACAGAAGACACAGTGAACCGGATCGCCCTGGAGAACTTTCCAAACATTGACGAAGAGGCTGCCCTGCAACGGCCGATCCTGTTCTCCAATTGGCTGTCCAAGAACTACGTATCTGTTGCTCGCGACGAACTGCGCGACTTTGTCAAAGCTCGTTTGCGTACGTTCTGTGAGGAAGAGCTCGATGTCCCGCTCATCTTGTTCAACGACGTTCTTGAACATGTTCTGCGGATCGATCGTGTGTTCCGCCAACCGCAAGGCCATCTAATATTGATCGGCGTGAGTGGCAGTGGCAAGACAACGCTATCGCGTTTCGTCGCGTGGATGAATGGACTTTCGGTCTTCCAGATCAAAGTGCACGGCCGCTATTCGTCAGAGGACTTTGACGAAGATCTTCGTGATGTACTGCGGAGATGTGGCTGCAAAGGCGAAAAAATCTGCTTCATCATGGACGAATCAAACGTGCTCGACTCGGGCTTCCTTGAGCGCATGAACACCCTCCTCGCGAACGGCGAGGTGCCCGGTCTCTTCGAAGGAGACGAGTACGCAACGCTCATGACGGCGTGCAAAGAGGGTGCTCAGCGACAAGGTCTTCTTCTCGACTCACAAGAGGAGCTATATAAGTGGTTTACACAACAAATTGTTCGCAACTTGCACGTTGTGTTTACCATGAACCCGCCATCCGAAGGCTTATCCTCTAAGGCTGCGACTAGTCCGGCGCTGTTCAACCGTTGTGTGCTGAACTGGTTCGGCGACTGGTCCGATCAAGCTCTTTACCAGGTTGCGTACGAGCTCACCCAATCAGTGGACATTGACAAGGGAGATTACAGCGCGCCGGACAGCTTGCCTGTTGAGTTCCATCAGCTCGAAATGCCTTTGTCGCACAGAGACGCCATTGTCAACTCTATGGTCCATGTACACCACTCGCTACGCGGATTCAACGATCGCCTTCGACGCCAGCAGAACAAGAGCACGTATTTGACACCGCGACAGTTCTTGGACTTCGTTGCGCAGTTCGTAAAGCTGTTCGGCGAAAAGCGCGATGACCTTGAAGAGCAACAGCGGCATCTCAATGTCGGCCTGGACAAGCTGCGGGAGACCGTCGATAAAGTTTCTGAGCTGAAGAAGAGTCTTGCAGAGAAGAAGTCGGAACTGCTGAAGAAGGACGCCCAGGCCAGCGAGAAGCTGCAGAGAATGGTCGCAGACCAGCGAGAGGCCGAGCAGCGGCGCGCCGCCTCTCTCGAAATCCAAGCCGCCCTCGAGAAGCAGGAGAAGGAGGTTGCGAAGCGCCGAGAAGTTGTGCTTAAGGATCTTGCGGCTGCGGAGCCTGCCGTGCTCGAGGCCCAGAGGAGTGTCAGCAATATCAAGCGCCAACACTTGACCGAGGTGAGATCTATGCAAAACCCGCCCGCAGGTGTCAAGCTTGCCCTGGAATCAGTATGCACTCTCCTTGGCCATAAAGCGACGGATTGGAGGAGCATCGTTGGCATTGTGCGCCGTGACGACTTCATTGCCAGCATTGTGAACTACGATAACGAGCGTCAAATGGTGCCGCAGCTTCGCGTCACGATGCGCAACGAATACCTGTCGAAGGATGACTTTACGTTTGAGAAAGTCAACCGTGCTAGCAAGGCATGTGGACCTCTGGTACAGTGGGTCGAAGCCCAGGTGAACTACTCAGAGATCCTCGATCGCGTCGGACCATTGAGGGAAGAGGTCGGCCTGCTAGAGGAGGAAGCGCTACAAACCAAGGCCGAGGCGAAAATGATCGAGAACACGCTGTCGGATCTGGAGCAGAGCATTGCACGATACAAACAGGAGTACGCATCCCTCATCAGCCAGACGGAGGCCATCAAGGCGGAGATGACGCGCGTGCAATCCAAAGTGGACCGGAGTATGCGTCTACTGAGTAGCTTGTCTTCCGAGCGTCGCCGGTGGGAGCAGAGCAGCAAGACATTTGAGATTCAGATGGAAACGATCACTGGCGATGTCTTCCTCGCTGCGGGCTTCCTCGCGTACAGCGGTTTGTACGACCAACAGTACCGCCGCGCCATGCTCGAGGATTGGTCGTTGCACCTGACTGCATCTGGCATATCTTTCAAGGCCCAGAACGCCCTATCCGAGTATCTGTCTACCGCCGACGAGAGACAGCAGTGGCACGATCATGCCTTGCCTGTGGATGAACTTTGTACTGAGAACGCGATCATGCTGAAGAGGTACAACCGCTATCCGCTGATCATCGACCCATCCGGACGAGTGACGGAGTTCCTGCAGAACGAAAGCAAAGAGCGTCGACTTACCGTCACAAGCTTCCTAGACGGTTCCTTCGTCAAGCAGTTGGAGAGCGCGCTTCGGTTTGGCAACCCTATCTTGATCCAGGATGCGGAACACATGGATCCAATCCTGAACCATGTACTGAACAAGGAATACCAGCGAACTGGTGGCCGTGTCCTCATTCAGCTCGGTAGACAGGAGATTGACTTTTCGCCGGCGTTCAAGCTATACCTCTCGACCAAGGATCCGTCTGCGCGTTTCGCCCCGGACGTATGCAGTCGAACTACGTTCGTCAACTTCACCGTCACCCAGAGCAGCTTGAAGACGCAAACTCTTAACGATGTGCTCAAGTCCGAGCGACCTGACGTAGACGAACGACGCTCGAACCTCGTGAAGATGCAGGGCGAGTTCACGCAGCGTCTACGCCGTCTGGAACGCATGCTTCTGCAGGCACTCAACGAATCCCGGGGCAACATACTAGACGACGAGCACGTGATCCAGACACTCGAGACTCTCAAGCACGAGGCAGCCGAGATCACGTCCAAGGCAGCGGAGACTGATGGTGTTATGGGCGATGTCAACAACATCATGGCAACATACGGGACCGTCGCGCAGTCATGCTCGGCCATTTTCGCGGTCCTCGAGCAGCTCTACCACATTCACCACTTCTACCAATTCTCACTGCAGTACTTTGTGGACATGTTCGAAGCAGTCCTGACCTCTGCGAGAGGCTCTGCGGAGCGAGACCCGGAAAAACGCATTGACGCCATCGTCAAAGCTCTGTTCCACAAGACATACCAGGAGACGTCTGCCTCGTTGTTGCAAAGGGACCGCCTAACCTTTGCTGTTTTGTTGGCGCAGGCTGCGCCAGTGCCGATGGACAAGGGTTTGCTGGATACGCTCCTTGACACAAGCTTACCTGGTGTCGACGCTGGCTCGGACCCGGATCGCAAATCGCAGGCCAAAGTCGTTGCTTCTCGCGTTGGTGTCCTCAAAGGTGATATACAGTCTATCACGGACGAGCAATGGCAAGCTTTCCTGTCCACTGAGC
>Ga0058704_10000617_pt1 | contig 17801 bp, 17 predicted proteins | sample AgamicMgSfe_FD_71363 | JGI IMG/M metagenome (GOLD analysis project Ga0058704, IMG submission 71363) | Agave microbial communities from Guanajuato, Mexico - Mg.Sf.e | ecosystem: Host-associated > Plants > Phyllosphere > Phylloplane/Leaf | place: Guanajuato, Mexico | collected 2012-05-30
ATGGTTTGTCGTTGCCTATATTTATATTGCTATCGTTCGAACGTTTTGAGGATTTGGGGCTGCTCCCCCTTCTTTTGGGCTTGTGCTTTGTTGGTTGGTTGGTTGGAGGCGGGTTTGTATGGGCATGAGCGGTGGTCGTTCATCTTTGTTTTGCCTTTGATTGGAGTCTTGCCGCTTGTTATGTAGGTGGCGAAAGCACGTCTCGTGGCAGCGGCAGAAAACATCCAATTCTCGTCACTTGTTTCTTCGACGTCGACATTTCGCTTGCTACGGGGAGGGATAAAGGTCATAGCTCCTGTTAGGAAGAAATCCATTTGGAGTGGGCTGCTAGTGCGTATGAGGGTGGGGGTGAGGTGCAGGGGACTGCCTTCGCCTTGGTCGTATGCTGTAATGTAAGTGGAGTGAACGGTGGGTGCGGTGAGCTTACAGAGGTTAGGTGTGGAACATGGACTGCCACTTTCGTTCTGTGTTCATCTATCAATGTCCAGTGTGTCTCTCTCTCTTTTTCACCACTCAGTCGAAACCCGCCCATGAGAAAGAATATTTTGCTCAAAAGAGACTTTGCCACCCATTCCATCCTCCTGTAGTGATCGGACAGTGGGCGTCAGGGCCTGCACCCACACCCGCCTTTTGAACCCAGCAGGAAAACACAGGCAGGAGGGAGGGAGGGAAAAAGAGTCTCTACTGCAAGAAATCCCCATCCCAACTCAGTGCCCCCCCGTCCTCCTCCCTCGGCTCGACTTTGATCCCGTTGGTCTTGGCCTTCTTCCTCGCACCCTCCTCATCATCGTCCTCGCCACCGACATCCTCCCTTCCCCCCGAACCCGACCCCTTCCCAGCACCACCAGCAGCAGCACCAGCAGCAGGCGTCCGACCCCGTTTCTTCCCCGTCGAAGTCGGCGTCCCCATGTTCGTGGCTTTCTGCTGCTGCTGCTTTTTCGGCGTACCACTCGCATTCGACTTGGAACTCTGCACCGCCCCGGACAGCGCGCCGTACTCCTCGCGCAACTTCTTCTTCGTCACGCGCAGGAGTTCGCGGGCGGAGGCGGCGCTGGCGAGGCCGGCGACCGAGGCGAATTTCTCGAGGTCGATCTGTGTTTACACTTTCAGTTAGATTGGAAAGATGGGAAAAGGGGGGGTTGATGTACTTTCGGGTCTGACTCGAAACATTGCCAGGCCAATGCCAGGTACTCGAGCTGTCTAGCTGAAAGAGGCATCTTGTGCGACGTTGTTTGGGAGTTGTTTGATTGTTGTGGTTGTGGCTGGGTTGTAGTTGAGTTGAGCTTGGCTTGGCTTGGCTTGGTACGTGAATGAAGGAGGCTGTCAGTCGAATTGAAACGGACCCGGCTGTGGGATGAGAGACGCAAGTCAGTATCCGGAGTAGAGGGTTGTGAAGAGCAAATGGCACGGTGGTTAAGTCAGCGTGTGGATTTGTGATATGCCAGGGGTGAACTCGTCGTGAGGCGAACTTCGCAAGCTTGGGGACGTTGACTGTCTGAGTGTTGGGAAACGGGAGAGGTACCGTCGCACGCTTTGTTGTATTCTGTTCGTGTGCGTGGAAATAACAATGGAGAGAAGAGAAAGTAGTTACTCACAGTTCGAGATGGCGGAGTATCGAGTGAAGTCGGAAGTAACAAAGCCTCGTTGCCTTAACACTCACGAAGCAAACCGCAGCTGTGAAGGAGGCGCAAGCTGAGAACAAGAGGTGAAAGATGAACAAGCAAGCCGAGAACAGAACGTCTGCAAGATTGAGGGGTAGCCTCTCACCATTTTTCATGTCTACAGCCTCTCACATATCTCTCGTGGTACGTCGCTGGAAAGGCTTCAACTTCTTCACACCCTTGGCGTCACACAATGTGCATCCATATCACTGATAATTTGTGCCGCGGTGCAAGCGACCCCCACTCCACACTCGTCCTTCAGCCTTGAAGACATAAGACCCGAAGCGCAATGTTCGCCTTCAACGCCAATGCTACGCATGTCGGGTGAAAGAACCCTTCCCAGCCGACTCCTACTCCCGCTTCCCTTTCCCATCGAGCGTCTTGAGAAAGTCGTTGGTCGCACCCGCGTTCCTTCACTCGAAAGTCGCCCTTTCCTTCACCGGGGGGCTTTCTATCTCCGACGTGGAGCTACCGCGAGATGTTCTCTTCCGTCCCAGCGCCCACAGAGTCCTATTTCGCCACCGCGGCTGAGAGGACTTGCGTCCGGAAGAACCCGCCCTTGGTTCGCTCGATCACTTGTTGGTATACGCTCACGGGCGGGTGGTTCATGATCACGGTGCCGGCCTTGTAGTCGATCTTGGCGTCGACGCGAGTGTCGCGAATGAGGTTGACGATCCACTTCTCGCCTTCGTCGGAGGAGAGCCCGAGGCGTTTTGAAAGGTCCCTATCGACAGTCAGTGTAATCGGTACAGAATGTTGGTGTAGATCTCTTACTTGATATCGATGCGTTGGTGGATCTTGCAATAGGATTCCGAGATCAGGTGGCGGGCGGCATCGAGGAATGACTCCGAGGCAGCCACGAGGAAGAAGTCGGAACGCAAGATGTCGTCGGCCTCACTCAAACGCTTCTGCGCCTCCTCAAAGTCAAAGTCGACGTGGAGGGCCTTGACGAACGCCGTTACCGGATCAGAGTACTCGTACTGCTCTTGTCGGACGATGCGCACCAGATCCTTGAGTTGCTTCTGGTAATTGCCGTATGTGAAGTTGCTCTTATTTCCCGGCCGATTCCTGTTTGTGATGACTGCCGCGGCGAGGTACCGCAAAATCCAGGGGCAATACGTCTGAATGGTGTTGATGTAGGTTGGGGAGAAGAATAACTCGGTCAGGACTTCTCTCGCGGGCTCGTAGTTGAAGAATGGGAAGAGAGACCAGTGGATCAGCCAAGTGCGGTGTTGCAACTGTGCAAGTGGGTTGTTGAACAAGCGTGTGTCGATGGATTCCTTCAGCTTCGTCACCTCTTCCATCGCACTCTCCCAGTTCGTGGTGAGGATGTCACTGGCGAGCTTTCCCCACGTCGCCGCGTTGACTTTGTCGTTGTCCGTGGACAGGATGCGGTACTGGTATAGCAGCTCCGCCGCGCTATTGTAGTCGCCGCAAGAGTACTGGAACTGGCCGAAGTCGTACAGCTGCTCCACCATCTCTTTCGTCACGCCGTGATTCTCCTGCAGGTACCGCATATTGCTCTCCTTGTCACTCCTGAGGTTGCCTACCACGTCCGCGTCTGCGAGTAAGTTCTGGATCTTCTCCGTCTCCTCCTCAAACACTACCCTCTTCTCCAGCACCTCCTCCCGCTTCTTCGTAAACTCGGCGGGCCGTTCGGACATGTTGTTCAATTGAGCGTACAGATCGCCGACGAAATCCGACATGTTGGTTTGCCGGAGCAGGTTGTATTTGAGCTGCGTGACCTCCGAAGTGTCTTCATCTTCAGGTGTCTCTTCCTCGATGAAGTTGAGCAGTGGGAAGACGAGGTGTCGGTCCAGGTTTGGGAGCAGGTGTGGCAGGAGGTTATGTTGTTTGGCGACATCGGTGGGATTTTGCGCCTGGGCAGAGGCGCCGTCCAGCAGATCGCTGGCGGCGGGCGGTTGCGATTCGGCCATGTTGGAGGGTGGTGTATGTTGAAGTGAGTGGTGTTGTCGCAAAGACGCACTGAATTTACGACTGCGGGACGGACAAGGCCAAGATTTCGCGGAATTTATGCCGCTGGCAGAGAGATGGAAGGCTGCAACAATATGGACGTCTCCTGACTTATCGCGAGTAGCCTTTGCAGGTCTCCCTACTGATAGGACCGCATCACGCCTGGTCACGCATTATACGCATCGACATGGCATCTATGGGGCCGTTGATGTCTTTCTTGCGGCCGCTCGGCCTTCCGCGACCGTCAACCCTCAGGCATTTCCTCCGCTTCTCCACGAACACTCGATGCTCGGCAAAGGAACAAGCTGTAGAGCGTGAACAAGCGCACGGTAGGCACAAATATCTACGTTGAAAGTACACATCACGCTGACCAGATTCTTCTTAGACCCCAATCTGATCGCATCGCGCAAGGCCTCGCCGAGCTACCCACCCCCTTCTATGAAATCTCTCCCACGACCAAAGAACCCCCGAGCCTCGCACCGCTCCCGACACGCGAAGAAGGAACGCGACTACCCTACCCGACATCTCTCGCACGATCAGCCGGCCCCGAAGAAACTCATCCCGGAACCCGTCACACCTTTACCGACGCACCTATGCGCGCCGAATCTGCCCTATTTCGTCACGCGGACGCCGTCCAACGAGCTGCCGATCTACACGCTTCGGAAAAGGGGAGGGAACCTGAAGTTGACGCGGGTGAAGAAGATCGACGGCCGGGTGGAGACGCTGAGGGATGAATTGAAGACGGCGTTGAAGTTGGGGGAGGCCGAGGCGTCGGTGAATCCGATCACGAAGCATGTCATGCTCAAAGGGCATCACAGTAGAGCTGTAGAACAGTTTTTGAGGGAAAGGATGTTTTGAGCTGTGGATATGGAGTGGCGTTATTGGCTGGAACATCTTGTCTGTACTAACACCTGTAAAGACAATTCCTGCGCTCATCACAGATCACACTGTTGATATATAGGAGAAGTCAACCCAAGACGGTTGGATCTGAATGACCGATCACCATACAACTTCTGGAAGCGCGTGAGCGGTAGCACCGGCCCCTGTCCTACGAAGTATTGAGAGTCGAAAGAAAGTAACGAAAAGCGGCGCCCCTTCTACCCCTTAAGGACTACAGCGGCGTTTGGGAGTGGAGTAGTCGGAGACGAGCTTCATCTTCCCATACGTATCTCGGCCGTTCATGCTATCTGCATGCCTTACCAATCGCACCCCCTTCATCAAAAGCAATCGAGACATTCATATCAAAGGGACATGACTATGCAGTTGCTGTGATCAATTCGTTCTCAAGCGAACCTCAAGCATAATCATTCAAGCACGATCCGACTGCCGGTTATTCACTCTGTGAGCCTCATCGCTTACGGAGGTAAGGGCGACAGAGCCGACAAGACGTTGGCTGGCTGGTCGATCTTGCTCATAGCAAATCCCATGCTGAAGAAGAGCGGCCATCTTCCTTACCGGCACGAAAGATTCCCAAAGCCGCACAACCAATTAGCCGACCTTTCGCCCCAACAGCCGCCTCACTCGTACCAAGGCCTCCAAACGCCACAAGCAACAGCATCCGGCTGATCCACAAAGAGCTCTATACGAAACGTCTCCTCCTTGCTCTCGCTGCTCGCATACACCCTATCCAAAACAAGCCACACATCGCCAAATCTGAGCATATCAGGCGAAATGTCAATATCCTCCATCCTGACGCCAGCAGCGCTGTCCGTGAACTCTCCGCCACCTGATGAGATGAGTACGCGCCGCTGTGGACCCCGTCCGATCTCGACGCTCAGGCGGATCATTGACCGATGGGATGCCCTAGTGCCAGAATGGCCGTCGCTGCGCTCCTGTGTTTGCAAAGCATCAAGTTGGCGTGCGATTGCGTAGAACTTGACGAGTCGACGTGGCACGAGTGGAGCCGCGACTGCATTCTGGCCGTGTTGGAACGCGACGGTGCTGAGTTCCATTCTGATGCGTCCTGCCCCTTCTTTTGGTAACAGAACGGTCTGAGTCGGCAGACTCGATTCGACGAGCAATATGAAGTCGCTGAGCTCCTGCGGTTCAAAGGTACTGCAGATGATGGTATATTGCCCGGCCTCAATTGCCGAACGTTCGGCGACGCAACAGCCTCTGCGATAATCTCCGCTATCGAAAATTATGTCTCTACTGCGAATCCCGTGCATGCGTTGGCCTTTGCTGTGCACCAATTTGATGTGGACGTTTACATCGGCGCTTGCTGCTTCCAGCAGAAGACTGATACTCGTCTTCTGCGGCACGGTGACGGAGTACTGAGGATTTCTTGAATACGTCGGACTGTGCGCGTTACCTCCTGCGGTATCCTTTGCCCATGCCCCGGATAGATTGGTGGAGTACGGAAACCTTGGCGTCGCTTCAGAGAGCGCGAATGGCGAGTTACTAAAGGCAGAGATGGTGAAAGTTTGCTCGATAGCAGCCAAGTCATCCTCCAATGGCACTAGCGTGTAAGGTATGCCAGGTTGGCAGTCGTCGAGCTTGAGCAGATTCTGTGGGCTGTCCACGTACCAAGCCTTTTTCATGTATCGTTCAGACAACACCACCCGCCGGCCTCCTGATGCAAAAGCGGCAATTGAGATATGCCCATCCAAGTCGATCATCCAGCGCCCCTCAGCAATCTCCTCTTCTGTGCTGCTGGCAGGTATGCCGTTCTTGAAATGCCGCCAGAGAAGAACCCAAATCGTGCCACCTTTGTCGGCTTTGCAGGTGAACTGTGGATGCTTGCTCAGACTTGCGTACCGGCCACGTGGCTTGTTCTTCCCAAGATCAGGAGTAGACAGGTCCCAGGTGAAGTGCGCATCTTGTCTGTGACCGAAAAGCCCAGGGTTCCAATTCAAATAGATAGACTCGAAATGCTGAATGACGTTGTCTAGATCCATCCAGAATGTGCCTGGTGATAACTGCTCATCGGCGTTCAGAAGGTCTCGTGAGCATTGAACTGGTTCGGTGTCGTCAGAGAAATCAACAACTGACTGCTCGGCTGATGGCGAACCGGGCTTGATCTCGTTCCGCTGACTAGTTCCAAACCTGCCACGCCAGCTCGTACCCTCGCACCAGGGGTTCTTAATCAGTAAAAGCTGTTGACCGTCCACTTCCCGCAGGTCGAGTACAGCATAATCATGCTCGCCTGCCAAGCCAAGCTCCTTCTCCGTCTCTGCTGACATTTTGCCCGTCCCCATGGTGATGAGTACATCACCGTAGTCAAAGGCGTTTGCAATGCGCTTCCAGAATGGCTCAGGTTCCAGCTCATCTGACTGCAGGAACACCTGCTCAGGAATCCAACCAGTCAGAATCCAAAGATCAGTACCGCTGTTGCTGCCCGGAAAGTCGTATCCTCCTCGAACTTTCAGGTAAGCCTTTTCCAGCAATGCAGGCCAAAGAAGGTCAGGGTTATGTCGATCGATAACATGAATGATACGGCTAGTATTGCTGACAGGCAGACGGTCGTCGATCACGACCTTGCGGTTGCAGCCGTTGAAGTTCAAGCGAATCACATACTTGCCATTGTGCGACATCATCGGGATATCATTCGTTGAGTCATACGGATGAAGGACGGCGCGAAGAAGCTTGTCATGGCCTCTATCGGCGCGCGCCACGACAGCGCATAGTGAAGCGACGACAGAGCAGTCAGTGGCCGCATCTTGCACCAAGTCAATCTTTTTAGAAAAGCTCATGCTGGGTCCTGATTTGTTACTCCCGCCTGGAAACCAAGATGGAGGAGGTAGAGCACCCTGTGGCCTCATCCAACCCTCTAAGACGTCTTCTTGAAACTCGGAAAGTGCGAGTTCAGGCGCGTCTCTGTTGAAGAGAGCGTCAGTGTTGATGAAACGAAGGCAAGATCACCGGGACATACGTATACAAGTCCTTACCATCTCCGAGCTCGAAATCGTCCGGCGCGGGTGGGATGGTCCAGGGCGGAAATTTGAATCCATTCAAGTAACCAGCTTTCAGCAGAAGGATCTGCTCAGATTTTGACAGATTCCTCGTTACCCGAGGTTCTTCGAGTGCCCTTTGCTTGTTGCTGTTAGCGGCTTTTGCGTTGAGACTGGTGCTAGCAGAAGTAGAAGGCGTTTGCGGCAGTTTAAGCGCCTCGCGCCAGTCTTTGCTGTGCTTGATACGCTCTGCATCTTGCAACAGTCGCTTGAGTCGCATGGACTGTCGCGCCCTCTCGTTGGGATCTTTCACTATCTTCAATGCCTGCATTGCCGTCTCAGCGGCCTTGATGGCCACCTCGAGTGCCTCATCCTTGCTATTCGACCGTAGCAAACGGGTCTCCTGCAGCTCAGCATCATGATCGAGCTTCTCAGAACCCTCGCTTGGTACACTCATTCCTGCTTTTGCGCGACGAGCACTTCATGATACCGATGCCTTGCCAGCCATTTCTGGACACCAGCGGTGTGGCCATAAGACGATGAGATGAGGTGAGGTTCGGGTCGGCTCAGATTGGATGGACCGTGCTCCTCCAGCACCATGTGGCCGCGGCTAATCGTGCCTCGGCTATGATGTTACGGACCGAGATGCTCAAGGTGACGAGCGTAGTCCTCATGAAAGATGGAGCGCATCATCTCCTCAATCACACGCTGTGCAAGGCTCACCTCAAGCGAACTTCCACTCGGTCAGCTACTATACATTTGTCAAGAAGCGGGATGGATTGAGCAAAAGCTGTCGCCTTTCCAGCCGTCTCATCTCGCGCCTCGGCTAGATCAGTGAACACCGTCCAGAGGAGGAGGTAAGTGTCCAAGGACAAGCATTCTCGCCGGAACAGACGACGACGAAAACACCTTCACCATGTCCGCCCTCTCCAAGAACGAAGTGCCACCATGGGGCCTCGCCATCGCTGGCTCGGCCGGAGCAGTCTTCGCCAACTCCCTCGTCTATCCGCTCGACATTGTCAAGACCCGCCTTCAAGTTCAGATCAAGCAGCACAAGCTCGACCCACCCAGTGAAGCGCACACGACCAACGAGCGACATTACAATGGCACATTACATGCGATCATGTCGATCGTCGAAGATGAAGGCCTGTTCGGACTGTACAGCGGCATGGCCGGGAGCTTGCTGGGTGTGGCCAGCACCAACTTCGCGTACTTCTACTGGTACAGCACCGTGCGGACACTGTACTTGACGAAAGTCAGCAAGAGCAGCACGAACCCGTCGACCGCGGTGGAGCTATCGCTGGGAGCGGTCGCAGGCGCGTTGGCCCAGCTGTTCACCATCCCGATCGCGGTCATCACGACGCGGCAGCAGACGCAGCCGAAGAACGACACGAAGGGCATGCTCGCCACCGCTAAGGAAGTTATCGAGGGGGAAGATGGGATCACGGGTTTGTGGAGAGGCTTGAAGGCGAGTTTGGTGCTCGTGGTGAACCCGGCGATCACGTACGGCGCGTACCAGAAGCTCCGAGACGTGTTGTTTCCGAACCAGACGAATCTAAGAGCACATGAGGCATTCCGTAAGTTACGTCTCTTGGCAATCTCCTGGGCGTATGACTGACCCGCCCTCTTAGTCCTCGGCGCCCTCTCCAAGAGCATGGCCACCATCGCAACGCAACCGCTCATCGTCGCCAAGGTGGGCCTACAGTCCCGCCCTCCGCCAGCTCGACAAGGCAAGCCCTTCAAGTCCTTCCTGGAGGTTATGCGATACATTGTACAGAAGGAGGGCGCGCTCGGTTTGTACAAGGGCATTGCGCCGCAGCTTCTGAAAGGACTGCTCGTACAGGGCATCTTGATGATGACGAAAGAGAGGGTGGAGCTCCTATTTGTGCTGCTGTTCAGATACTTCAGGAAGATGAGGAGAGAACAATTGGATCAACTGGCGGCCATTGCTGCGAGGAAGGTCGAGGAGGCCAAGGCCGCGACTGCCGCTACTATGAAAAGCTAGTTGATTGAACGGTTTAAGTTATTGCAAGCGATCTGGCGTTTGTGAGGCGTATACTTGCAGCATGCATTGCAATCTGGATAGCTTAGGCGAGCGCGTCTTTGGGGTATATACATGTACACGTGGAGCAAAGTTGAACGCCCGTCGAGCAAACGCAAATGTTGAGCTGGGTATTGCACGACTCTTTCCTTCATAGTACATTCATTTCTTCGTCTTCACCTCCTCTTCGAGGTTCTTCACGTAGCCTTCTATCCGTTGTACCGCTGCTTGTAGTGCCTGGAAAAGCGATGTTAGGAACCGGACCGGGTCGCTCGAGGGTAAGTGAAGTAGTCGTACGTAGATGTCCTCCGTCAGGAGCTCGTTGGAGACCTTGTACTCGTCGATGACATAGTAGTAGAGCCCGCCGCCAGCAAGGACGGAGCCGAGAAGGAAGCCGAAGAGGCTGCGCATGCCATGCTTTGGTCAGTCTTCGCAACCACTTGAAGCACGCGCATTTCTGCTGATCGCTTTCTGACAGCGAGACCTTGCAACTCACGTTCCCCGAAAGGCTCCCACGGGCTTCCGCGTGGCCACGACGTCCTGCAACAGCGGTCGGCTCGTCTGGAACGTCCTTTGTGCTGGTTGTAATGTTCTCGTCGGTCTGAGGAGGGATGCAGCGGGTCGGGAGAGGGTCATGCTTCGGAGCGCAGAGGGCAGGCGTGCGGCCATTATCGGAACTGTGGTGGATGTAATATGATCGATTCAGGAGTCTACGAGTCTGTTGGTGGACTCGGCAAGCAGTGTTGTCCGCGGTCGCTTCGTGGAGGACCTTGGTGATGTTTGGAGATGGGGAGTCAAAGCTCCAACGGGGAAGGTCGGCTCGGCAGCATCACATCACCCCATCAGTCACTGTAGCATTCTCCGGACAGCACCAACCTCTGCTTTCATCAGTAACTTTTCTCGTGCGTGTTCATGACAGAGGAGTGTCTGTTACAGAGTCTGTCTGGATATACTTGCCGCAGTCCCAGCGCAGCCGGGTTTTGACTGCAAACCCCAAGGATGGTCTCACTTTCAGTCCCGCCCAACACTGGGAAGTATTCTTGACATGAAGCTACTACACCTCAGCCACGCCATCACCCCCCAGATCCCTCGCAGTCCTCCTCCGAAAGCCATTCAACCGACTCATAGCCGGATCTCGGCTCAAATTCCTCGACCATACGCCACTCCCATCACTCATAGTCCTACTCCCGCGTCTCGCTCTCAGAGCGTGGATATATCCCTTATCCCACGTGTCATCGCCCAGCACATCATCAATATCGTCCACTTCGTCGATTACAGACTGAGGGGGTTCGGCGTCAAAGACGGCTTGCAGGTCACCGTGCGCTCCGAGTCGCTCCCACATGGTCAGCCAGTTGTGTTTTCTGGGCGGCGAGAGGAGACGGGAGCGTTTCCAGAGGAAACGACGCTCGTACAGAGAGACGAGGAGCAGTATCGGCGCGTTGAGGACTCGGACTGCGGTGATGTTGACTTTGTGGAACCAACGTGGGGTGAGCACCCACTTGAGTGGTAGTAAGGTGATGAGGGCCAGGACGTTGAACGGCGGGCGGTAGGCAAACAGTGCGTCCGACTTGACGCCTTCGAACGTGAGGACAGCCCGGCGGAATTGTATTTCGGCCGTGGCGTTCTGCGCAAGGTTGGTGTAGGTGTTGCTGAGCATCGCGACCAAGATCGTCAAGAAGAGGGTATTGCCCAGGAAGGCGAAAGTGATCATCAACGTCGGGCCGAGGAACCAGTGCATCTCCGTCGAACGCTGGATGCCCGTCCCATCCAGCCCAAACCAAATCCATAACATCCATTTTCCGATGGTCATGACACTGTGTGGAATGTATCCATCCTGGCCCTCGCTCAGCCAACGCATCGCGACCAGGAACCCACCAAAGCACCATGCGGCCAGTACGGTGAGGAAAGTGAAATCCGCCATCATCGCGCGCAGAGAGATGAAGAGCATGTTCTCCGGCATCAGGCAGAAGGCTAAGCGCGGCAGGAGCACGGGCGCGGCCATGGACATGATATCAATCGCCAGCTTTGCCGTACCACCGTCCCCCGTCGTTAGACCGTGGACACGTACACCAAAGTATACCCAGAAGATGAGGACGAAGGTCAAGTCCAGGAACGACCACAAATTCTCCGTGTGCACGGTCCAGCCGTGTTCCGAAATGGATGCCAGCTCGTCGAGGATCCAACCCATGCTGTAAACGATGAACGCCAGCTCGTACGCTGTGAAGCGGAGATGACTGGGACCGATGGTATGGGCTTTGTTGACCATCATCAGGACGTACAAAACCAGCAAGAGGATGAATTGAGAGGCCTCGATGATGTTCCTCGTTCGCGGCACGATCAGCCGGTACTGATTGAGCAACGGCGCTTTCCGCGGGTCGTAGAGGGATATGCCACGGTTCTTGTAGTGGTCTGGCAGGATGTCGATGAAGCTCGTGGGTGTGTAGATGATACGTCCCCGATAGACATTTTCGACGATCTTCTGGCAGGCCGATGTACTAAGAAAGCTCTTCGACTCGGACACAATGGCGACCTCCAAAGCCGTGAGCATGCGTTGGTACTCAGGCCGCGTCAGATGCCATCGCACATTCCACTGCACGACCGTCCGGCTGTTGTGGATGACCTCTGGAGGGGCATTCTGAAAGGGTTCGAACCCTGCCACCAGCACGTTGGCCAACGTAAGCAGACCTTCTCGCCCTTCGTGATCCTCGTCGAAGCGGCGCAAGACTCGGCTGGCGATCAGCTCACAGACGTTGGCACGCGTAATATTAACCGTTTGATGGTGCGCCTGGTAGGATTGCTCGCGTAGGAACTGGACACGGTTCACGAGAAGGCAATAGACCACCGACACGTCGTCTGGGTCGTATAAATGGTCAACGAGGGGCCGGATGACGGCAATGTTCATTCGGGGGCTCTTGAGTTGATCAAGGGTGTACGGATCGTCTATGGACGGAGCGTCAGCCTACCTCTTCCCGCCGCAAGCGCTCGGGCAAGGCATACCGATGCTGGCAATGACCAGCCGCCTGACCTTGTGTATCGTCGTGTAGATGGGTAGATGGCGATGCGGATTGGGAGTCCGCGGCTCGTCATTTTGTCTCGGTGGGTAGCAACCATCGTCATCTGCTTGCTCCTCTTCGCCCAGTAATGTCTCTTGCTCTTCCCGTGATCGCGCCAGCCTCAACGCCTCACTTATGCTCTTTGTACTCTCCCCTCTCACCGTATTTCGCTTCCGCAACTGAGGTCTCTGTGGCTCCGCGGCCAGCTGTATGTGACCCGCATTCGCTCCATCTGTTTCTGAGACAAAGCTGAAAGGGTCGGAGACCTGGCGACCCTCCTCAAGTATCGAAGGCCTTGCGGCAGGACTCATGGACTCCTCCATGATACGCCGCGCTCCACGCAGCGGCGGAGGAAAGTTGGAGTCTGCCAGCAGGGTACGGCGTGCGAGAGGGATCGGCTGCAGATCTCTTGCGAACTTGGCGGGGAAGCTGGCTCCGCCGAAGATTCCATCGCAAACACGTGACCGACGGTGTTTGAGGAAGGCTGAACATCTTTGTCGAACGCGTTTCACAGTCTTTCGACGAAAGGAACTGGGTTGTAGAGAATTGGGTTAACGCAAAAGGTGTCCATCTGTCAAAAATGCACAGTGCACGACTTTGCCACCTATTTTCTTTTGTCGATGATCTTGACCTTACCCAAGCACCATTCTCGGAAGAAAAAAAGATATAAATGTTGGTCCAGGCAAAACAATCGTCGCTGAGGACAGGATTCGAACCTGCGCGCCCTAAGGCATCAGATAACTGGAAATAACATTCAAGTCTGACTCGTTAACCACTGCGGTGGTGTTAGCTATTGCGACAGCGAAGTCGATGTTCTGAATAACCAACCTCCGACACCTCAGCACTTCGTATTTTTTATCACCACTCGAAAGGGGTGCATCACGTGAAATTAAATAATAAATCTTATATAACGTCGACGACTATTTTGGGGTTGAAACGCCACAGCTGAAGCCCATGGCGAATGCCATACTGGCCTGGGCAACCTCTGGACGAAGCCGTGGCATCGAGGTCGAGTCTTGGTGTATCAAGCTGTGGGTCCCGTAATTCATCCACAGCTTCACCACTGGCCGTCGAGATTTAGATCCAACGAGCCTAGGTATAGTCAAAGTCCACGGGCAGAGTTGTAGGCAAAAAGTGTTAGCACGTTCTGCTCTTCGATGTTATTGTAGACTATACCGTGGACTGAGATCGGCTCGCCTTATTACCAAAGGATTTGTCCGACACTCACATGCGATAGACTAGTATCGATACTTGCTTGGTGGTAACGCTGTTGTTGGTAGACCGCGGCTTCGTAGTATGGGCCTCGGATCCGCATGTACAAGTACAGTAGGCATTCGTTCGCGACAATCCCAATCTTGAGGGCGAATCTTTTGAAGTATTTTCCCGTTCATACATCTGGCGGTCAAGCCACGTGATGAAGTTGCTCCGGCTGAGAGTCTGAGACGTGGGCTGCATGCGCACCGTGGGATTAATAAATCTCGGTGAAATCGCTTTCCAACAAGCCCCAACGCCCGAAGTCGCTGCGCGGTAGGGATCACGCGACGATCGAAAAAACTTCCGCCGACATCGATCTGCCCTCCCTTTTCTTCTCCTTGACGCAACAACGACAGCTTTGGCACTCGACCACGCCATACACACCGACGCAGAGTAGCCGACTTTACTCGACATTTTCTGCCGACCTGTGCGAGTACACCAGGCTGTTTTCCATCGTTCCGAAAGCAGCTCAGTATCGCTCAGCATGTCGTCCCCAGACTCGCCCGAGGTGAAAGCAGAAAACCTCGAGAAGTCGCTGCTCGATGCATCGGCAAACGCCGAGTATATCGGGCGACGACCGTCGTCCGGTGGGAGAGATACCAAGAGGATAAGTCAGTCATCCGTCGCCCTCACGTGGCTCTCCATATCTTCCCCCAAGAACGTCAAGCGGTACTGCTTGCTTGGGTCACCACCCGAGTCATGCGCTGTGACACCACGCACTCGGGATACATCGCAGTCGAGATTTCGGTCCCTCTCTGCTTTCTTGCTGCACAACCAGCAACGAACGACCCGTCGAGCATCCACCTTTCAACAAGGTCTATGCAATGGCTGACCAGCGCTCTGTCGATCGTGTAGGAACGCAGACCCAGTCCCTGCCACCGCCGAGCCTCCCCCAAATGGTGGCCGAGCAAGCCCACCCGATTCCCTCGAGCGACAAGGACACCAAGCGGCTGATCGTCGTCTTGTCGAACGCGAGCCTGGAGACGTACAAGGCGTCGCATGGCGGTGGTGGTGGCGGCGGTGGCCCCGGCCGCAATGGTCAGAAGGATGCAGCGAAGTACTCTCTCCTCAACAGCGACGAGCACATCGGAGTGATGCGCAAAATGAACCGGGACATCAGCGACGCTCGACCAGATATCACGCATCAATGTCTCTTGACCCTCCTCGACTCGCCCGTCAACAAGGCCGGCAAGCTACAGATCTACATTCACACGGCAAAGGGCGTCCTCATCGAAGTCAGCCCAACTGTGCGCATTCCCCGAACGTTCAAGCGCTTCGCCGGTCTCATGGTCCAGCTACTACACAACCTGTCCATCCGTTCGACCTCGTCGCCCGAGAAACTGCTCAAGGTCATCCGCAATCCCATCACCGATCACCTGCCGCCCAACTGCCGCAAGGTCACGCTGTCATACGATGCGCCGGTCGTGCGCGTGCGCGACTATGTCTCGGACCTCGGACCCAAAGAGAGCATCTGCGTGTTCGTGGGTGCCATGGCTAAAGGTGCCGACACCTTCGCGGATCAGTTCAAAGACGACGCCATCAGTATCAGCAACTACAGCCTCAGCGCGAGTGTTGCGTGCAGCAAGTTTTGCCATGCCGCCGAGGACGTCTGGGACATCATCTAGATGTGGTGGTTCGTCCCAGTTGTGGGGATATTGTTGGTCAGTCGTTGGCTACAACCGCGGCATTACTTGGGCTGCCACGGTTGTGCTGTTGCCACCCCGTCTTGATCGGATACGAAGGTCGATGTCGGATCACGGTGTTGTGCACGATGTCAGACAACTGACCTTTTGGAGGAAGTTTGGTGGATACTCTACGTGCGCATGCCGATTATTGTAGGTCAGTTTAGTAGGCAGGAAGAAGTCATTTTATTGGAAAGGTCTTGTCCGTGTGCAATCTGTATCTCGAGGACACGTGAAAGCACCTACAGCCTTCAGCTGCCAACGTCAGATCGCTGCGCCATCCGTTCAGCCTTTTTCACGGAGAAACTCGGCCTTGGTCCTTTCCCGGACGAACCCTTCCAAGTGAACTACGTCTATTCTCTCTGGCCTTCCTCGCTCTCTCACTCCTTGTAGGAATAGAAAGTTGGAGTGACTGTGCGAGGGGAATGTCCTCCCGAAACTTCTCAAGCTCGGCTCCAGATTGTACAAGGTTAATCATTGATATTTGGCCAATTTTGGTAAACTTAAGGCATTCTTGGTCTAATGGTTAGGATTGCTGCCTTCCAAGCAGCAGGTTCGGGTGTAAGCCTCTTCATTCAAGACCTGCCAGCATTCCTAAACATTTTCCTGACGCGTTGCAGTCAATTCCCGGAGGATGCATGCATTTCACTTTTGCCTCATTCCAGTCTCTTGTTTTGCTCGTACATGCGACGTGCTCTTGAGATCACAGAACCTTGTCATTGGCGTCGCTCGAATTCGGCCTTCGTCTGCGTCAAAGTCACAGAGTGTGGTTCGGCTGGGGGCTGAGACTTATCAGCATGTGCCCTTTTTGTTATTACACGATACATTCACCACCTTCGCACGACATGTATGCCACGCACACCCACACATCGATCATGGCGTATGCAGGGCGCTTTATGGACTACCCACAGAGCAGCCTGCGCTTCTCCATCTGCAATCAGGTGGTACAAGTCATCTTTGTCTTCTCTTCAGCCTTCTCGTATTGCCCGAGGTCCAGATCCCCTTTTGTCTTACCTTCACCACCACTTCATGCTAGCTGAGAAGAGCTGAGACTATGCAGGGCTTCTCTTCCCAGTGGTACAGCTGTGGCGGGTCAGACAGCTATATAAGGCGGTGATCCTTTGCTACTACACGGTAGGTACCTAATCGATCGATCGCTTTCGCTATGTTGTCTACCACTTCCGCCTTCAGCTGGGCAGCTCTTACCTGGCTCTCTCTTACTCGCCCAGCTACAGCTCTCGCCTCGTACGAAACCATTGTCAGCGATGTGTGCATCATCGGCGGTGGCTCCAGTGGCACGTACTCTGCCATCCGGCTTCAGCAAATGGGCAAGAAAGTGAGCCTGATCGAGAAAGAAGGCCGTCTGGGTGGACACGCGAACGTGTATCATGTCCCCGGGACGGACGATGCTTTCAACTACGGCGTGGTGGTGTTTGAGAACACGACGATTGTGACGGATTACTTCCGCCACCTCGACGTACCTCTGGTTAAAGTCGACTATTCAAGTGGCAGGAGCACGGAGTACGCCAACTTTGCGAACGGCAGCATCGTGTCCCCGTCGGTGTTCCCGTCGGTAGTGGACACTGGTGCCGCTCTGCTCGCGTACCAACAGCAGCTTGCCAAGTACCCATACCTAGCCTCCGGCTTCAACCTGCCGTCACCCGTTCCCAAGGATCTTCTTCTGCCATGGGGAGACTTCTTGCACAATTACAATCTGGGCGCAATGGCATACGAGGTTTGGCTCTACACCCAAGGAGTCGCCAACAGTCTGGCCTTGCCCACACTGTACATGATGAAGTTGCTGAACGCACAACTGACCTCCAGTCTGATCAGTGGTGGCCTTTTGACAACGGCCCACGACAACACCCAAGAGCTATACGACAAGGCGCTGGTAGAGCTAGGCCCGAGCGCGCACATCAGCAGCAACATTACGCACATCGTTCGGAACCATGATTGCGTCGAAGTCCACGTTTCGACGCCCACAGGCGAAAAGCTCATCAAGGCATCGAAGCTGATCATTGCGATTGAGCCCAAAGTCTCCAATCTACGCTTTCTCGACCTCAGCCGTCAAGAGCAGAGCACCTTCGGCCAATTCAACAATAGCTACTACTGGAACGCTGTGATCAAGGGCTCCGGGCTACCGGACAATGCCTCGATCGACAACGTCGACCCGGCAGCGCCATGGAACATCCCTGCTCTGCCCGGTCTGTACAACGTAGGCGGCTCGGGCTACTCCGGTCTCCATA
>Ga0058704_10000618_pt1 | contig 17799 bp, 17 predicted proteins | sample AgamicMgSfe_FD_71363 | JGI IMG/M metagenome (GOLD analysis project Ga0058704, IMG submission 71363) | Agave microbial communities from Guanajuato, Mexico - Mg.Sf.e | ecosystem: Host-associated > Plants > Phyllosphere > Phylloplane/Leaf | place: Guanajuato, Mexico | collected 2012-05-30
GCTCGGCGCCGAGCCGTTCCTGTGCCGAGAGATCCTGTCCGGCCGGGTGACGGGCGTGATTGAGAATCTGGTGCCGTTGCCGCAGAACACGCAGGGCACGGGGACGCAGCTGCATCAGGTCGCGCGCGGCGAGGCGCTGGTGAGTGATTGGAGCGACGAGTCGGAGGTCCGGCGCTGGGTCGTGGCGTTTGAGCTGGAGACGGCGCGGAAGATGAGTGTCTTGCCGAAAGTGGATAGCTCGGGTTACCCGCCTTTGAAGGCTCATGTAGGCTTTGAGTATTTACGATAAAGCAGTGCATGGAGTGACCGAGATGGGCGACGTACATGATGGAGTTGGCTCATATGGGGAAGAACGCATGGCCGCCTGGCAAGGGCCTGCCTGGTAGAAAGATATCATCTGATGTTTTCGAAATCGCTAAACGCAGTCGAATGTAAATGCTGCCGTCTCGCCTCGAGGTGTGCTGCAGAACGAACTCCGTCCGCCTCGCTATGTGTCACAAGCAATCGTGATAGGAGACCATCGTGCCACCTTAGTGACGAGTACCCTCACATCAACTCAGTCCCGCTTTCGGCATTCGTTCACTTCATTCACATGGTGAAACGTTCTCGTCGACTGCTGGAAGAATCCAACTTGCTCCTCAACCCTGCAAAGTCGCTTAGCAACACGAGTATCACTTGTTGAAGTCGTACTTGGTACCCTGGCGAGTGAGCGGCTTCGTCGACCGGTTCACCGTCGTGGCGACACCCTTCTGCTGCTTGGCCGCCGCCTTCTTCTTCGTGGAAGGCCTTGAGTGTAGCTCCTTGATCTCTTCCAGAACCATGGTGTTGTGCCACTTGAGACAGCGCTCGCGAGCGGCCGTTCGGTCCTCCTGAACCTTGTGGCGCGTCCCGATGCGGGACGGAGGCTCTTCGTCGACGTCGAGCTTCTTGGCGGCTTCTTGGTCCCGGAAGTTCCTGAACGCTTCCATGTATTGCACGATGATGTCGCGCCAGTCGCAGAGCTCCTTGCGCAGCTTCCTCTCACGCACGCCGCGGTCGTCGAGCCATGCGATGAGCTTGTCCAGCCGGTCTGGGTCGTCGTAGAACCCCCACTCGAACGCGTTCTTCAACATGGTCGGGCCTTCTTCCCGTTTACGTCGCTCGGGTACAGTCATACGGAAATGGGCCTGATACTCTTTTTGTTCTTCCGGGGTGCGCTCGAGCAACGGGCCAGCTTCAAGCGCATCGGGACCCTGCACCCAGATCCTGCCGTTGGCGTATCCATAACTGGCAGTGCTCGAACTCGGCAGGCCACCGAACGGTTGTCCATTGCGCTCGAACCAATAGTAGCGGTTACAGAATCGATCGGTCCCGAGCGCTCTGGTGCGCTGGACGTTAGCCTCGCGCAGATCGGCGTCGCAATCCTGAATCTGCTCCTCTCGGTCCTTGATCTGCCTCTTGAGCTCTTCAATGTCGTGTAAGATCTTCTTGAACTCCTTCGCTTGCTTAGATTGAGCCTTGGCAGCTTCCGCCTTCTCGGCCTTTTCCTTCTCCCGACGGGCGGCTTCTTCCTCTCGTTTCCGTTTGCGGTCATTCCCACGCCGTAACGATCGACCGGTCGTCGATGCTTCGTCTTCGACATCGGAACTACCGGCGCCGTTGGTTTCGAGCGTATCGTCGCCGTTGACGGAAGTCGGCTCCGCACTTGGGTGTTCCGGCTCCATGTTCGCGGGCCACATGATTTTCCGCTCACGGTCCTTGACATGCAGCTCTTCGACGAAGGCCTTTTTGGCCCGCTGGTGTTCGATTTTGTTTTTCCGTACCTCGGTCATGTCGTCACCGCAATCCTCAAGGAAAGCTTTCACGGCATGGGTCGTGAGTGACAGCATGACGATCATCTGCAGTGCCGAAATGCGCAGATTGAGGTTGAGACTGTAATACTGGGCGCGGGCAGTCTCGTGGGTAGCATCCAAATCCATCGGTGCAAGTTCGGCCAGGATCGCGTCGCAGCGAGACTTGAAGCTGGGCGTATGAGACAGCTGATGTAAGAGACCAACTAGAATGACCTGCCATCCACCATTTTCGAACTCACGACTCACGATCCTGGTCGTCCAGTTACGCTCACCTACCATCTCCGCTGCTCGATGTGGCTTGTCGCTGACCGGGCTCCTCGGATTGTGGATAGCAGGATCGACGTGGCTGAGTCGACTACGAGTAGAGCGGGCGGGTACATCGGGCTGTGGCGTGGACAGTTCACTTCCGTCATGCACCTCAGATATGTCCTCCGGAGCCTCGGCGGCGATGTTCTGTAAGATGCCTTTCCCGACCTCCACCTTGCCATGCTTATCGACAAGCTGCTTGAGGACGGCGCAATGGACTTCCTCCAATAACTCGCACGGTGGATTATCCGATGTGTATCTCATCGCGTCCACAAAATCGTCAAACGTGAAGCTGTCGAGAAGGTATACCTCACATTGGACGTTGAGTGTATTCCAGACTTCTAGCAGCAATCCCATCGATCGCATCTCGATGTCTTCAAGGACAGTACGACGGTCGTTCTTCACGAACTCAGTCATCTCGTCGGTGAAGAACTTCAGCTCGGGACGTGATACACCGTTTGGTTTGGGCGGTAGGTCCAGGTCCTCGATCGGATACTTAATTACCGGTGGAGGCGGTGGCTTCGGTTCCATGCGAGTCGTGAGATGTTGTTGCTGATGGTTCTGCATCGCTTGCATTTGTTGCAGTGGCGCTCCTGGTTGCTGCTCACAACTTAGGACTTCACTCTTTCGAGAGCGGGATGGGTTGCTCACCTGTTGCAAATGCATGCGGGCCAGCTGCTGTTGCTGCTTCGCCAAGTCTTGACCTTGGCCCGATCGGCGATTGCGCGGAGGCTTCGTCTGCAGCATCTGCTGCTGAAGTACGTCAGCATGCCCAGATACCAGATCACAAGCCGTCGGTACCTTTGTTGCCAGGAGCTTAGCATCTTGGAGCAAATGTGCTGGAATCTCCATCGGCAGCCGATACTGTATTGCAAGGTGCTCCTTGACCAGCCACGGGGCCCCGATCCAAGCCTCACGCTGTAGCGAGTTCTTCAAGAACGACCGCAGGTGCTGTTTCGTGAACACTTTTTTGTCGCGGCGAAGATGCTTGTCGTCCATCAAAGCCTCTTCTCCAGGGTCATTGAGGATGCGTACGAAATACCTCGAGAAAGCCGCACGCTGGACCGAGCCATCCGGGCCGCGGATCATGGGAAACTTGGCCTTTTCCCGGATACCACCTTCCATTTGCTGTCCATTGTCGAGTGTGATGAGCACCTCTTCGCCAGGGAAGAAGTCTTTCTTGAACTCGTCGAATACCGAGTTGACTAGGGACAGTCAGCACAAGGCACAGCAGGATGCGACGACATGTCTTACCTAGGTCGTCCATCCGTGAAGTGGTCGAGAACTGGACCTTTCGCAGGATTGGATCCTTAAGGACTTCCGGGAACACGTTCTCGATCGCGCTCGAGCTCTTAGTCTAAGCGTAGGTGTTAGTATATGTGAGAGGTGGACGGTCATGTGACCAGCATACCTCAGATTCCAGTGCATCGAAGTAAGTGAGGCCAGACTTGCCATTCACGGCGTCGACAAACTTCTTCTGCGCGGCTGTTAGCTATACGCAACCCTATACCCGGCGCTGGTTCGGGTTGGCTTGCCTGTGTCAGATATTCAAACCTGTAATATATCAGCATATGTCGTACGTCACTGGGCAAGAAGCGCGGCAAGGCTGACCGTTTGAGATACTTTTCGTAGTCTGTGTAGACTTCGCCGGTGCCTCTCATCACAAAGACCTGGAATGGGTCAGCGCTCATTCTCAGACCGTCATGTGCATCCTCCACATACGTCGGCGTTGTCGGCCAGGTCGTCCGGTGGTGCTATGACATTGACCGGCTTTCGCTTGTACAGAACCTGGCAGGCGTTCAGTCGTTGCCCGTTTCCTTGACATGTGTACCCCAACCCTCGTACCATCTTCGCAGATGCCCGGCCTGAGCCTGTGCTCGTCGGGTGGATCGGAGAGCCGGTCTTTCGAACCCGCGAATCGTCAATAACCGGGGGACATGAGCGCTACCTCGACATGAGCGCGATGTAGTCTTCACGATGGCAAACGCTGGTCCTGGGGTGTCGGGCTGGACGGCCCACGGACGGCGCGTCACGGAGGAGCAGAGCGGTTGGTGGGGAGGGTCCAGAGGCGAAGGTCCGGGAGCAGGGTCGTGAGAGTGTCGATGGAGGTCAGGAAGGGTGTAGGGAGATGGCGCGGAGGTTTCGGCGATGATGGTGTGTTCGGAGGAGGTGGATGTAGGGAGGGAGGATGAGGAAGAGGAAGGGGGAAGGGTCGAGCGCGAAGGTAGGGCCATGCTGTGCAGAGAGGAACGCGGGGGGCAGACTCAACTGTCAAAGGTGCATACAAGCAACGCAACGCAAAGAGGCGTCCTTCCTACGGCCCGAAGCGCGCCCGGGTAACGCTAGTCTCTTCGCCCTCCTGCTGCACCAAAGCCTCCACCCTCCGTGTCAAGTCGGCGTCTGAATAACCCGTCGCCACCACTCGCCGTCTACTGTTCATACTCGTCTCATTCAGCTCGTTCAGGAGAACAAAACACATCTTGACGTATCCATCGACTTGGCTTTTGTCAAGATCTAGTTGGCGATATCAAATGCGCCGGGTGCTCTCCCTTTCTTCACCCAACCCCAAGCGTCGCCGGCAAGTGTCCTGACGTCCATGCGTAATGGATGGATATTCGACTCCCCCGTATGTGACGAGGCAGTATCATGTGAAAGTGCCGAATGGGGTTCTTGAAGACCAGACGATCGTGAATGCTCGCCGCCGTCTCTACAATGCCACCTGCATGCGAGTGCATCACCGGGCTCAGAACATCGCGATGTACTAGAATACGCCGACAAGATCTTGTTGGACTGAGATGTGTTTAAAGAATAGAGGGTCACAAAGTTGCATTTGACGGGACGATCTGGATATGGTCTGCAGTGTTGCTTCCGAAGTTGATGATGAGCATTGTCGATCACGTTGAATAGTGCTATACCCTTCAACCTGCGCTCGTTGATATTGACTACGAAAAGCAAACAAGTTCGTTCGCCGTATGTGATCACGAAGTGAAGAACACGACCAAGAACCCGACCCAGCTGCCCACAACACCAATCGCGGAGTAGGAGCTGACAAACATCAACGGGAGGAATTCATACCTTACCCCAAAGACCAATTGATGCACCAGCGAACAGTATGCGATTAGCGGAATCGCCACAGCAATGTAAAGCAGCGCGAATCGATCCAACAAGAAGACTCTTGGCTTCTCCGAACTAGTTTCACGTCAGTGACCGGTCGCTGCTCGGTCTCGGACCGGACGAAACTCACGCAGGCGCGAGTCGGTCAAACGCTAGCAAGAACACCACAAGCCACAGGACGGTGTAGGCAACCTTGATCGGGAATTCCATCGTAGTGAAGAGCAGCGGGAATAGGCTCACATGTCCGGACACCGCGAGCGGGCGGAATGCGCCGAGATAGCGGCGGTCCTTCAGTGCCAGCAGGCTGAAGGGTACGATGACCAGCAGTATCGCCTTTTCGTGGACGTGCCAGCCGAAGAGGAAAGATGCGTAGCCGCAGAGCGTGATCGTCGCCACGAAGTTGTCCCATGCCGGTTGGAAGAAGAGCTTCGCTAGCGCAGGCTGAGGATTTGTCAGACCAAGTTGCGAAGGAAGAGTAGACGCAGTAGACTTACTATTTGAGCACCTAATGTTAGGATAAACGTCGCGCGTGGAGAAACGGCAGGCAAAACGGCAAACGAGGTGTCGCCGACCAAGCCTCGAGTGACGCTATGGACCGCTTCGGCATCGACTGGCAGTTTCAGATAAGGTGCAGCTATACAGTATCAGCTCTGATTGTATGCAACGTCTCGAGCCAAGATGAATATCACCATAGATCAGGACACGATCTGTGAACGAGTACATCGCCCAGACATTCGGCGCCCAGTATGCGTGACACAACCCTCTCGAGAACGGAAAGAGTCTGCTGAGCACCTGTGGTATTTGCCCGTAGTAAACGAACGGACCAAAAGCCATTCCAGCAATAAGGCCTATCCCGAGGCCAAGTTTGATGCAGTTCGCGAACCGAATGTCGTAAATCGAACGCCGACCCAGACAGTACGCTCGAAGTAGGTAGACGAAGTAGGCCGGCGCGAGATACAGATAAATATGCTTCAGGCAGAGAAGCGCGGCGAAGACTAGTCCACTATACAACAGACCGGACGGTTTCCGTGCCAGGACGATGGATAAGATCAAGATACCGTAGAGAAATCCATTGTACTGGAAGTGGATATGGTCAATGATCAAAAGACCAGGCGAAAGCAGTACCGACAACGCGGCGGCGTGTGACTGCTTCTTCAAGGTCGCTGGTGACGACTGGACGAACAGATAGAGTGCGTAGATCAAGACGGACTCCGTCACGATCACCGTGGCGCGTTGAAAGTGAACCGTCTGCCAGCTGTCGTAGTTGAGGTTTTTCACCAGTAGCATGGCCGGATCGGCGTAGCGAGCGGCTTGCGAGAGAAGCCATTCGAAGTAGGCGAAGAAGGGTGGGTAGTCCAGCGTCCATTCCGAGGTCTTCTCGTAGTACCAGTCCTTGAGCGGCAGGGAGTTGGTGATGGCCAACCAGTTGCGATGGACTTCAAAGTCGGTGGATTTGCTGCGGCAAGTGAGTACATGTCGCAAGATGATCGTGCTGGAGACTTCGAAGCTTACTACGCCGGCCAGAGGAGCACTTTCAAGGCCGTCGCTGCCACTGCGCCTTGTAGTAGAGTTGGGTATGAGTCCGCCATTGCAATCTTCCGCACTTGTCGCCGTACTCAGCTTCCCCGTCATCGAAACATGTCCCGAGCAGTCACGGAGTTTGTGATGTACAGTACCTTGGTCGTTGACCACCGTTGTCAGTCTTGAAGAGGACATCTTCCAGCTTCACGTGCTCGCGTGCACATCTCGCGCTGCTCGAGACGGGCCGAGCCCTCCACGGCTACGGCCCGTCTGAAGTCTAATGTCGCTACACAGAATGAAGAAAACCGCATACCATTGTCGAGAGAGTATATGTACCTGTAAACATTGCGACCTCGTCAATCACTTGTTCCATACTTTCGGCGAGTACTTTCAATTGTATCGCTGCCGAATCTCATCGATGTCGACGTGGAGTCCGATGCCGACCTCCGCCTCCCTGATCACAGTCGACCCCTTTCACCATCCCGCGCTAGGCCGCCGAAACGCCTGTGCATGATCTGAGTTCTCAATTCTCGCGTGTCAACTCTTGAGTACATACCCGCTTCCAAGACGACCAAGACATTAGGCAGAGCAGCCTCCTGTACGTGTAAGGACAGTCCGGTTCATTCCTCCTTCCTTGATCCCTCCGCCTGCGGTCCTTTGCATCACAATGCCTCGCTCTCTGCTTCGTTGAACTACCACACACCACGCCGTTCCTGGCGTCATGCTCCCCCTTTTACGGCGATGGTTGTTCTACACCGCCATCGCCATTTCGCTCCTTCTCGTACTGTACCACATCATCCGCCTCGATGAGGGACCGTCACCAACATACTCCAACCCAGCGATTGACCGGCTGACCCGGCCGGGTCGGTTCCGCCGGAAGTTCAGATGGAGAAACGTGCCCGTGCGGTATCCCGTCGACGAGCTCACACCACTGCCGTCTGGATCCCTTGTGGCTATACCCCAAATCCAACACGACTTCGAGCCCGAGGACCCTGAACGTCGGGCGGCCCGCCAGACAAGGCTGGTTGCGGTGAAGAAGGCGTTTTTGCACAGCTGGGAGGGCTACAAGCAGAACAGTTGGCTGCAAGACGAAGTGTGTCCGGTCTCTGGTGCATCACACAATGGGTTTGGAGGCTGGGGCGCTACTCTGGTAGACTCGTTGGATACCTTGTGGATCATGGGATTGAAGAAGGAGTTCCAGGTGGCGGTGTCGGAGTTGAGGAAGATCGACTTCACCACGACTCGTTTGGACGAGCTGAATGTGTTCGAGACGACCATTCGCTACCTGGGTGGCTTTCTGAGTGCGTACGACGTCAGTGGCCACCAATACAGAGCTCTGCTCGAGAAGGCGGTCGAGCTGGGTGACATGCTGTACGTCGCCTTCGATACCCCGAACCGAATGCCGATAACGAGGTGGGACTGGAAGAACGGTGCGCTTGGTGGGCCGCAAGAAGCCGCTCAGCACTCGCTGCTCGCTGAAGTGGGGTCGTTGACACTGGAATTCACACGACTGTCGCAGCTCACAGGGGATCACAAGTGGTACGACGCGATTGCGCGCGTCACCGACCAGTTCGAGTCGTCGCAGAACAACACGAAGATTCCCGGCCTGTGGCCGGTCAGGGTCGACACCAAGCACGCCGACTTCACCAAGGACATCACGTTCAGCCTCGGTGGAATGTCGGACTCCTTGTATGAGTACCTGCCGAAACAGCATCTCATGCTGGGCGGCCGGACTGACCAATACCGCAACATGTACGCTACAGCCCTCGAGTCCGCCAAGAAGCACCTCTTCTTCCGCCCACTTAATCCTGACAACCAGCAAATGCTCGTGGCCGGCACCTTGAAGCGCAACGCAGCTGCGCACACCAAGCTGATCCCGGAAGGACAACATCTCTCGTGCTTCAGCGGAGGCATGGTCGCGCTTGCCGCCAAAGCTTTCCAGCAAACGCCCGACCTCGAGGTGGCACGGCAGCTAGTCGACGGCTGCCTGTGGGCATACGAAAGCATGCCCACCGGCATCATGCCCGAGACCTTCCACGTCATGCCCTGCAAGGAAAAGGAACACGACGTGGAGAACTGCACCTGGTCCGACGAGCGGTGGTACAAAGCCGTCACCATCGTCGCCAACCACGGCGCCGAGACCAGGCACAACCTCATTGAGCACGCGCAGACCGTGATCGCGCAGCGCAACCTCGCCCCGGGGTTCGTGGAGATCGGCGATTCGCGCTACTTGCTGCGCCCGGAAGCGATCGAGTCGCTCTTCGTCCTGTACCGCGTCACGGGCGACCCGACGCTGCAGGACAAAGCGTGGAGTATGTTCCAGGCCATCCATAACGCCACCAAAACCGCCATCGCCTATGCTTCCATCCAGGATGTGACGCAGATCGAGCCGAGCTTGATTGACAGCATGGAGAGTTTCTGGACGGCCGAGACGCTCAAGTACTTCTACCTCATCTTTAGTGAACCGGATGTCATTAGTCTGGACAAATATGTGTTGTAAGTTCGTCCGCTTTCAGTTAAAGGGTATTGCTGATTAGCCACACAGGAACACGGAGGCGCATCCTTTGCTGCGGCCAGCGAATGCACCGAATCAAGTACGATAGACAGGTAGACCATAGACGATACAGGACCAACAGCACGAGTGTTCTAAGCTTTAGGTCCCATTCTTAACGAACTTTGATATGCTGTCATCCGCCGCCAAGTTGACTCCGCCGATGAAGACTTCCACCTGCGACTGCTTGCTCGCCTCCTCTGACCCGTCTTTTTGCCCCATTTCGGTTTCCAGGCAAGACCTCTCATTCACACTCTACCCCTCCACAAGCGTATCGGGATCTCCGGTGCTACATGATACTCTGGCTGGACTATCCAGCATAACCCAGAACAAACGACGTAGGACGCTCGATCGCATCGAGATCCGGGTGGTGGGAAGAAGTACGCCATCATGGGTTCAATGTCGACCGCATAGCGTGGCTCAGGCCAGCTCAAATCAGCAGAGCAGCCCAGACCAGACTATATCGCCGCGTCCAGGGACAACCGCAACGCACCAAGATCCTGGCATCTCCAATCCAGCCAGTTCGACGAACCTCATACTCCGACTCTCCCAGCATACCCATCTCGTCTATCGATCATGAAGCTCCACGCACAAAGCCTCAAGGCGTATCCGTCTTGGGTGGGGTGGGATAAGCGTGCTTCGTCGCCGGCTTTTTCGGCGGATTATCGGCCGTCCGAGCTTGGGCTTTCGATGGACAGTGCGGGCACGGGTCCGGGAGGGTCTTTCGAAAGGTGTTGTAGTCTTCGCAGAAGAGGACGCGGGCCGGGTTCCGAGTGACGTTCTTGACGCACATGTGCGTGTGCATGGGGACGTGTGCGTCGCAGGAGTTGTAGTGCGTGTACTGATGGTAGCACATGGTTCGCCTAGTTGGCCCTTGGTATGTGAGGAAGCCCAATTCAGGTGAAGTGCTGTTGCCGATGATAGGTATTTCGTTAAAAGATCGAGAATCGCAATCGGAATGACAGCGACGAAAGCGTTGTTTGGGGCCAGGCGCTGCCACTTTCGGCCGAATGCTGCAGGTAGGTGATCGCGATGATACAAGCGGTTGCCAGGTTTGCGAGACATTATGGCCTTTTATACAGGATGTCCAACACAGTGTTTGGAAGGTGAACGGTGCGAGTGCAGTCGGAAACAATGACAGCCAACTGTTTGCCCAAGATCTCGCAGGAAGGATATGCAACAAACAACGAAATGACGCCATTGCTTTCCACGGCGTTTGCGGTGCTGATTGTACCGGCCTCGCAATCTCTATTCTTGCAACGTCCTTCCTTCACGGTCTTGAAGCAGTCCATCGTTCAGGTGCAGCTAAATCACCGCTGTCGCGAGGCCCGCACATGCCTCTGGCGGAAGCCGGAGGAGCTGCTCCGGCACACCGTATGGTTTGATTGTGCAGCATTCAGGGCTTCTCTTGATCGCTTGTATAACGCTTGCAATGGCGGAGACTGATTGCTATGTCCAGGAAGCTTTGTATGGTACGAGCGCGGTGGAACGTTGATCGCACCCGACATGTCAATGTAGCTGAATGAGCGGCGCGTATCGCTCGATGCGGCCGGAACAAGGCCACGGCGTCTTCTGCAGGTACACATTGTCGACTGCTTGCAGGTGGACACATCTTTCAATGCCGACGCGAGTTCCACCCAGAGATGCTCTTCTTGAGAGAACCGGTTCTCGCTCATGATCCCCTCCTCGTACCATTGACTCCGACCTTGCCTTGCCCCAATTGACCAGCCACAACGGTTGCCTCCCGAACCGCCTTCGCCACCGTCCCCCTCACCATGCCTTCCTCCAGCACCAGCAAGCCGCCGATGGTACAGCCGCCCGGTGTGCTGACCTTGTCACGTAAGATGGCAGGATGCTCGCCTCCCAGAAGTAGACCGGTCGTACCTCGCATCGTCTGCGCGGCCATGAGGTAAGACTCCTCCCTGGGAACACCCATCGCAATAGCGCCGGCTGCGAGAGATTCGCACATCAGAGCGGCGAAAGCAGGTCCGGACCCACACAGAGCTGTACATGCGTCCATGTTGCTAGGGGGAAGGTGCACCACACGACCAATGCGGGTGAAGATCCAAGTAACGAGGCTGTTGGTTTCGGCCGGGAGAGGTGGGTCAGATGTGCCGATGACGGTCATGGATTCCCGTACGGCTGCGGCAGTGTTTGGCATAGCGCGTACAATCGTACATGGTTTTTCGTGCGGCTGATATGGCAGCATGCCTTGGATCTGCGGTTCTGTCACGCCGGCGCATATGCTGATCAATAATTTGCCGGCGAGGGCTTCGCGGATGCCTTCGGCCTTGAGAACGTCTCCTACCATATATGGTTTGCAGCATAGCAGCACAACGTCTGCCTGATGAACAGGACCAAGGTTGTCATTCTTATAGAGCGTGACCTTCTGGTATGCCTCATACTGTCCCAGTTCTGTCTCGATCCTCTTTGCGCTTTGCTGTCTTCGAACGCAGGCGTTGAACTTAGTCGGTAGTCGCTGCGGCGCCGGTGCAGCCGCAGTGGCTGTCTCTGAGGTCGGCGGTGCAGTCTGGCTGGCAGAGTATTGGGAGATCTTCGAGCTCAGTGAGTCCAGGATACCTCCCAAGATCGCAATGCCCATCGTGCCGCATCCGAGCACGGTGAGCGTGAGGCCACTGTCGTTCTTCTTCGAGGCCTTGGAGGCTTGTCCGTGTACAAAGTCCATGATTGCTTTGCTTTGAAGAGTTAGTGTTTCTTTGAGGATCCAGTCCGGGGTTAACTCGCGGGCCATGGCTAATGTCGCTATAGTCTCCTACGATGAGGGACGAGCGCACCTGCAGCTTCGGGATCGCTGAGTCAGCTGCTGTGTCAGACAACTCGGGCCGAAGGGCTTCTTATGTAGTTCGGGCCGACTTTCTAGACAACATCGAAGTAGAATATCGAAAGGATTGTCCTTTGCAACATTGGTTCGGCGACTTATCATGGGTTTCCCCAATGTCGCTCGGTGCCTTGCAAGTCCGATATCAAGAGCTCGACAGGCCACGAGAGAGTAGGCTCTTCCAACCTGATCGGAACCATCAGTGGAGCAGGAGGAGGGCAGAACCAAAGACCGCACAAAGACCGCACGCCCTCGAAAACGGTCAGCCAAACGGCAACAAGAGCACCTCGCAAGAAATGTATGCGTTTTTGCGCGGAGTCAAGTGACCATGTCCGCACAGGCACCGGCCGACGCATAGTAGCGTGTGAGCATATGAACGGGAATACGAAGAGCCCCCAGGGATTGACTGCTACCACTGAAGGACTGCGGAGTACATTATTAACTTCAGCCTGAGGGTTATCAGCACCTGAGAGCAGCAGGTCAACGGTTCCACTCTCAAGAAAGACGTCTCTGAACGCATTGGGCCTGCCGAATGCAGAAAAACATCAGCAGGTATTTCCTGCTGACATCGCAACGCTCCCTTGATTACCCTGTTGAGAACAACCTGGCAGTTATGCTCTTTACGTCGTTAGCACCGCACATTCGTGGGGATTGCATATTTGATGCTGTCCTAGTCTTTAGTTCTCAGAGATGAATTTGTAAGCTTTTGCTGCTGCTTCACATATCTTTTCTCGTCAGACCGAGCTTCGAGCCTTTTGCTCCTGCGATTGCATCATCGCATATCAGCTTCCGATTTCTTCGGCGTGTCCAACTCCTGCAGGTTTCGCCATACATCGATTGCACTCCGATATTGACCTTTCCAACAACCCCGTATGATTTCGCCACTCGCGATCGAAGTCACGTCCGGAAAGTCTCCCTGGGTGTACCGGGACGTAACCTCGTATTCAGATAATGCATGAAACGGCTGACGTCCAGTCATGAAGAAGTAGATGAGTGAGCCCAGGGCAAAAATGTCAGAGCTCTCCGTAGGAGGATCCTGAAGACCCCGAGGAAGGCAAAACCGTACACTTTCCAATGCACCTCCATCTAGATCTCCAAAGACCGAGCCAGAAAAATCACACAGGCGTAAGTGAGATTGTCATCTGCGAGGAAATTGTTGGGGTGTATGTCGCAATGAAGGACGCCTTTCGTGTGGATGAAGGCGACGGCCTCCGCGGCTTGTGTTGACCATTTGTGGCCCAGAACCTGGCCAAGGGGGTGTTTGCACCATTCTGGGCGCACTTGTGAGATCAGAGTCGCACTGTCGCCGTGCAGGGCACGCTTGAACCGAAGTCCATGTTGTGTTTTCCCCAAATACTGGACCAGCCTCTCGTGACTGCCAAGGGATGATAGTATAGCATCTTCGATCTCGAGGCCTTTCAGGGTGTCATCGGGTGTTAATGGATATTTCAACACAGTGCCGTCGGATAGCAGTCCCAGTCGCGATGTGCTGCCGCCCCCAAGTGAAATCAGCACACCAGGGGGGAACCAAAGCTCAATCCATTGGATGGACGTCATGGGATCACACGGGTCAGTGTGAAACCTTCCATCGTTGGGCACTTTAATGCCATCAGAGAAAGTGGGATAGCAGTCCGCCATCGGGAAATTCGCCATTCAATGTGTTTCGACAGGTTTTGTCTTAATCAGGAAAGAACGACATTGGGGCAATAGAGCTGGCAGGCGGTGACCTTCAGTGAAGCTGATAGTAGAGACATGCATTGGCAGCTTTGCCCGTCCTGCCCAATCAGCCAAGTCGTTGGATAACGCTCAGACTAGAGCGCATGGCTTGATCATCCATGTACCTAGCTTTGAAGGATATCTGGTGTGTCTGAACATGCTAATAACAGGTCCGGTGCAATAGGTGATAGGAGGTAGTACCGGTCCGAAGTACACCTTATATGTCACGATCCCCGCTCTCAGATACACCCACGATCTCGGCCGCAGATCATGCCATACATCGACAACTGGCATGAGGTGACGTGTTGTCCCAACATTCACGAACGCACTCCGAACCCATCTAGTCAGCGCCAGGAACATGTCTTCCACCTGTCCCACGGCCATTACCCTCCTTCAAATTACCAGATGTTGGCTTCTTGCCTCTTGAGCTCGATGCGCCCTCATCGAGCTCGATCTTGTACTCGTTCGTGACCTGGGCACCTCCCTGCGCGTCTGCAGCAGCACGTGCTTTGCCATCACTCTGCTGCTTGCGGCGGTTGCGCCTTCTGCCACCTGTAGGCTTGGGCTGATCAAGACCCTCAGCATCTGTGATGATGGCGTCCATGCCCTCCGGCACCTGCGGCCTCCTTCGTTCAGCGCGCACGCGTCGTTGGCCTTGCATGCGCTCCCAGCGTGCGTTTTCGATCTCGGCGAAGCGGTTATAAAGCTCGATGTGCGTGTCGACGTACTGATGGATCGCCGCATTCTCCAAGTCTGAGTAGCGATCGGCTTCGAGGTGCTCGAAGTAGGCCGTGATCGCACGAGTGACGATGCTATCCTCCGCCGGCAGGTGCTCGTGGATGTACTCGATCTCGTAAGCCAGTGGCCTGCGAGTGCTGAGGCGGTCCATGATGGTACGGCGCAGATTGCCAGGAAACGGGCGAAGGTCGAAGCACAGTACCGCAGCGTAGATATCCACGAGTGTGGGTAGCGAGGCATGACTCGGCTCCGGAATATGAAAGTCCAAGAGCCTCTGACCGCTGCGGACGTGGTTGTTGTTCAGCATCCACCGCAGGCAGTTGAGTATGGCATCGAGCGATGGACTCTTTGCAGCACCCGTGAGGTCGAGGATGAGCTCCTTGTGTGGAGGCTTACTTGTGCAGGAGTCGCTCTGTGGCGACTGTACGTTTGTGGGAGCTGCATCAGGTGAGTTGGCCATATCCGGCCCACTGCCATTGACAATGATGGGGTCGTCGGCAGCTTTGGGAGTAGTCGGCGAACGCTGAGCGACTTCGGCAGTGGACTGTTCTTGATTGACTGGTTTCGGAAAGGTGCGAGCCGCGTACTTGGAGAAGCGCACGATCAAGAGCACTGGCATGGCTCTCACAAAGGTGTCCTTAATGTATACATCAACCATTTGATGCGGCTTGGGGGTTGTCTGTTCCCGCGAGGCCCGGCCTTCACCCTTCCTGCTGAACATCGAGCTTTGACCGTGGCTGATGACAATAGTGCGACTGTCCATGTCGTGGTTGGCGTATAGTGAACGGGTGAAGATCACGATGTCCGAGCTGTACTATATTGGTCGCTCAGGTGATGTCATGTAGCAATGTCGTGAACAGAAAGGCTCGATGATGTGTCGTGATGCGACTCGCTGTCGATATCCAAACAATTGGGATCGTTTATCGAAAGCCTCGTGTTGATATCTGTAGAAGTATATGGTATTGTGGACCTGTGGGTACGCTTTCTTGTGTTTCTGAATGGTCCTTGACTGGAGGTGGGAATAGATGCATGGTAGAGAAGTAAAGGGAAAGGAAAACGATATATGAGCAATACTTGCACATGAAAGTCATGTTATCCAGCAGTGAATACTGGCACTGCATCACCTTATATGCAGTCACTGATGATGGAATCTTGTTTGCGTATAGCAGAATCCCCAAGCAGGTGGTGGTGGCCAGCAGATCGTCGGTTGGGAGAGGGCTAGATGAACAAACATGACGAATAAGGCCTAGTGAATGAATTCACATGCTCCGACAGATGGCCTCACTCGCAAACCCACAAACAGCTTCTGAGGAGCGCCCAACGCAGTTGTAGATGTGCTCGTTCGCGCCGTTTGCGGATTGACGGCTTACTGGTATAGCCGTTCTGGTGGTCGACGCAAAGAGGCGTTAAAAGATCTGCCGGGGCATAGAATTGAGCGAGCATCACGTACAGCGCAAGGTGCACGTATCTGGACGATTCAAGTTCATATAGGTGAGATGGGATGATGTGAAGGTGTGCACGACAGAAGAGACCAGACGTTGAGATGCCAGCGGAGCACGTGACCGTCAGATACCTCGGCTCGGACCGAGATCTGTCGTCGCGCGTCCTTCAGGCGCGTGGTGAAACATCTTTACCGCTGACCGCTCAGCATCTGATGGTCGTGTCAGGCGGCAGTGGTGGCAGCCATATATAGCGATCGGTTGCCATCTCGGACGCGATTCCCATCTGTCCCCTCCAGCAACCACTATGTCCAAGTTCACCCTCGCGATGGTGGCAGCCGCATCGGCGGCCGTTGGGGCTGGAGCAACCGCTGCCTTCTACGGCTTCGGAGGGTCGCAGAAGAAGCATACTGAGACGCAAGCTATTTCCATAACAACCACCGTGTCAGCGCCCGGGGCACCGTCGCGAACAGTACCGCCACCACCTGCGCCCGTGCCAATCCGACGAGACGACTCCAAAGTTCCCGTGGACCCTTCCGGTGTGTACCAGTATGGCTTTCCAGGGCCAGTCAACGACCTCAGAGACGCGCCCTCTCTGACATCCTCGTTCGATCGCACACGAAGGAACCCTTACTGGGTAGCTGAGCACATCACACCCGCGAGTCTGCTGATGCAGAATGCCGACCGAAGGCATTCAGTATTCGAGGAAGACGCGAGCATACCCGAGAAGTTCAGAGGGAAATTGAAAGATTACTTCAGGAGCGGTTATGACCGCGGACACCAGGTCCCTGCAGCGGATGCCAAGTGGAGCCAGCAGGCCATGGACGGCACCTTTGCGCTGTCGAATATGTGCCCGCAGGTCGGTGATGGGTTCAACAGAGATTACTGGGCGCACTTCGAAGATTTCTGCCGACGACTGACGTCGTATTACCCGTCCGTGCGCATAGTCACCGGTCCTCTTTACCTCCCGAAGAGGGATCCGGATGGAAAGTGGAGGGTCAGCTACGAAGTCATCGGTCACCCACCCAATATCGCCGTTCCTACGCACTTTTATAAAGTCATCTTCGCCGAGGATGGCAAGACAGGCGGCAACGTCTCCTTAGGCGCATTCGTCTTGCCCAATGCCGTCATCGCGAACAGCAAACCACTGCAGGACTTTGAGGTACCGATGGAGGCGGTGGAGCGCGCGTCAGGACTCGAGTTCGCCGCTCTTTTACCGCCGGCGAGGAGAAAGAAGTTGTGTCAAGAGATCAACTGTAGCATTATCGTGAAACAGTATGCGGAGAGGCAGAAGACCATGATGACGCCTCCACCGCAGCAAGGGTTACCTCCTTCCACCACGACGACTGAGAGGAGATAGGTTGAGGGGATCCGGATGGCTGGATTGGAGTTTTGACTCGCAGCAGGTATAGGTAGGGATCATCTATTCACTTCTAGCGTTATCGCCGCATTGGACGGAGTATAGATACAATATGATACATCAGCCGGCGTCTTTGCTCCCACCACTTTTCATACTACACACCCAGATTCACCCATTCAAATCAGCATATACAGCCGCACCCGAGCGTCCTCCAGCATTGCTCACAGCGCCTTGCGAATGCACCCAGCATACCAACCCTCCATGCGGGCTATCGTACAATCAAACCCTGCTTGCTTGTGATCCCCCACCCATCCAAGAAAAATGGAGCGAACTCATAGACCCCCGAAACCAGCACCCCCACCCCCAGCAACACCCTTCTGCAC
>Ga0058704_10000619_pt1 | contig 17783 bp, 9 predicted proteins | sample AgamicMgSfe_FD_71363 | JGI IMG/M metagenome (GOLD analysis project Ga0058704, IMG submission 71363) | Agave microbial communities from Guanajuato, Mexico - Mg.Sf.e | ecosystem: Host-associated > Plants > Phyllosphere > Phylloplane/Leaf | place: Guanajuato, Mexico | collected 2012-05-30
TCTACCCCCTAGTTGCGCTAAGGCTGGTAAGAAAAAGACGTCAGATGATCGGAATACGAATGAAATCAAAAAGGCCATCATTAGGGCAAACAAGGCAATAGCTTCGGTTAGAGCAAAGCCTAAAATAGCATAACCAAACAATGACGTATCCAATTCCGGACTCCGTGCTAATGAATGGATCAACGAACTGTCTATCTTTCCAATACCGACAGCAGCTCCAGCTAAAGCAATTGTAGCAGTTCCAGCACCGATGACTTTGAAACCCTCCATAACATGAAGAAAAGTTTTCATTTCAGTCTGAACGCAGGATTTTTTTTTATTGAAAGCGAGTTTTTTGGCTTAACGGGGCACGAACGGTCTAACAAGAAGTACTGATTCGACTAGCTCGAACGTGGGGAACGAATGCTTTCCAGTGAACAAATAGCTGACTCTTGCAAGAAAAAAACCAGCGATCACCCTTGCAGCTATACGCTTGATAACGAACTAAAGGGCTCGAAGCTATAGAAGAAAAGAAAATAGCAGTTCTTATGAATTTATGGCACAGTTCTTTATGTTGGGTAAAGGTAAATAGAAGAGTAAAGAGCAAAGACTCCCTATATCAAACCCTATTCTTTGATATGCCTTAGTATAAAGAGCTGGCTTAGTACATATCCATAAATCTGCCTTTTTGACTTTGATGCGGCATAGCTATCCCGTAGTTTTCCTGTTAGAGAAAAGGATAGCCGTATAGGTATAGTATACGTAAGTTTACCGTTATCTATGTATTTACCTTATATGATATGCTAAAGATTTACAGATGAGTCGGGATCCTAATCTTGCTATTACAATTATAGGATCAGCTCTTATTTGCAATCTTCCAACGTCAAAGTAACAGGTAGTTGCAGGTCCATTTTCCTTTTCAAAGAATGTGCGGGATTCCTACTCTGAGTAGGCTTCTTCGTGCGTGCCATTCGTTGAGTCTGAATTTACTCCGGTCTAAAAAAAAGGTTATATAAAGGTCAATAATTTCTTTCTGGTTCACCAAGAATTTTTATTTTCAACTAAGGTTTATTTAAGTCCGCCACAACATGCCTGATACTTCTATAGCGGATAGGTAATGACGCTACTGGAGCAGCAACAATTGCAAAAGCGGGAGCTGTCGTCGTGAGATCCGTAATAGTGAGCATTGTAACTGATACCGGGAGTGAAATATAACGTTTTTTCTGCTTACGCTTACCAAAAGGACTATGGCATGAAGTCAAAAGCAAAAGTCGAAAAAGGGAGAAAGGTTCAGACTACCCGAACATAAATTGTAGAACTTGGACAAAGTATTCACTTCGGCTCCCATGTTCCACAAGATCCAAATAGATTTGGTTTAGCCCCAAAATCTTATCGGGAAAAGTCTCGTCTATACTAACACACTTTTCTACAATTTCGTTTCATTTTTTAGTATCAGGGACAGGGTTATTTCCATATTCCTCTTTATAAAGGAGACAAACTTTATGTGAAGTTTTCAATTTGATTTTATCGAGCTCAAGCTTATGGATACTATCTAAAATATTATTTCGTTCCATAAGTTGGCCAGCTTTCAAAGATGTAAAAAGGGCGGCCACTGAAAGAATGACAACCACTCCAAAACCAAAAGAAGTTATGTGATCAGAAATATATTGATCCATGGGAAATTGAACTTTTCAGTAGTTCCGCTTCTTGTTCTAAAAATGAAGAAAGACTTGTCGGAAATTGCCGGTTGGGTTGGTCCAACCAAGAAAGAAATGGGAGTTTTTGGGCGTCAAAGTGACTTTCTTCTTTAGACGAGATTTTGAGTTAGATGAAAAGCCCTAAATGAAGCCTTCTTCTTATATACGATACCACCAGACTCGTGTTCCTGCCTTTTTCAACTCTTTCAAATACACGCTAAAATGAAAGCTCGCTTTGATGGAGTACTCCTCTTGCCTTCTGAAGCTCTTCTCATCTGCCTCGGGGTCCTTCAAAGCAACTCTTATCTTGTTGGCAATCTCCGAAGGTTTGATAGTAGGATCCTCTCTTTTTAGAAAAAAGAAAGCCTTCCCCTTAACCTTACTTTACGCTTCTACCTTAGAAACTTCCTTGAACAGCCATCGCCCCTGGTTCTATCAAACCAGACAACTTCTCTGCCCTATCGGTTGAGCCTCTACCCGCGTCAGCCCTCGGATCCCTTCACTCCCTTTAGACTATGGAAAAGACTAACTATGGATGTACTCTTTTACGGCAGTTAAAGCCCTTTCTTTATATACGTAATTAACCATGCAATGACTATTACTATTTTCTGTTAATGCTGACTTCATGCTTACATAGAGACTGACAGCATAAAGGCTTGAAAGCACAAAGGTATGATAGATAGCTTGAACCCGAACTTGACGGGCTAACTTCACTACTTTCATTTTGACTTTTCTTTTCAAGACCGAATTCGTTTTCACCCTATTCTCAGAACATCGTATTCTTTCTTTCAAAGTGTAAGATTTCTTATCATTTTCAGAAAGAAAGCTGTAACGCTTCCTTGCTTGCTTGGGAATTGCATCTCCCCAAGACATAGGCGCCTTTCTTTCTTCCTTTCTTGTCGCAGGCCTCGCTCCTCTCCCGGTGGTCGAGCTGCTTCGTTTCTCGCTCCTCTCCCGGTGGTCGTTCAAAAAGAAACCTCTAGAGCATTCCAATAATTGTTACTCTATCCTCTAAGACTTGTAGCTCTTTGAACTCCCCATCGTTGACTTTACCTAAAACGTGCTACTCTACCTGGGCAAGCTACGATTTGAAACTAGAGAATAAAAAGCCGATCTCTAGAATTGTTTTTAGGACTTACTTTATCGTAGATAAAGGTATGCTTAACCTTCACCCAAGGAAAAGGATACTTAGAGCTAAGGTAAGACTATCTCTTTCATGTGTATGAAAGACTTTCTATCTGAGGGATACCAGGTAGGCTAACTTAACTTAGGTGGTTGAGTATCTTCTTAGATTAAGTGAAATTACATAATGCATGTAGGAGTCTATTACCTCTTTAAATAGGTATTAGACTGGCTTTCCTTGAGCTATCTTGGCTTCCTATACGAAGCGGATTTTATAGTTAGGCTGCTATGGCTCTATTGAGTGAGAGAACAAGATTCTTTCCTACTCCCCGGATCGTTCTCTGTCTTCTTAGTCCGAGTTCTTGTCCTTGAAGCTAGAGGAAGACTCTATCTCATTACCTATGGATTCACGATCCGTGACCTTATCAATGTCATGCCTATAGCTGGAGAAAACAACCTATTCTCAACTACAGATACCTAATACCTAACTCCCGGAACTACCTTAATATAAGCCTTCCCTAGGAGTATTCTGACGAACCATAAGTCTTACAGCAGGAATCTCGCATAGGATCCATCCATTCCCTTTCAAAGTTAGTCTCTTACAGGGTATCCTACCTGGTTTTCTTGCATGGGTCAGTTTTGCTTGCTCTTCTAAAGAAAGAGTTAGCCAGGTAGCAGGTAGTGAGTTTTAGGGAGAGAAAAGAAATCCAAGAGTAGCTCTTTCTTCAGGTACTCCTACTATTACTTTAGATTCTTTAACATGACGCATGAATAGAGAGTCTTAAAGTCAATGGATTTAGAGAAGATTGAGAACTGAGAACCTAGATCTCTATAATAGAACCTATAACTAGGAAAACTTTCTCCCATACTTTTTCTCTATTTTCCTAATAATATATTCCTATCTTTCAGGCATACGCTTTTCTATGAATGGAGTCCCAACGGTTAAAAGAGCCGTCAGTACTGACGGGAATATATAGATAGAATTATGAAAGCATACGAAGGAAGACAAAAGAACCTTACTAGTAGTAAGCACTCCTCTTTCCGGGGTTCTTTTTGTTTGACTACGCTCTTTTTAAGCATGTAACCTCCTTCATGATCCTATCTTTTTCATGGAGTTGATTCTATCTCATTCAGTGAAAATACGAATGTTACAGACTATGTCATTTTTCAGCCTTTCCATTCTCTAAACACTTTCACCAGAAAAGGACAAGAAAGGGCTTCTTTCTTATTTCACTTTCTTCTTTCTTACCTTTCTTTCTAGCTCTATCCACTCGAAAGGATCCATGGCTTTCTATGAGTCCAGTAGAGAAGAGCAAGATCACCTATAAAAAAGTGTCAACTACTGTCTTAGATAAAGACTAAGATTTCATCTTTCCATTTTTGACAATCCCTTAAAAAATCATAGCTTGATTCTTTCTTCATAGAAAAAGCAGTTTACTAAAGTGTAGCTTGTAAAGTTTGGGGATAGTGTTAGCACTGAGATGGAATCGACTAAGAGAGGCTTTCTTACCTTCCCTTCCTAGCGAACTCTATTGTCAATCTGGTACACTTCTTATTGAAGAACCTTATTATGATTGAGAAAATTTCCTCAGTGATTGCTCTTGTTGGATATACAGATATAGAAGCTTTCCCCGAAAACGGTTATGACTCTGACTCGGGCGGGAACGACTTCTGGAGCCTATTAGTAATATGAGGTCTTTCCATATCCATGCTGCAATCTCACTTTCGATGATAGATGGTTCCGACAAAACTCAAGCTAGTCCAGAAAGAAATAAAAGGAATGAGGGCTGATGAGGTCATAGGCCCAGTACAATGGTTATGGATAGAATCCGAAGCCCACTTTAGTGAATACCCAAGCGAAGCTATCCCCGGTGGACCTCTACCTAAAGGAATTTCATATGGAAAATAAGCAAGATAGGATGAGACCCCCTGATCAAACTTAATGCCACAAGGAGTCCGAAGAGTAAGAGGATAGACTGGCATAGTCCAACTGTACTGTATATTCTATAGGTTAGAGCTCCGAGTCAATCCATTTCAATCAAGTCTGAAGTTGTCACTTAGCACTCTTCTATGACTGGAACTCGTAAGATCCATGGACTTACCCCACTCTTTAATTTCTATATATATGGATGTATTTGATTGAATAGGCAAGGCTCATAAAGTGCAAATTTCGAAGCTAGTTAGAAGTCGGAATAGAGAGTCAGATTGCCAAAGTCTCACGACTTTCCCATATATTCAAAAAGTTTTCGAAGTCTGTAAACGTTAGGTAAGGAAAGACTACTGGATAAGGTAGGTATACGAGTAATTCAAAACCATTCCTTGTACTGAAGGTAACTACTATTCGAAATGGATTTTCCTACAGGTCAAATAGTGAATATCTGCCCTAGTCTTTTCTTCCACTCCATAAAAAGCTTTGAATAGTTTTCATTGATGACCTGCTTTGGCGCTCATCTATAAGAAATAGATAGGGATAAGATTGACGGGTACTCTTCAACAATTTGACTTCTCTACACTCGCAAGCAGAGAGAGGGCTTTACCTATCCTTTCCTCTTTCTAGATGGTGAGTCAATTACGTCCTAAAGTAAAGGCAGGTTTTTCTTCTTATCGCTAGCTAATCAGAAAGCACTGTGGAAAGACATCCTAGCTGGGGAAAGATCAGTAGGCTTACTTAACCTCTTCAAAGGCTAGTATTAAGGCTTAATAAATCTCCTAAGGCAAAATGAAATATAAGGATAACGCTGATTTAGCACTTCTTTATGCATGTTATCTAAGGAAGATCATGGGCTGTCCTAAACAGATATAGATATTCTTATCTTCTCCACTCTCCCAGCCCCTGGATACAAATTAACCTCTATTACATCAACTAGCAACCTAAGCAAGACTTAGGATCCGAGTTCAGCTGCTTTATCAAGAGATTCAGGTTCGATAACCACTTCAATAAAAGTTTGGGAGTTAGGAGCGAGCCCCATTGATAACATCTTCTTTTTACGTGATTCGGCGATAGGGATTTGCCACGGTTAAATGGGAATCCATTTTTTTCTTGATTCCTATTAATAAAAAGGAAAAGAACTAAATCTATATGACTTACAGGTGACAAGGAATGGGAAAAGGGGAAAGTCAGGTCATCTTCCGATTCCCGCCCTAAACTAATGGGAATTGATCAGGTGAGAACAAGATCTCAGGTTTTTTTGACCCCGGGCTTCTATCTATTCTATCTATAATGTCTTCAACAAGCTAGCTAGTTCCAAGGGATAAAGACAGCATGTTTAGCCCGATATCTCTCATGTACCTTGGTTCCAGATCAATGAATGCGGAATAAATATAGGCAGTTTCCGATTCGTTACAGCTTGCTCAACATGCCATCGGGATCCGAGGATTGCTTTGTTTCAAAGACAAAAGTAATTCAAAGCGCTTAGTTTGGTTCAAAAGTCTACGAGCCTATCTGCTCTCTCAAGTCTAATACGCCCCTTACCTTATTTTATTCCCCTTTTTTCTCGTTTGCGCCTGCCTTGATTCAAATGACGTGGGTCGTCCAGTTCTAGATATCGCATCAGTGGAATCCTATTCTCCGCTTAATTTTATGAATACAGGACGAACAAGTAGTCCAAGTAGACCCAGCCGGGGGCACGAGATGAAACCTTTCCATTTTTTCTTCGATTGACTTTGAGCTAACGGGAGAAGTCCACTAAAGAACTTATCTCAAGAAGCCTAGTGAGGAGGTGGTTGGGGTTAATAATCAGTCATTTCCTTCGCTTGCTAGATCAAACGCAACCGCACTGCTTTCACCAATCGGGGAAGTAGGGGAGCCAAAACCACTCTGTCCACCGCTCTCTATTCTACTTCGGACCCTTTAACATTCGGGTTCGGGTAGAGCCTTTCAAAATAGATAAGTGAGCCGATGGGCTTCCTGTAAATCGAAATAGTAGTCTCCCTACTGCTGTCCTGCTCAAAAAGAAGATTCAGCCAAAGCTTTAAGCGCTTGTACCACGTTTTGGTTCTTAGTTCAGGGAGCCTACCTATTACTTGGTCGAGGCGAATTCGCTGTCTGCTGATCAACCTTTCCTTGTTGGAAGCTAGCGCGAGAACCCGAGAAAGAGCCTCAAATTCACAATCGGCGCCTTGATTTTAATCTTTTAAGAAGTCATCGAAGGTAAATCGGTTGATACTGCTGTTCCGCTACAGATACAGAAGCCATTACAAGAGAGGATAGTTACAAACTCATTTCCTGCGGCTCTCTCACCAGTGGTATATATTATATATAATAAACTAAACACAAGCTGTTGGTATAAAAAAAAAAGAAGTAAGTCAGAGGTCTGTCTACGTCTACTTTCTACTTATGAAAAGGGTTTAATAGCAGTTGTAGCTCTCAACAAGAGAAAGGTTTTCTAGATGAAGAGGCGTAAACGGTGATCATTGCAGTTTTTTAAAGAGTTCAAAAGGTTTAGGGCAAACAAATAAGGCTTTTCAAAAAGACTTGCATCTGATTCAATAGCAGGGGATTAAATAATAGCTAGGAAAAGAGCAGATTCGTGCAAAAGAGCTAACATCCGATTTTTGAACAGATCGGCTCGGAACAGGCTTGCTTGCTTTCAAGTTCTTAAGTTCTCCCGGTAAGAATAAGAAGTAGACATATCCGTGCTTTGAGTCTGTATTTCTTTTGTAGAAAGAAAGAACTAAACCTTTGTCGCAGATCTGCTGTGAATTCTGTTCAGAAAAATAGCTTTTCTATTACAAAAGTGAGTCCGGTAGAAAGGGCCATTAACTGGTAATGGAAAAGACAAAGAAAAGACCAGAGAATCATTCCATTTGGCTTAAAGCATGCCAGTCTTCTTTGAGCGCTACTCATGCCCGGTTGACCAGGATCTTCTATGTCATTTTTTTAGTAGAAAAAGATGGGTTTGATCCTGGCTGGGGTATCATAGCTAGTGGAAGGGAAGTGTTCTCTTTTCTTAGGTAAAGTTAAGTTCCCGCTTGATCGACGGATTTCACAACTGAACTGACAGATCGAATGAGAGAATTTAGATATAGAAAAGTCAGATGTCAAGGTGGTTTGATTTTTTAGATATTTTCGTTATTGTTCTAACTCGAAAAGTTAAGGTTTGGTACTTCTTTATTATTTATTATTTATTAATTTCTTATTATTAATAATAAAGTCATTTTTAATTATCTTATAGATTATTACTTAGATAATAATCTAATATATTACTTTCTATTCTCTTTCTATTTCTAGAGAAAAGCTCGAGAACAAATAAAAGAGCGAATCTGCTATGCTTTTGATTTTCTATGAGCCGAAGAAGATGTTCAGTCTGATCTTTTGTACTGTAAAATGCCAGCTTTCTCTAAAGGCTGCCGGGATTTTCAAATTATTTAGTTCATCTTTTCGAAGATATGTTTACATTTCTTGTCCCATTTCTCATTCAATAACTATTAACCTGGCAAGCAAGGGATATGCGCTACACTTTTCGTTTTCGGATTTCGGAGCTCTCCCTGCAGGTCCTTTGTTTTTCCAGGCGTCTGAAGGGCTATTCCATATCAGCTGCTATGCTAGGCTCGAAAAGGACTGAAAGAACTGACATTAGGTCGTGACTTGAGAGTGAGGAAAAAGAGCGGTAAAGAAGTAAGGAGGTCGACTAGTTCTTAGCTTGATTGAACTCAGCATAGTTAGAGGAGATAGCTTTTCTTTCTATTGTTTGAGTTGAATCAGTTGACGCTCGAACGTAATTGACTTCTTTCAACAATAAAGGAAGAGATGATTTGGAGAAGAATGCATTCCTCTCCGAGAAATAAAGTGTCATATCATAGCTACGATAGAGGGCTTGACCGGTCTTAAGATAGAGTCGGTGTCGGTAGCTGTTCTTGCTTAGCAGGATCAGCAACGATAAGTTTTCCTCTGCTGGAAAACTGTCCTTCACGGAGATGGGAGCTTACTCGGCTCTTGCTGGTTTAGTAAGCTAATCCCTTTATGATTATTATGAAAAAGGAATGGATAGAGAGTCCAGGCTTTTTGGTGTCAACATAGGAATGGGAGCTGTTTGAATGGATGCCTTTTTCCCTTGTTGAATCAGCCAAGTCAGTAGCCTTTCTTTTATGCGGGATTGCCTGTTGATGCAAGGCAGAAGGGCTAGTTTGATGCCAAGAAGAAGCTGTTGGAGGAATAACGGCAGCTAAATCATATGCTGCACAGTACAGTAGTATTTAGGAAATTCCCAGGGGAAGAGAATTGACGGGACTTTGAGTTAGTCTTGTTTTGATCCCATTTGGTAAGAGGAAGAGATTCCAAGGGCATGGGAATGGAATCCCTGGATTTCTACTTTCAGTTAGGCTGAAGTGTACCAACCTAGAAAGACTAAGAGAGAACTGGTAAAGACTAAAACTACTTCAATCTCAAACTGAATTTGGTGGGAAATGGATAAAGAAAGTCAGTCCTTGACTTCATATACTGATTATGGCTATAGACTTCAGAGCAGCGTAAGGCTTTTTCCTACGATAGTAATAAGACTAGTCAAAAGTCAATCTTATAGGTCAAAACCTGGTATTCCATCTAGTTCAATAACTAGACTGCCTATTTCTAATAAATAATAATAGGTCTTTCCCATCACTCAACATAAGGAGTAGCAGACTCAGAGTGCCTGAGAGTAAGCCTATAATGGCTCCCCTCTTGTCTCCTAAATCCAGTCCTGCTTATGATTTTATTGTCTTAAGAAGGCTGCCTCATCGTGATCCATTGGATATATCTAACAGAGTCCTTCTTTATGATATAATGGCTAAGAGATCTCTCAGAAATGAGAGGCTTTTGAATCCTCCTATGAAGCCTCCTGCCGAAGGCCCTCGTGTAATCCTCCAAACACAGCTTAATACTAATCTATCGAATTCATCCTCTGTTAGATATTAATTTAGAACCGCCCGAAGCTAGCTAAAATAATCAAATCAGATTTATTCCATTTACATCATATTTTGCCTTACTTAATTATGAATTGGTTATTACGCGTGGGCAGCATTACCACTGGAAATTAGTATTAATAAATATTATAGATCAAGCAGTGGATCCACAAGAAGTTGCTTCGTGACGCGAAGGGAAGGAGTGATTGATGGGAATACGGCCAGACAAGTAGAAAGATCAGCAGCTGATGAGCTGTCGGAGGAAGAATCATCTAATGACCATTGCGGCACCTGAACATCTTCATAGTAGTAAAGTAGCGCTTTACATATCTGGTGTTATACTAGCAAGGGCTATAATGACTTTGAAGCTGGTTGTGAGTAGGACTCATGGCTCTTAGGCGTTGGATCTTTGTTGAATACCTTCTCCTATTATATATTAACAGATATGAGAGGATAACTTAATGCATTTGTCATGAGTAGCACCCGCCCTATACAAAAACAAAGATTGGGTACGCCAGACAGACATCGTCAGCCTAACCCTGATGCATTGGTTTTCTCAAGCTTCATTCATTCAGCAGGGAGGGGAAAGTCCCAGCTGACATCCTGAGCTCTACAACTACCAGTGTGGCCTTTTCAGGTTCCGGATACTCGCATTCTGTTGAGCTTTATTGTCCTTCCAGTCGAATGGTCTGCTTAAAGAAGGGTAATAGATATAGCTTACTGATAAGCTTCTGGTTTTCACTGGTCCTTTGTTATTTGTTATATGCCAACAACCCTTGCTTTGCCTGTAATGGTTGGGCTTATGACCAAAGCATCGGTCTATTGGGCAATGCATTCTGTAGGGTATGAGCGTTGTGCGACACTAGTCCTGTCGTCTGAGGAAACATTGATGTACGGGGCTACCACGGGGAAATCGCTGCCGTTTCTTTTCGCACTTTGCGGCTAACGAATGTGGGAATGAGTTCGATCCTATGAAAACATCCATCGGGTCTCCAAGCAATGATCACTCAACTCTACTCGGCATTCGATCATTACTTCAAGATCATTTTGAACAGAGCTTTTTTTCTGCCTTTCGTGTTATCTGACTAGCTCTTCCTCACTCTGGCGCTTGGTTTACCTTTTCAGCCACTGACGAAGCCTTTGCAGCCCTCCTATAGCTTATAATATAACGTAGCTTGTTTCGAGCCATGAAGTTAAGGAAAGGCGGCGCAGATCTACTTTTTTCATCTGCTTTCAGCCTCTGACTCCGACGATTGAACCTTGGCAAAGCTCTGCCTGACAGGAAGAAGAGCTAAAAAGTCTTTAGGCAATATGCATCCAATTGCCCGTCTTAACAAATGAACCCGTGGATAAGTAGGCCTTTCTTGCAGACGCCGCGTTCCCTTGAGTCACCAGGAGCACCACGGTCTCTACCACCGTAGGTCTATTAACATGTCTTAAAGACTTCGATTAATCCTCGTCTTATTCCCCTCTTGTCTTAGGTATGAGAAGAGAGACTACACCTTCACTATTTAGTCCCAAGCATCGTCTGTCTCGTCCTGATTGACAGGTATATACTCGACGTCAAGTAGTTGAGACTGCCCCCGTGGATTCAGGTGCTTCACCAGACTCCTCTTTTTCTCCTCCTATTGCTATTCGAAAAGGTAAACGAGCTTGCACTTCACATTCGCACTCGTCTTATGTGTCATATGCTCATTTATCACCCTCATCTGACTCGTTTGTTACCTAATTGTCCTCTTTTTCAATCCTTCAGTCTGTTTCTGAAGCCATGTCTCATGCTGGCTGGAGAGCTGCAATGGAGGAAGAGATGAATGCCCTTCGACAGAATGGTACTTGGGAACTTGTCTCCCTCTGATCAGTCTGCTGTTGGTTGTAGATGGGTGTATACAGTGAAAGTGAATCCTGATGGTTCAGTTGACAGGTTGAAGGCTCGCCGTCTGTCCAAAGGCTACAACCAGGTCTATGGTATAGATTACTCATATACATTCTCACCAGTAGCAAAAATAGCTTCTCTTTGACTTCTTCTTTCTCTTGCTGCCACCGAAGATTGGCACCTTCATCCGCGTTACATTCAAAATGCATTCTGACATGGCGACCTGAGGGATGGAGTCTACATGGAGCAACCACCTGGCTTTGTTGCTCTGGGGGAGTCTGGACTAGTTTTTCGTCTGAAGAAAGATTGATATGGAAAAAAGTAATCTCCTCGGGCATGGTTTGGTAGATTCTGTGAGGTGATTATCTATTTTTTTCTTCGTAGATGTGGAGTTGACCACTCTGTTTTCTATCGCCATTCTACAGCAGGTCGAATTTATTGTGTATGTGGATGACATTGTAATCACAGGAGATGATAGTGATGGCACACAGCAGTACAAATTTTTCCTGCAGAGTCAGTTCCAAACTATGAATTTGAGACAATTGAAGTACTGTTTTGGTATTGAGGTAGCCAGATCTCAATCAGGTATTTACCTATCTCAGAGAAAGTCTGTTCTTGACCTGCTTAATGAGACAGGGATGCTGGGATACAAGCCAGTCGATACACCTATGGATCAACATACTAAACTGATAGCAGATCAGGATTAGTTCTTAGCAGATCCAGGGAGATACTGGAGGTTGGTTGGAAAGTTGAACTATTGAACTGTTACCAGACTACCCTGACAGTTCAGAATCGTTGGGACATTAGTTCCCCCCAATACAGACCCCAGATCATTTGTCTTCTGGAAACGATCATGAAAGCTTCTGGCGTGGAGAGAATAAGATGGAGATGGAGGTATTCAAAGGCTGAAGTTATTGAGTCGGGTGGTATGTCCTCTGGCAGGCTAGCCTCAATATTGATATAAGTATTAATCACAGAACAAAGTGGATGTGCAAATTCATCAACCATCCGTTTGGAAATTTTCCTTCATTTATGGCATCATTTATTCAAAAGATCTTCAATCTGGAATTTTTTCTTTCTGTTGTTTGCTAATCGCAGTCTTTTTAATACTCGTTAGTGGATATGTGTGGATGATTTGAAAGGACATAGCTTCCAATGCTAACAAGGAGAAGAAAGGCAGACAAAGTCCTCGTCAGCCGTTGTTTCAGCACTCGAAGCGAAATAGAAGGTGAGCGCCCCAAAGGGTACGGTTGAGGGGATGGCGTCACTACGACTATGAAGTGAAGCAAAGGTGCTAGCCAGTTCCAGAAGAAGAAAAAGAAAAGAAAAAGAGGCTGTAGATTACCTTGCGGGGGATATAAAGAGAGGACACAAGGCCAGGAAGCATGACTTGAGCTTCAGGCTAGGCATATCCTTCAAAGAAAGAGGAAATTCTATGCATCCTCTTTCTTCAGATGGATCAAGGCCGTCAAGTGGAGTTGTGCTTTCCGGCATTCAAAGGCAAGGAACTTTGAATCTACTACCCGGAACCTACTTCACTCGGGCCTAGGGAAGATGCCCAGCTTAGCGATCCTACTCATACCCGGAAATCACCGGCGCTCAGGGTTCCAGCAGCGAAGTACCTTTTCTACGATAGACTGGAATCGGGTCGCGGGAAGCCGACGGAACAGGGATGAGGCATTCAAGAACTCCCTCCCTGCCATCCTATGAAGTGTCAGAATCACTTGCAGGCCACTACTCTTTCTCTCCTGGAAGCGAAGGCAGGAGCAAAGCCTATTGATTCACCTCTTTGCTAACCTAAAAGTCGGCTACCCGCACTCTGTAAGCAGAATAGGGCTCCGGAGTTCACCGGCCTCAGAAGTATGGAAGGCGGCGCCTAAACTAGTCGGACTTGCTTGAATCGATACGCTTACCGGACTTCTCTGTCTATTCTCTTTCTTTTTCTTGCGGACTCTTCCCCTCGCCATACGCCGATTGAGATCTTGACTTGTGCAGATCAATTTTGCTCTGGAGGGACGGTTCATCAGAACTGAAACCGGATTCAGTAGGCTCGGATTCAAAGTGACGGTATAAGAAAGCCAGTAGAGCGTCATAGAGGTAGACTCAACTTCTATGCGTACTGAGCTGAGGTGCTAATGCTTCCCGCAGGGAAAAAGTCTCTTAGTCATACTTCAAGGATAGGTGAAACTTCCACGAAAGCACAGATAAGAAGAATCGGCGTATGCAAGGACTGAGGGAAAGAATAGAAACGAGTGACAACGAGAGGAGCTGAGAACAAAGCTTTTCGTTAATATCCGGAGTCAAGCTAAAGGAAATGGTTTGACGGTCGGTGAAACTGTCCCTTAAAGTAAAGTCAAGCCAGTTCATTCATTCGGTCTAGTGAGGAAGAAGTGAAAATCTACGTATCTTTTAGTTCTTTAAGTGAAACTCCTTCTTCGTCGTTTGAGTTCAACTCATTTATTCCACTCGTTGTCTTATCGTTCGGACCGATCGAAGCATCGGTCGCCACAGCCTTTGAAGGATAATTCCTTCATGATGGCAAACGCTCATCTTCGTCCAGGTAAGAGTCCAATGCGTCATTCATAATGTAAAATAGGATCTATCCGGCTGGTCTAAAAACCTAAAAAAATTCCCTTTCGCCTGCTGGTTTGACTAGGCCTTTGTGCCAGGTATGAACTAAAAAAGAATTTCATCCGGATCCTTTCGTTCCTCTCCCGTTGGTCGAGCGTCTACAAACCTTCGCTCCCAACTCGACGAAAGAAAGTCAACCCATGCGCGCCTTGAGCCATGCACACCTCAGAAAGGTTTAGTTTGCCTCACGAAGAAAGCACCTCCGCTCGGGTCCGAGAATCCTAATCCGCCTTTCCCTAGTCCCTCGTAGAAGAAAAATGTGGGGTAGGCCTAAAAGACCGACTTTCCTCCTTCAAATCCGGGATTCTATTTTAACTAATCCGAATCTGTGTACTGACAGTAGTAAAAGCGGAATATCCTATCTCAATTCTTGGCAGAATAAGCCCCATGACCGACCGAACCGAGGCTGGGGTAGATAGAGGACGAGAAGATTTATTGAATGCTCTCGGGCATTGATTGAGGAAGTAGCCCAACCTTTTTTCATCTACGCAAAGAGGAATTACTTCTTATTCGACTGGAAATGGTGCATAACGATCGATTCAACAGGCTGGTAATGCCGAATCAATCAAGGATAAGGCAATACAGTCAGAAAGGAAAGCAGCACTGACCTCTTCCCATACCAGAGCCGCAAGTCTACTGACGGCTATTCGCTATTCTTTCCATCGTGAAATAGTAACCAATCTCCCCTTCCCCACGCTCCTTTGACCTTATTCCATTGCGATCTGAAGCCTTGTATTCTGTAGGAGCAAAAGCCTCTTCTACCGCTCCTGCCCCCGAAAGGAGATAGAACTCCTAAACTCAACCTAAGGCAGCCTCTCTCTTAAAAGCGATACCAAGAAAGCATTCCAATAGCAGCTGATGAAACTATAGCACGAACAGCTACCTCCTCGGGACACTCCCTTTCAAGACGTTAGCGATCCAATTCGCCTGCTTGGATTAGGACTTTCCTTCTTTGATGGAGAGAATGCGTTGGTATAGAATGACGCAACAATCCTTCCCGCGTTGAACCTCAAAGATCTGCAGATCGGAGTCGTTCAACAGTAAGAAAGTCAAGCTTTCCAGCAGACTAGACCTCAAATCGAACTTCCACGTCTTCGCTTCCTTCCCATCCTTTCTCCCGTCGTTCCATCTCAGTCTGTCAACACCCAATCGACCTCCTTCTTTCAGTTGCAGCCTGTTGCTCTGTCTTTTGGATTCATCTACGAGCAGAATATGGATTGCCTGTAGCGAAGTAGGAGATGGAAATGCAGTCTTAGGTAGGGGTTTGAATATCGACTTGGTGAGCTACCGTCCTTCTCTCAATCGCTTGTCTCCGGCAGGTGGGTTCAATCAGCCAGCCAAGATTCATGTGATCATTCTACGTCTTTCTTTCCGATCCGTTGCTTCCAGCTTGATCTAACTGCAAGTGTAGCCATCCTGGATCCGAAGCTTTCTAAGACTCCCTTGAGTTCCTAAGGTAGCCAGTGCTTCAGTAAACGCTGGTTCTTTCTCCCTTAGCTCCGCACTCTTACAACCAAGCACCGGAACCAGTAAACAACCAATTGGCTCGTCAATGGCTAAGTAAATGGCGCTCGAACCCTCCATCCTTGATTTTCTCTCGATATCTGACCCGTCAACCTTCCCATCTCCTCTTACTTACGCATCTTCAATCAAATCATGATCCCATCTCGATCAATTTCGCATTGATCAGGGCGGGCGTTTCCATTGCTCTTCGAGAACCGTCATACGTATTAAAAGATACGTAGGTTTGAGATAACTGAGATACAAAGAGATAGAGATTTTCTATTCGTTTCATTTCATTTCACTCATTTCGTTTCATTTCATTTCACTCATTTCGTTTCATTTCATTTCACTCATTTCGTTACACTCATTTCGTTTATTCCACTCGCTTCATCGGATAGTGTTCTAATTCCAAGGCTAGTGTGGCCTGCCTTACCTGAATCTATCTCTTCGGGTCGTTGCAAGTTGAAAAGTCTCCTTTGAAGGGTATTATTGATATTGGCATAGAACAGAGCTTCAGGTCGAACTAGTGGGTTGGGTGGCAAGGAGACTATTAGGGAAAACATACATTCGTTGGATAGGTAGCTGGATTGAATCTAATTGCTGATTCCGACGGAAGCCATAGGAGTTGTATTCGAGTAAGAGCGCGGGAACCCGAAGAGAAATACGGATGAGTGCAAAAAGGGCAAACGAAGGGTACGAGTGAAAAGAAATTCAATGCCCGTAGCGAGTCAAAAAGCAGGGGCCTAAGCATCCTTTGCGGCGCTTGCCCTTAGGTTCAGTTCGATTCCGCGATGAGGCCATGCATATAAAAAAAAAGCAAGAGAAGCTACAGAAAGCGAATTTCATAATAATATTTGTTACCGGCGTAACAAGAACAAGCTGAAGAATAGAATTGAGATCTTTCCTCCGCTTCGGATTCATTCATTAGAAAGAGTTCCCTACGCCGCCTAGTCGCTATAGGAGACACGTGTACACCGCCGCGTCTGAAATCAAAGAACGGAATACCTTCTGCGGCTATCATGGCTAGGGTAATAATTCGTATATGGAAACGCCGCTTCCTCTTTATCCTTTATTCGATTTCAGGATAGGGAATACGGCCTTGAAGGCGATGAAAAAAGATGATAATATAGGAACGCGGCAAACTCTTTCAAGAAAGACGCATCCTCAGCTACAGTGGTAAAATCTCTATAGGCAAGTAGCCCATGATTTTCCAATTATAGCTCGGTCCGAATGCCCTATAGCTTTGGAGTTTCCACCCTGGTGATTTGGCTGTAGAAGCCTAGGCTAATGAATTGGGGAGGTACGCAAGCGAGGGAAAAAGCTTTGATGAAGCAAAGTGTAAAGCTGAGGCATATTTAGAAAACTAGCAATTCCGACTCTTCTCTCAAAGGGTGAAGGTCTCGGTCCGGTCTTTTCTTCCTTGGTCTGACGCTTGCGTCTTCCTTTCAGCGCATCCTTGGGGAGGTCACCTCGTCAGGCCTATAGGTCCGTCTATCGATAGGCTGTCTTTCTTTTCTTTCTCTTACGGGTCTGATTCTATTGGAAAAAAGGGCCGGTCTCTTCGGCGAGGGCTTGACGCCATCTGAAGCGTCAGACGATGCTTGGCATTCCTGAAATCTATCTCTTTGGGTGATGATGCTAAAAGCACAGGTCTATACTTCGGCACAGACCTCTTTTGAGATTGAATATAGGAAAGTAAAGTGCTAGTATTTCATAGAGCTTGGCTTTCTCCACAACCAGTCTTCTATTGGGGCACCATATAGAGGTTGACGAGGAAAGAAGGGAGCTAAAGGAGTACGAAGTCCGATCAGCGTCTTCAAGAGCATGATTCTATAGGAAAGCATTTAAGAGGGCAAAAGGTCTGATGAAGTTGTGCAACTGACCTCTATCCTTTGAGAACGATGTCAAGGCCTTTCAAGGCCCTTTATGGCTAATGCTGCATCCGAAGCTAGGAAAAGGGCGCCCTTGACTACGTCTTTTCTTTCTCCATCTTCCGCGTCTGAAATAAGACAATAATCCTTTCCAAGGTCACAAGTCCCCAAGGTTTTGAAGTCGTGGGATATTCAAGAAAAGCATCCTAAGCGAATTCATTGTCTAGG
>Ga0058704_10000621_pt1 | contig 17755 bp, 16 predicted proteins | sample AgamicMgSfe_FD_71363 | JGI IMG/M metagenome (GOLD analysis project Ga0058704, IMG submission 71363) | Agave microbial communities from Guanajuato, Mexico - Mg.Sf.e | ecosystem: Host-associated > Plants > Phyllosphere > Phylloplane/Leaf | place: Guanajuato, Mexico | collected 2012-05-30
CAGAACGCAGCAGCGAGGGACAACCCGCCCATACAGCCAGCGGGGAGGATGGCACTACTGGCAAAGACCGTTGATGATTTATAGCAGGCGCGAAGCGTGGTAGGCTTAACGCCGAGGGAGCATAGCATAGGGAGGAACCCGGACGGTGGAAGAGCCAGGAGAGGCCAGGTCATTTGACGGAAATGGAAGGCTTTCCCCTATTAGATTAGAGAGGGCCCTATGGGGTAAAGGGAAGTGCATGAATTCTTGGAAAAAGAGGAAGCGAGCCTATCTAAATAATGTAAAAAAGGAAATTCAATGAACAGATAGAGTCAACGGTACAACAGACAGCGCTGCCTACACGCGAAGACGCTTCCGAGGTCGAGCAGTCTCAATTAATTGAACTACAGGTCCGTAGGAATGCTGGGCCACAAAGAATGGCATGAGCCGCATGCGGGGAGACCCGCACGTACGGTTTTTAGGGGGATCTGGTCGAAAGACCGGCCGGCGCCCACCCGACTAGAGGGACTGAGAAATTAATAGAGTACAAAACTTATCTTCAAGCTTTACCTTATTTTGATCGTTTAGAGGGCGATCGCGGAGTCACTGAATGAAGTCCTCCGTTTCTTTCGGAGATGCTGACCCGCAGCGAAGCAGAGATGACTAAGTGACATATAGAATATGGTGACGACAACAGCATGTCGTAGAAGGAGATAACAGGTGGAGCCAACGACCCACTAAGACTAACGTATCTACAACTACATCCCCGAGCGGCAGTCAAACGAGGGCGTGAATGCGAGATGCCAGCGGAATGATCGGCCGGACAGAGGCTAGGGCTGCTTTCTTTTCTTCCCCACCGCGTCTTTCCTTGTGTGTCGGAGATCTAAAGCGAGTGCACCTAACAAGAACGGGAACAGAGTCGATCTATTCTATGGCGAAGCATCCAAAGCATAACTGCACACTCACACGATCTTTGCCGAGAGATAAGAGCATTCGGTGAAACCGGTGAACTACACTTGCTTCTGGATAGATGTGTGGGGCAGAGGGCTCGTGGTACCTCCTGCTCACCCTTCCTCCTCTGCTTTGAGAACCGTGTGAACGGAGAGTGGGCAGAAGGGAAGGAGGTCCTCATATGGAGTCGCACACTTAGAAGAGCAGTGCGAGAGACTGGGAAATGGGTCGAGTAAACTCCCGGAAAAATGACAGACAAAGCTTGACTTAGATAGAGTGATTTGATTTGTTTTGATTTTGTCTTAGTGATTTCCAACCTATTGACGTCACGTCAACCTCCCTCAATCAAAGGGAGACCAGCTTTCAATACTTGCCTTTAGGTTATGCTGTCATTTTTCCAATATCATTGAATAGCATGGCCTGGGGCTAAGATAACTCAAGTAGGAGAGCCGTGTTATGGGTGACCTTATTGCACGGTTCAGAGAGCAAAAGTGTATGTGATGCAAGTGAACGTGTACGAAAAAGCTGTATTGCGGGTGAGTTCTTCGTTCCGTCGTCGACCCTATCTATGTTTCTACGATGGCCCAAGAACACGCTCATTCTTCAGCCGTAGAGAGACTTTTGAATTGCGAGGTACCATTACGAGCTCAATATATACGAGTGTTATTCCGTGAAATAACTCGAATTTCAAATCATTCACTTGCTTTAACTACTCATGCTATGGATGTGGGAGCATTAACTCCGTTCCTGTGGGCTTTTGAGGAGCGAGAGAAATTGTTGGAATTCTATGAAAGAGTCCCGGGAGCCAGGATGCATGCCAGTTTCATACGACCAGGTGGAGTGGCACAAGATCTGCCTCTTGGCTTATGTCGAGATATTGATTCCTCCACACAACAATTTGCTTCTCGTATCGACGAATTAGAAGAGATGTCAACCGGCAACCGTATCTGGAAACAACGATTAGTGGATATTGGTACTGTTACTGCACAGCAAGCAAAGGATTGGGGATTCAGTGGTGTAATGTTAAGAGGTCGTGCGACATGAAGACATTGATAGCAATATGGGGGAAGTTCCCATCAGGCAACAACGGTTCTGCCTGACCCTACTAAAGCATGCATATTATGTCAGTGAAGACTTGGTGTGAAGCCTGCAAGCTTACGTTCTAAATAAGAAGGCCCGGGGCTAGGGTGAGCTGAGGGGGGACAGCGTAAGTGAGCGAATGTGTGTAAGCCCTGTCAAACATGACTGTTCTAGGTGGGGCGGGCCACCCACCTTCGAATGGTGTTGGTCCGTAGGACCGTGAACGGATTCGCCTCTGGCCTCTGGGCACGTCGGAACCGCATGAGTTCACCGGGGTGGAGCACAGTCCGCCAAAATCGGCATAGGTTAAGTGCTATTGATGGAACATGGGAAGCCTATCTTTCTCCATATGGAAGTGCTGCGGGCACATAGAGATGTGGGTAAAGGAAGCCTCAAAAAGCGAAGGCCGAGCTGTAGGTCACGTGACCTGCACCGAGTTGGTGGCTGACTGGGCTTTTTCCTTGATCAAAGCAGATCAGCTCGCCTTCTTGTTATCAAAAAGTCGGTCGAATCGGGCGGTCCTTACCCCGGAACGTCGAATGAAGGCCGGGTTCTCTTTTTACTTTTGATATGATAGGCCCGGCCACCTTCCCCTTCTCCCTTATGTTTAGGAGCGGGATCTACCCAAGAACGACCATTTAAGTGGTGGTGTACGGAAGGCATGGACTCCGCGAACGTCCTGCGCCCCCCTTATGTTTAAGGCAGGAGAAAGAAAGCCTCAACCAGAACCACATTCAAAACTAAAGCGTGCGGATATAGTTAAGTGTCTGACTCTATTGGTCAATTTTTCCTGCTGTTGCGGCCGGTGCTCGTTTGCGCGCGCGTGAACCAACCCAACAAAGAAGGAAAGGATGCCTCTCGGGGCATAATCGAATGATTCGAGCCGTATGAAGGGAAACTCTCAAGTACAGTTTGTTTTTTTTTGGGGGGGGAAGGAGCCCGACAGGGTCCCCCCACTGACTTGGCTCGGGCCTAAGTGAAAGTGAAGTGGTGGGCCTACCCATCCCAACCAGGGGTATGCTGGGATTTGCGAAGAGCAGCACCTTACGATGTTTATGACCAATTGGATTTTGACGTACCAGTAGGTACCAGAGGAGATCGCTATGATCGTTACTGTATCCGTATCGAAGAGATGCGACAAAGTGTTCGGATCATTGTGCAATGTCTTAATCTTTTGCCTAGTGGCATGATAAAAGCCGATGATCGTAAGCTATGTCCTCCCTCACGATCTCGAATGAAACTATCCATGGAATCGTGCGCCGTGTGAAACGTAGATCATTGCCGTTCTTAACCGAGACTCAGGTTAAGCTCCGTCTCGGAACAAAGTGGGGTTAGGAGTAAAGCATCCCGAGGTTGGCGCATCTCGTTGGGCGTGGAGAAGCATTGGGAACCTCAATTTCTCTCTTCGGAGCCCTTTCTTTTCTCGTCCCCCCGCCCCGGCATAGCGCTTCGCTTCCGGTTCTGTTGAAGCAAGCGGAGGCTCGAAGGCTTTATGGCGCGCTTTCCGTTTTCTCGCTTCTTTCTTCTTCATTGATCTGGGGGAAAAGAAAGCGTCTACCAGTTGGAAAGCTAGACATCTTAACAGTGGCTTGATGAGGATAACTAAGCTGACACGCCGGAGTTGGCTGCTGGCACAACAGGGTGGTGCCTTACCGCACCGCAGGCGGACGCGCGGTCTCGTTCGTGGTGGTGCTTCAGGATTCCAATGTACTGCGTCCAAGATCAGAACGAGCTTGCCGGCGGACCACTGCCGTCCCATTCTTGAGTGAGCTGGAGCGCAGCCATCTTATCCACTGAACTAGCGTTAAGCTATCGCTTTGGGTCGAAGCACTAAAAGAAAAGGACCGGGAAACGCGGCGGCATAGGAACCACGGGACCCCTACTAGTAAATAAAGGGAAAAAGGAAGTTTTTCTTTGTATAGGTTGGGTTGCTGGATACGGGATCCTTATAGTAGGCTGGGCCAACATCCAGCCGAGAGAGGGCAGTCTTTAGAAGCTTCAGGCTGGGAAAGCTTCAGAAGGCTTTGTGTTTTCTTATCTTTTTCCCGCCCGCTGAGTAGGAGTAGCACAAAAAGAGGAAGCGGGAAGGGTTATTGACCCAATGATAAACCAAACGCACCTTCTTTCTTGAGGCTCCGTGCACCGGGAAAGCGCTAACGCGACAGGAAAGCGGCCACTAGTTACAAAGCTCCAATAAGGTATCGAGAGGGCTATCACAGTCAGGTGCGAAGCAATTAGCCCTTGAAGTAAAGTACCCTTCTGGATATGGCGGGGGTTGAGGTGAGAAATGGCTTTCAGAAGCGTTCCGTTCGCCACGCACTGGCCCCATTCACTTGCTTCTCGTATAAGTTGTAAGTACACAGTGCCCCACAACTATGAATAGTATAGTGAGGTTAAAACACTTCAGTGCCCGCCCTTTCTTTCTTCTAGGCCACTTTTTCCAGAACGCAGTTTGGGATAACCGTAACCGTGTATATATATAAATTGCTTTTTGATGCTTGAATTTCTTTATGTCCGCTTCAACCGCTCTTTCACCTCCCAAAGAGCTACGTTGGCTTGACGAGCGCAGATGAGGAAGCGGGAGCTTAAAAACCAATAATCTCTTTCTTGTCCTTCTACTTAAGGGGAAAAGAGAAGCGCTTTTGCTACTGAGAAAGCGAACGGTCAGCGCGAAGGTTCAAGACTTAGCCAAGCGTTAGCGAAGCGGAACAAAGCGTCGGTAGCAAAGCTGACAAGGCAAGGCCGACGAAAAGCATAGCGGGGCCCTTCGAGTTAGCGAAGGGCTGTAGTAGGGCCGAAGCCCTATGTGCTAAAATACTGAGCCAAGGACGCTCCGCCTTATCTATAGAAGCAGTCAACTGAGTTCTGAACGAAGACGCTCCTTGGTAATGGCTTAATCTATAGATAGAAAGCCTTATGATGGGAAACTATCACGTTAGGTTTGGAGAGAGATGAGACCGGTTATATAATAAAGAGAGCAGATGCAAGCTTTTTCTTTCAATAGCCGGCCAAATGACTACAGGATCATCGGTCTACTCTACCTCAATTCACCATTTCGAACCTTATACAGAAGGTTTTTCCGTACCAGCTCCTTCTACCTATACCGCAGTTGAAGCACCTAAAGGAGAATTTGGTGTCTTTCTGGTCAGTAATGGAAGCAATCGTCCTTACCGTCGTAAAATAAGAGCACCTGGCTCTGCCCATTCACAAGGACTCGATTCTATGTCCAAACATCACATGCCAGCAGATGTGGTCACCATCATAGGTACTCAAGATATTGTGTCTGGAGAGGTGGATAGATAGGACTACGTCTTGCTCGATCAGGACCCGCGCTTTATTGCGAGCCAAAACCTTGATGGTCCCTCAGTAAACGAGATGAACAATTTCCATAGGCCTGAAATTTCGATCGAAGAATTTTCTTTCTGTTGTTGGTCTTTCCATTTCATGAACGCAGAGCCAAAACGAGAACGGGTTCAGTCGAACACAGTGTATATAGTATATAGAAGTGGAAGAGTCTATTTTGTGAAACAAAAAAGGTTATGATGTACAAAGATTTTCTTTTTTTTCTACTTTTTCTTTGGTTGAGAATAGGTCTTCCCCTTTATCCTCTGGTTACTAAACCTATGAAAATAACAGGTAATCATGCAGCTTGCCAGAATCTCAAGTCCAGAATGAAGACAGCATGCCATCCGCATTGAAAAGAAACTAAACTACACTTTGTCTTACTCATGCCGGACTTCTTTTCACTCCGAGCCGCCAACGCTCGATATAAAAAAGCTGCTTAGACTTCTCACTTTATTAAGAATTCCATCACCTGTTCATCAATTTGCACTACTTAGATACAAAGGCGCATCATTACCTTGGGTGCGGGTCTAACTCTATCAGAAAGCCTTTCTCCCATGAAATCAGTTAGCAGAACTTCACAACTCCATGTATCAGTCTTTTTCAATTCAACATAAACTTCACTGCGAAAGCACGCTCCATACTTTTTTTTTCATTTTCAAAACCCATCTTTCTTTAGGAATCTCGGGTATATAATAAATTGGGCTAGGAGAGGGCCTTTATCTCTCGGGTAGCCTTGTCCTGTAAGGAAGCAGTTCCAACTCTGACGAACAAGGAGTAAGTCAGAGAAATCGTCGTTTGACGTAAGAGTCAGACTTTTCTTTCATAGAGAGTCACACCGGCCTGTTGGTACTTTCAAGAGACATGACTATGTGTGTGCTATTCGCGAATTAGAGTGTCGTCTTTTAGGCGACGGATTGAATCCTTTTTCTTATTCTTTGATTGGTTTTCGTATCATGGGCCTGCTTTATGGCATTTTTCGTAGAATAAGGCGGGGCCCCGTTTCAGCAATGGAAGAGGGGAGAGGGAGTAGGAAGTAAGCCCCTTATTTCTTTCAGTCTCGGCTTTTCGACCTGGATGGAGGAGAAAGCGACAGCTACATGTGCAACCCTATGAAGTGCACGTATCCGTGTAGAACTCGACATAAAATCAAGAAGGCTCCCAATCTTTTTGCTATTTTCATCGACTTAGATTCCAGTAGATATCGGGACTTCTTCCTTCCCCGAATCAGTTAGTCAGTCATTCAGTGAATACTCCCACCAATTTGTCAATGAGTTCGTCCCAGCAGTAGAATAGTAGTCCACAAGGATCACCAGACAGAGTTCGAACGGCTTAGCTTGCTTTCCATAGCACACACACGTCGTAGATAGTAGGCACAGGCCCGCTACGGAGCTCATCGAACTTGTAGAGTGAGACCTGTGCTCGATACTAAACAGTGCTTTTTTCGGTATGATTCACCACATCCCTGTACTCACCTTGGTACGGTTCTTCGCTCGGCGCTTAGCTCATTCTTTGACCCCGGACATCAAACGGCATTACTCTTATAAAGAAAAAACCAAACTAAACAACCAAGCTCGGACGGTGTAGAAGAGAAAAAGTGACGGATTGAGATCTGAGCAGGAATTTTGCCCAGGTGAGTAGCTACCTTTTATTTAGGGTGGTAATTGGTTGCTTGGTCGAGCAGCTTCAGTAGTTCCCTCTCTAACGCCCGCAGGAGTCCCGGGAAGATAGAGGCACGACAATCCGCTATGCGCAGACTGATCACTCGCGGCACACATTCGTCATGATCGATGATTGCAATGCGCTTCGATTTCATATACTGACTTTTTCGCTTTCTCTTTCGTGGAAACTCTCATAACATCCGACGCTATATATGCGTCCATCCTTTCATTAGAATACATTACATAATGGGCACTCGACTGAAAGTCAAAGAGAGTTAGTTACTTCACATTTACTCGGGAAGCAGAAGCCCTTTTGAAAGAAGCTATTCAGGAACAGATGGAACTCTTTTGACTTCAGGAACACAATCAGTAGAAAAAAATGGATTAAGAATTTCAATTAATAACTTCTTTTTTATTATTTCGTCATAATTAGTTATTATAGAATATAGAAAGATGACCGGCTAAGGCTCTGCGTGGACTACCAAAACAAGCTTGACTTGGTCAAAGGACTTTCTTTCATCTACTCGCTTCTCCTCGAATTGCATTTGTTTACATGATTAGGCTTAGGGAAAGACGAAAAAAGAGAAGATGTGGCTGCTTGAGAAGGGGAGTTAGGAGGCTTTGAAAGGTAACTGAATCCGTTAGCGGTGTTGGAGGACTAGCAATTTCATCAGCTGTTGATGCAATAAAGTGATCCTAGGAGCTGCACATGAGGGGGAATGGACGGTGCATCGAGATTTAGTAAGTGTTCCATTAGGAGCCTATATCTGAAGTTAGAGTGATTCTTGCTGGCTTGGGAATAGAATAGGAATGAAGCCAATCTAATCTTTCCTGCTATTCAATCATCAAAGTTTGAAACCGGGAAAACGCCGATTTGGATGCCAGTTTGTTTAGGAAAGGAAGTGGACTTGCAACCGGGGAAAATGAAATTGGATTTGAACCAATTCCCTAGCTTCCCTTCCTTAAAAGGTAACGACCTTCTTCTCCAACGTAGCTATGCCTATGCCCCTTGAAAGCGATCGCTTAACGAATAGAACTCAAAGCCCCGATGTTTAGTAGAAAGACTTCGGTCTCACATTGCTAGTTGCGTGTACTTGGAACTTCGATTGGCTTAGGCGAGCATGGGCAATATCCTAAACGACCTCTCGCGGATCTAACTCTAACCAATCACTGTCAGTCCTTCTGTCGTTCCCTTCTCGTTCTTACGGCTATTGGGTTTGTCTTCGTAATGGGTAATCAGACCGGACCCCCTTATGAAAGAAGCCATCCCGGCAGTCAAAGCTCTTCGAAACCTTGGATTCAGATATTAGTCCCACCTTGCCTAATGCCCTTTCGTCAGGCCCCTCAAGCACGTAGCCCCAAGCGTCATGCCCTGAAACCGTTGGTTGAGACGATCTTTCTTATCTGTTAGCAGGATGAAAGCCAAAAAGAACTGGAATTCTAACACAGGCACGCTCACTAAACTGACTGACTGGCCTTACTGAGTTAGGTTTGTATGTAAACGCTATGCCCCTTCACCTACTAAAGGATCTGCTACCGGATTGCTGCGCTTCTCAGGGCCCTGAAGGCAATAGTGTCGTTTCTTATGTTCTGCCTTGATGAGTGGGGGAAGTAGCCAAATGTTGATATCACTACGGGCAACTACAGCGCAGGAAATTAGCGATCCTAAAAAACTAAGCTCTCATGATCACTCGTCTAGATCTCATGCTTTCTGCACGTAATAAAATAGGCTTGATTTTGCTTTTTCGTAGTTTTTCTCTTTTTTTTGAAAAAAAGAGCACTTGATCTTTCGATTTTTATACATCTTTCTTTTCTTTCTACTCTATTTATTTTGCTTTTATGTAAGAATCCCTTCGAGCTTTGGTCTTTTTTTTACTTTTGGTTTCGCTTTTCGTCTTTTGAATGTGGGGGGCGTGAAAGAGTACTTCCTTTTGGTGCATAGTAACTTCTTTTTTGGCATAGACCGGGGCGGGGCGGACTTTATATGGTCTTTTTCCTTGAGTCAGGACCTCGGGCTATGGAGCCTGGTTTGGTCCGTCACTTGTGCCCGGTTTTCGGGACCTGTGTTCGTGATCGGGCGTGTGGGGACTGGTTGGACGTATTCTATATAGAAAGAGAAGGCACCGCACCAGGGGGAAGGCCTGAAGGCACTTTCTTCTCACCTCGAGCGGGCGTTAATGACTGACCGAAGGCAGAAGGCATTGGTACGTACTGACTCGCCTGCGCTTGGCGAAGGGATATAGGCTTTGTGCAAGAACTGATTGCACTAAGGCAAGCAACTAGTGAAGATGCCGAGAATCGGCCGATCGTTAGTACGGTCTAATCAGTCCTGGCTTCATAACCTGTCCTAGTACTAGTAGGAAGGGGGACATATCCTGCCATAGAGTTTAGAATTTTATACCACACAGGATTGCTGTAACTGGTACAGGGGCGGGACAACTAATCCTTCTAAAGGAATAAAACAACTGCTACTGCAAGCCTTGAACGGAGACTCTTTTTCAGATGAGCTGGACCGGGAATCCATATTGACATCAAAGAATGAACCAAGCAATTAACGATCTTACAGGTATATGCCATAGGAAGATGTAGCTTATGAATGCCTTTTGACTAAATCGGCCATTGAGCCAGAGTCCTGCACTCAAGAGAGCAAGTCCGGAACTCCATAACGTCAGGAATCGGGACAGACTGATAGAGCATACCCGGAATGAAGAAAAGAAGGACCAGATGGGCTCAACGCGGAGCAAGCTTCAAGACTTATTTACAATTCGTTTGACGGAGAGAGGGAACCAGTATCGAATAAGCAAAAGAAGGAAAGCAGTAAACAAGCTTCACAGCTAAGCAGGAATCGAGATTGATAGGAAGCAAGCAACTGATTGATTGCGCATAGCATAGCCCTTGAAATAGGAAAAGCGGGAATGGCAATAATTCCAGAGCGCTTACAGTTAGATGTGAAGGCTTGGCTTAAAAGCGGAGTTCAAGTTACAATCAATTGAGAGACGAGCAAGGACCGTGAACCCGCCTAGCTTGTGGAAGACTATGCCGCCAACCCGTGTGGCCATAACCAGAAGAAGTAGTTTGTTGAATAAGACCTATATCAGTATCGAAAGTGCCAGTCAAAGCCTTTTTGAAAGACAGATGGAACTGGAGGAGCACTTGCTGCCTGAAACCGGCTTTCCATAGTAGCTTTAGAGTGCGAAGAAAGTAGGTTCATAATGAGAAAGGGATTTGCTCAGTTTCCATTGCGGGCGGGTCTACTGCTCTTACCGCCGATGCTGCGCCCTTAGCCCCCAAAGGGAGGTGGTAATAAACCTGGAGCTCAACAGCTATAAAGATTTCCGAAAAAGAAAAGATGACGAAAGAAAGAACTTCGAAACGATCATGCCAAAGGGAACAAAGAAAGGCATCACATAAGGAATCGGACAACCTCCCTCTCAAAGCGGGATGCGTCATGTTGACTGAACATTTCATTGTTTTCGTCAAAACAATACCTGATCCTCGGATACCACAGAATCCCAAACAAGGATCCAGCGGACTTCTTGGCGTCTTCCTGGACTTTACAGAACCAAGAATTAACCTCGAAAGGGAACGCCCGAAAGAAAGATTTAGATCGTTTCCTCGGGTTATCCTTTAACCGTATGGGTCTCATGTTGGGAGCTTTGGCCTTCCAGGTCGGTCTCCAGCTAATCCCTGATTTCAGGGGAATAGTGGAGATATCAGGGATATACTTCCTAAACAATAGAGGCACTTTATTAAGTATCTCTACTGAGGCCATCGAAACCTTTCGTTGGTCCGATGGAGGGGACAGTAACGATTGGAAGGTCTCCTTCGACACTGGCTTGGCTAGCTTTATAAGCTTGGCCATAGTAAATACCTTTCGGTAGATCTTAACAACTACATCCGCCCGCACATCCTGCCTTCAACTAAGTTTTCGATGGAATGGCGCGAAATCCATCATTGGCAAAACAATTGGAAGAAGGCATGGACCTTCTCATTGAGGATCTTTTCTTTGTTTTTCTTCTTTATGTCGTCGGCTTTCACCATGTGCTAGGAAAAAAGAAAAAGATGGATTGGGGTCACAAACTAATCAAAGGTTGGAAGGGAATTAGTATAACTCCCATTTTGGGAGTCAGCCTTGCACCTCTATTGAGTAATGCCTGAGTCGACCCCTTCTCCCGAACTTCCTACAGGCTGGCTTTGATAAAAAAAGGTTGTTCAGGGTCGGAACGAGTAAGCCTCGAGAGACTCACTTATTGGAAAAGATGATGTTAAGCTTCCTACCATTGGCCTCCCTGCGCCCGCAGACGGATGCTCGTAACATAACATCTCCTCGCTTGAGCATCTTTATATGAAAATTGTTCTGTTATAACAACGGCAAAATTTAGGACCATGCCGGAACTTATGGTAACCAAATCCTTCTGCCGGGATTGGTGTCGAGTCCGTTGTGAGAGGCGCTTAAAAGGCCGTTAAGGCATTACACTCAGGGGTGAACCCACAGGGGAGGGGAGAGGTTGCTTCCTAAATGGGTTTGGCTCGTTGCCTTTGATTCCTTACCCATAGCATAAGATAAAGGGTGCGTGCTTCAACATCGTCGTTTCACACTTTGAACCTCCTGCTCTTAAGGATAAACTATGATATTTGATGGACTGGCAGGTCAGCCACGTAATTTATCCCTCTTTAAGAACGAACTTGACCTGCTCCTTTAGTTTAGGGCTATAGAGTTGACTTGCTTCTCACTAACGGCAGAATCATGAGCTTCATCACTCGACTCTAAACCAAATTCAAAACAAAAGGCTATAGGATGACAATCCTTCACTCCGGAAGGGTAGGTTCCATACCGACTTCACCTCCTATCCCAGAATCAGCTCATTTCACACGCGGAACTTAATCACCAAGGTAGAGTTGTATAAAGCCCTAATGTAACTGAACGAAGTGGAAAACCCGCAATACGATAGCAAAAACCTTCTGTGTGTAAGAAGAACAGCTTAATCGAGTTAGGTAGGATGTAGATCGAGCGCAATAAGCTACAGGAGTGATTATTTCGCTTTGGAAGGTATAAAGCATATAAAATAAGGTCCTCACTCAGCTCTCAGGCTGTCTGGGAATAGCTCCACCAGACATAGAAGAAAGGAGCAAGCGGAGGCTCGAAGGCTTTATGGCGCGCTTTCCGTTTTCTCGCTTGGTAAGCTTTGCCGGAAAGAAGCTGCTAAAAGACTAATTCAGGAGGCTACTACCGGCGAAGCTCGCTTGCTTCGGAGCGTGCTATTGCGTGAAGCGGAAAGGGACAGCGGAATCTAAGACCACACCAGACAGGGAAAACTTTGATTAGATATTTCGTCAACCACCACTTGAGCGCGATTCGCTTATCTGTTTCAAAGTACCATCCAGACAGTAAACCTTTAGGGCATATGACGTCTAAGGTAAATCAACCTATCGTATCGACGAGATGCAACAAGAAGAAAATTAGCAGACTATGAAAAAGAATTTGTTCTCATCTACGTTTGTCTCAATCATTTAAGTTGAAGAGAGTTCTTCCGATCCGATCATTGCGTAAGCCGAGAGTGAAAGAGATGAGGAGGGGATTGTGTTACTGGTGTGATGAGAAGTATACCTTTGGTCATAAGTGCTAGAGCTCTCAATTGTATATGTTAATGATTCAAAACGATGGCAGGGACAAGGAGGAGGATGAAGTGAAGATTTCATTGATTGCAGTGTTGCAAAAAGAGTAGGGTAGGGTGCAGACTCCAACAGACAAAGGCCGTTAAGGTGGCTGTGGCTAATGGAGATTGACTGGAAGTCAATGCTTGGTGCAAAGGGTTGTGTTGGACAGCACAGGGTTGAGAATTGACCACTGATTTCATGGTAATGCCTTTGGGAGAATATGGGGCGGTCTTGGGCATCCAATGGCTGTCAACCTTGGGGCCAATCACATGGGATTTCCAACGATTAACAATGGTCAAACCAATTGAGGAAATTCTCAAATTACTGAAGAAAGACGATAGCCAATCTGTGGTTTTGTCATACAATAAGATCAAATTTGTTTGGACTCGTTAGGTTTGGCCCATTACCTTGAGTGAGGCCGAACGTGTACACCTTTTGTTTGTTATGAAGATGTGATCTTATCCACCGATGGGTTAAGTTCTAAGCCCACTATCCGTGACGGGTCCCATCTTGTGTCGGGTTAAGGCTCCACCTCATGTTGGGTTAAGGGCTTAGTTGAACCCAATTTCTTCTTGTATTTTAGGGCTTTGCTTGGCATTGGGCTTTAGTTAAGCCTACATCTTTATTTTTTATTTTGATTTGGTCTGAAAGAAATAGACGCATTTTCATTCAGGCAACAAGCAAAACCCCATCGATATGTCTTTCTTTGATGGTTCATGTAGGCTTGGGTCTTTCATTCGGGCCCTCTTGGGGCACCCTGTGGGCCAATGCGTATAACTTGGGCTTTCTTAACGTGGCTCATTTGACGACTCAGTACATGGATGTCACGAGTCCATTGGCATAGAGGAATCTTTTCTACGTAAGCAGGTTGTACAAAGTTTGTTACAATGTTATTCGGGTATATTATGTGTGCTCCGCAAGGTAGCCAGAGCCAGCCAGGTTTTCATGAAAAAGGCATGATCGTATTCAACTGCATAAAAGTAGTGCGGAGAACTAGTCAGAACCATCCAATTCGTGACGTGGATGATCCGCCGAATCCATTGCTGACTTCACCACGATCGATTAGGTGAAACGGTTCTGCAAAGTTTGTTTGTTCATACAGGCAGCGTGGTTATAGTAGTCAGAACCATGCAATTCGTACTGCATGGCGATATTACTCTACCACTCTATAAATGGAGGCTCGATAAGTGTCTTCTTCATCAAATTCAAACCAAAGAAATTTCGTAATAGCACGTATAGCTATGGATGCTGCAAACAGGCTTTCTGCAATTGCTGCCGAAATGGGGCAACTCCAAAATGAAATTCAACAGCACCATAGAGTGCTAAACTCTTTTTTGAGAAGTGTTAGAACAATGGATCCTGCAAGGAAAGAAGCGCGCATTCGCGCTACCAGAGAGCGCATAGAGGGTTTGGAGGAGAGGCAGCAAGCGCTGCGGGCGGAGCAGGAAGCCCTAATTGTGCGTGCTGCCACCCACGGTCACCGGGGAGACTAGAATAGAAGAGTCCGTCGACTCTTTTTAGTTTGTTAAGGTTGAAATAAGTGTCTATAGACGCAAAGTAGTGTGTTTTAATTTATGGTGTTCTTTTTCTTTTTTTAGTATCAAGCTGTTGATACGTCATATATAAAAAAGGTAACTCCTTTAATGTCTTTGTTCCCAACGCCCATGAATTTCAAGGAATTAAGAACTTCAACAGTCTTCTATGGGGTATCCAAAGTACGAACGAGATGGATTTTGTTGTACCAACCATTCTTGTTAATCCCGATCCCGATAAGGAAAGGGGGTAATTTCTAACAAAGTTTTCGTTTTTTTTAATTCCTAGGCGTAGTGCTTTTTCCCCTATGCCGCCTATTGGTACTAGTGTTTTAGAGTTGGCCTACAATAAAGAATCCATAGGTGTAACCTTTCGCTCAATACTAAAATCGACAATTGAAGCATCTAAGGCTGCATTAATCGGGAATACACGACAGAAGGAATTGGTTTATTTACAAACCTCATCTCTGCCCTTCGAAACAAACTATCAACCAGGGCTGAATCCTCAAATAAGGAAGGAAGAAGGAGAATAAAGAAAAGAAGGACATTAATGCTTTATGAAAGCAATCTGTACGAGGCCTCACTTTAACAGAATCAGGATAATCAACTGATACAGGTAGGTGATTTGGTATATAACCAAAGGAAGAGCAGAGGGAAAAAACTCCTTTGCCAAAGACTAACAGAATATGAATTGTCTTCTTCTGAATCAGGGGAAACCCTTCAGACTTGTTTTCATTCGAGAGAACAGAGTGAATCATAAAAGGGTTGAATCATACTTTATTTCCGTACGCAAGCCATGGAAGGACATCTACTGTACTACCAGATCTCCATAAGAAGAAGATCCCCTTTCATTCCCATTCCATTGAACCGCTTAGGTGGTATAAGACTAGACTAAGAATCTTGAGCTTGAGTGAGAACTTCAATCTTCTTGGAGACACGGTAGGCCTTGTCATCTGATTGATCTCTTTCCATAACAGCTTTGAGAAGAGAAGACATGAAGTGAAGGTAGGGTGTTGAGGGTTCTACCAAGGCCATGCATCTTAAGAGTTAAGGTACTATGCCTAAGTACTCGGGCTATATGAGTGACGGTCAGACCCTGTGTTTAGTCTCAAATGAAAATCGAAACATTCTACTCGCTTCCTGGTCGAAGAAAAAAGTAGAGACAGACCTTGTTACCTGATGGGTAACGTGCTAGTCCTTATTAGCTTGCCTATATTAGAGAGATCCCACTTCTTCCTATAGCTTTAACAAGCTATAAATCGATCTTGTTTACTCGCTACTTGATCTCTTTTTTCATATAATGTAATATTACATAAAAAATAGCTTTTGGTAGATGCATCTTAGCTAGCTAGGAATCTATTAGAAGCATAAGCTGTCCGTTCAATCTAAAATACTAAAATAATGAAATAATAATAAATAGGGTTGAGTAGTGGTAGAGAAGCTAGATGAGAAGCCAGAATGAGCATTCGATCTGATCTTACCTGCATGTAAAGGATAGCTGGGAAGACGAAGCGAGAGAGTGAAAGACCATCGGATGGATCTCTCTGGGGACTGTGAAAGATTTGATAGGAAGTCTATCTTTTCGGGAAGCAGGCGCTATGAAACGAGATGGGATGTTATATAGAATATAGGAAGCTTATGTGCAGGTAAGTGAAATACCTGGTTGTCGAGTCATTCAGCGAATGTATGATTCCTAGTTCGATCCAAAAGGTCTAAATTCCTTAGAAACGACTGGGAGCTCTAGCCCATTTCTATTTCCAGGGGACTATCGAGAAAGTGAAATCTCTGACTTATTAAGCCGAAAGAAAGCCCTGTTCAGCGAGACTGAGAGAAAGGAGGCCATCTTCTCTATGCCAGGTTTCGAAGACTCCAGGCCCTGCCCTGATGGGCTGCCGACTTTATTTTACTTTGTTTTCTGGGAAGTGATCACAGGGGATGTAATTTTGGCTTTCAATTCTTTCTTTGAGCGCAAGGGTGGTTAATTTGAAGAAGAAAGGAGCGAAAGCCACTCGACTGATAAGGAGAGGAGCGAAAGCCTGGTGACCAACAGAGCAAAGGAATAAAACCACAAGCGAGATAGATTCAAGATAGATGGCTAAACAACTTAGGTGGGAAGGAAGGGGGGCGTAGCGGTAAGATCACTGTATAGTATGGCATCAGTGTTATCTCTTGCCAACTTCCGTCTCAAGCAGGGAAAGAGCTACGGATATCGATTTATGAGGAAGAATTAGTTCCTTTTATAGCGCCGGAGCAGAGCTTCGCTTTGTCACTCTTTGAAGAGGAACTGGCGAAAGAATAGAATGATTTTAGTCTGAATGAACCAGAACCACCGAAATCAGACCTGTTGATGTGCCGTCCTCATGTAGTGGTGCCCGTGGTTGCGGTTGGATCGGCTGTACCGCCCGCATGCGTGAATCTTTGAAGTCTTTACTGTATTTACGACTCTGCTTGGGCCAGTGATCACTATGCCCTAGTTTACTCCGTCGGGGGGTTCACCATTACGAAGTATGGAAAGAGGGTCCACTGCGCATTTATCGAACAAAGCTTCTTCTCGTCACAATCGTTCAATCAAATTCCGTCAAACCCGGCTTGTTGACCAAGTAAAGCAAGGCTTGGTGATCCACGAATAAGACGAATTTCGTTCCCAAGCAAGAGAGGGACTTCCCAACCATTGATGACCTACCGGATGCTCATCATAGAGTTCAATCTAGCGAAGTGTTTTCCAAAGATCTACACCGTGGCATTAGTCCGCGCTATCATTTGCTGCTTTTCATAACTAACTGACCGGCTATTGGTCGACTTGCTAATCGGCTTGACCTCTTTTCGTGGGTAAATCCCTCTTTTTCGTCTGTCAAAGAATATCTATATTATACTTAAAAGAGTTTACTGGAGTGACCGTTACTGAAAGAATGACGTAGGTGGACTAAAGAGAAGTAGTAGGAGTTCCCGTCGAAAGGCAAAGGATTCCTTTTGGGGATGAAGCCCATTACCCTTAGGGGATCCCGTTCATTACCTTTTGGATTCGTCTTCTGCCTGAAACTGTTAATCCATAGTTGCTACTAGTTGAAAGGACGACAAAGGCTCACTCCTAGCTACGTCATAGGTAAGAAGCCTGCGAAAGAAAAGACAAGTCCTCTCTAGTCAAGTTAAAGGGGGACTCTCGCTCCCTTTACTACCTGAAGCTGCTAACACTCATGCTCCTTCGCTGCGCTTGCTCCCTAGTTAGAACTCACAGAGCACACAGCGCAAACATAAGGGAAAATCGAAAAGATGTCCTAAACCTAAATAGAAGAGAAGTCAATCTATCCAGGGGAAAACCCAAGGTAAAGCAGCAAAAAAGAAATCGAAAAAATAGACAGGTTTCCGTCAGATATATCGATTTAACTCGTTCCCGTGTGAGCTTTCAAGAGAGGATATCTCTCAAGGAGTATTCTGCGCCCCCAATCGGGAAAGGAGAACTAACCCACCCGAACCTCGCCCCCTCACCCCACAATCTAAGAATTCATGCCTATCATCACGGGAAATTACCATATGCCTCTCTCGACCACGAGG
>Ga0058704_10000622_pt1 | contig 17737 bp, 23 predicted proteins | sample AgamicMgSfe_FD_71363 | JGI IMG/M metagenome (GOLD analysis project Ga0058704, IMG submission 71363) | Agave microbial communities from Guanajuato, Mexico - Mg.Sf.e | ecosystem: Host-associated > Plants > Phyllosphere > Phylloplane/Leaf | place: Guanajuato, Mexico | collected 2012-05-30
TTCTTATACCTCGTGTGATCCACACTCACCACCCTCCCCATCACCCCGGCCCCGCTCAAATTGTCCACCGCGAGATCGCACGACCTCTGATCCTCATATTTCAGGAAGCAGAACCCGCGGCTCTTGCCCGTTTCCTTGTCCCGCACGAGGTTGATGTGCACCGGGTTGCCGAACTGGCTGAAGATGGTCAGGATGTCGCCTTCGCTGAGCTCGAAGGGCAGGCCGCCGATGTAGATGTAGGCTGTGTCGCGGTAGTCGGTGTGCCAGGAGGCGTTGGACGGGACGCATTTCTCCAACTCGATGTCGTTCAGGCGCGCGACTTGGCGGACGGACTGCATCATGGGAGGTGGGAGGGTATCGACAGGCGGCGGTGCGTTCAGAAATTGAGGTTGATGATGAGGTAGATGTAGGTTTACATGTGAAAGTGCGGACAAAAGTCGGTGCTGAAGCTTTGACAAAAGTGTTGTCTGTCTTGTCTGCAAGCTCGAGCGACCCTTTCGAGCACGACATCAAATATGGTCAACTTGCTCATGGACAACAAAAACATGGGAAGTTTGAAAGATTTCAGGCTATGAAGGCTGTGGTGTCTACCTATTTTCGTGGTGTGGATGACAACACTGGCACGACCTCCAGACTCTAGTACGCGAATAGGAGAAACCTTCTGTATCGACGCCCACGCCTTGGTCATGTCATACGAGATCTGTCTGCCGCCACTCTGGACGCTCAACTGGATGCCCGATGGACATTTTCTCCGCAAAGGCGCTGCGCTGCCGGATCTGTTTGCCGTACAGCCCGAACAGCGCCGCAATACCACAGAACGCCGTGGCAACACAGGCCAAGATGATGAGCGCATTGTTCGAACCGAGGTTCTGAAACATCGGCCGGCCGATTAGAGGGAAAACGCCAGAAAGAAGGGCGCGAATGATGCCCAGGGACGCATTCGCTGAAGATTCATGACTTGTGTAAGTGTCGGTCAGATAACCACAAAGGACACCTTGGAATTCCACCTCGGCGTAGCCCACGAGGACGAGCGAGGCGATCGACGCCCAAGGCGTGATGTCGTTGATCAGTGGTGGTACGGTGAACCCAAACCACCAGAGTCCGATGGCAAACACCGGAGCAGCAACGAAGAAGCCAAACAACTTGTCCTCCGGTTCGAGGGCGCTGTCTGGTTGTGCCCGGGTTTTCGTGTGGTAAAGGTCGTAGATTCTTGGCAGAAACGTGAAGGCAACGCCAATGCTGAGGGCCAAGTTGACGAGCGACGCTGGCCGTGCACCCATCCCGAAGCCCTCCACATAGACCATCGACAGAGCTTCCGCGAACAAGTACACGATGCTGTTGACGGTGGCACCCATGATGGCCACAAAGAACACGATCGGCTCAGTGCAAAATAGTTTGAGTGGGTCCCAGAGATTGTCTCGCACAAAGTCCGACACCGTCGGCCGGCAGTCGTCGCTATCCACGGTAAGTCGGTCGAAACTGGTCTTGCGAGCCACCTCCCTGACGTGCTGTCTCAGGGCCTTCGATGGACGACTCTTGCATTCCGAGGCACAGGAAGCCGCAGACGCCGGTCACTATCGTGGCAACACCGTAGACACACGGCCTATCGTCTACCGTTAGTGGACGCTCTGCGCAAATTTTGGAGAGTTGCCTGAGTGACGTACCATCTCAAGCTAGACGTGCTGATGTAAGTGGCAACAGGCGGCCCGAAAGTGAGGCCAAGCACTGCCCAAGCCATCCAAAGGTGAACGATCCATATCCTTGCTCTTGCGTCCCACATGTTTTCGATGCTACCTGCAGCCACGACTGCCGTGGTGCTCGACACGAGGCCAGATATGAAACGCCCAACAATCACAGTCGCCAGGTTTGGTGCGGCCGTCATGATCAGGCACCCTGCGGCAAAAGTGAAGGCCGAAGCAACGTAAATGGTCCGGCCGCCAAAGGACTCTGCAACCGGAGCGAGCACCGACACCCCCACTGCTTGGCCGAGGAGGAAGAGGGTCACGAAGCAAAAGATGGCGAGTTCATTGCTGATGCCGAACTCGATCGCGGCCTCATCGGCAATGGATGAGCCGGTGTTGCTCACGAGGCTCATGAAAAACTCCAGAAAGCAGATCAACGCCGAATCGTACGCTTTGCGAGGCAGCGACCACATCCGGGGATGTGACGGACTGTCGCGTTGCCAGCTGACAGTGCCGTTGTCGCTGTTGACGTCCAGACCTCGGGCCTCCAGTTCCTCCGACACTTCCGTTGGTATCGAGACGTCCGCCATCTCTGGGACTCCCGATGAAGATTTCTCCCATCCGAGAGATTCGCTCGCCGAAGGTGCGGGCGAAGGTGAAGAAGCAGAGTCAGCAGACACACAAGAAACCGAGGGTCGGCTTCCCGCCATTTTCTTGCCACTCATGCCTTGTTGGAGCCAGTCGATGAACAATATTGGGACCAAAAGGACTTCTTCAGACGAGGAGGACGGGACACAAGGACCATGAGGACTGTTTCGCCTTGCGCAGAGAAAGGTTGTGAAAAGGGGCGTCGAGCGGTTGCTTTAACGACTACCTACGCCTTGCGCCGCATCTTGTATACCTATTTCCTATTCCAGCATATGCAAACGGAAGAAAGGCGCGGTTGCGGAACGCGCATGGCGTCAGGTACACATAGTTCGGTGCTCGCTCTGAGGCTAACCGCTAGTCACCCATACCGTCGAGTCGCGGTGCGCCTCACCATCATCACGTTGGAGTTATTACCAGGTGTTGGGTTATTTCCATGCGGCTCTCTTGACCCCAGCAATCAATGTCTACGGTGTTGTGAAAGATGATAAGATGGGAGGAGGCTTCCGACCTCGACACTTGATACATCATTGTTGTCCCCAGCATCAGATGGACGGTATAGGACTGAACGACTTGCCTTCACGATCTTCCATCTCGGCACGTGTGGTCCTTCGTGCTAAGATCGCCGCGACCCAACCTTGAGATGCCGAGGTGACGATGATCATCAGTGCAGGAGAGGAGGGCCCGGGTTTAGCAAATTCTGATGACAGATTTCAGTCGGATCAAATGTGGGCGTACGTGGACCTCGGTGTGGGACAGTGGGGGACTGATGAAGCATGTCTCTTTTCTGGCTCTCCCAAAGCGCTGGAAAACCCATGCATCGCGTCACGTTGCTCGGTGAAGTGGAACATAAGGCACGCCGCGTGTGAGCGGCGTGAACCGTGGTCGATCAGGGTTCAGGGCACGGGGACAGGCAATTATCAACAGTGGACTGCCGCCGCCACAGGGCCCATAGCAACGGGACAACATGCTATCCTCCATGCGTACACCGCATGAATAATCACAGTACACGCTCCGTTGCTTGTGGACGGAAAAACGCATCAGCTCCACCGCCGTGGCGAAGGTGGACTCAGATAGACTTGTTTTTGCAGGGCAGATCCAATGCAGGATCTGCCGTTGTAACAATAACAAGCGTGTAGATCCGTAGTCCTGAGGTTGACCATCACAGACGCTGCACCAATCAAGCTTGTTATGGACGACACCCTTTATCTCGGTGGCTGTACACCGCTTCAAAGTGATGGAATTCCCTCGGTGAAAACCCGTGCGAGCAACTCGGGTGGATACTCTGCCTGTGCATGACACACGGTCACCGGTTATGCCTAGGAACAACTGAAAGTGTGATACCGTTCCAGGATCACCTACGGGCAGTGGCCATCTCAAGGTATACTCCATGACCAACATTCTCGAGGCCGTCGCCTGAGTGAAGATGATGTAATGTAAGAGAAGACATGGCTGCGTTTCAAAGAGAGGAAGGGTTGGAAATGGTGTATTCGAGCATGCAAGGTCAGTACGCAAACAATCTTGGCAATCTGAATGTTTGGAAGCTATCTCGAGTCTCCGGTCTGAGCATTCTCTGGATCTCTCTGTTTACTTATGCCACGCACACCTGGACAGCGGTCCCGCATCTTCTCACGCTGGTGGCGGCGGTGGCGGTGGCACATCGTTCGGATCGCTAGGAGGCGGCGGCGGCACATCGTTGGGCCCAGTGTTCCACGGAGCTTGCTGTGGAGCGCCGTATCCATGATTCTGGCCGTAGCCATGATTTTGTTGCTGCCACGGCGCAGGCCCTCCAGCGCCGCGGTTCTGTTGCCACGGTGGAATGCCGCCGCTGGGTGGACCAGCATTATGGCCTCCGTCGTAGTTGTCTTGTCCGCGGTTGGCCCACGGAGCCGGCGCGCCAGTCGGGCCTGGACGGGAAGCCCACGGGGCAGGAGCACCAGTTGGCTGACGTTGCCAAGGACGCAGGTTCTCGCCGTCTCCGTTGGCATCGCCAGCGCCAGCACCAGCACCAGCACCAACACCACCGTCTTGCCATCCGATCTGCCTTGCAGGTTCTGAGCCTGCACCACCACCGCCAAGCTCGTTCATCAGCTTCTCGTAGTCGTTCTCGATCGCATTCCCTTCTGGGCGTCGTGGTGGTGCGTTGCGCCAGTCTTGACCACGAGCACGATCCGGGCAGTCGCGAGCCATGTGGCCGGCATTGCCGCACACACGACAGATGATGTTGGCGGTGTAGTTGCGAGCTTGTGGGCAGTCGTACTTGCGGTGACCGATCTCACCGCAGTTCTGGCATGCTTGGTTTTCGTCATCACGGAGGGTACCGTTGAGCGCAGCAAGCTCGCGGAGTTGGTTGCGTTTCAGCTCATTCTGACCTTCTGGGATGGAGGCAGCCTGGAGAAGGTTAATTCCGTGCATGGGCCGTGTTGGGCTGGCGAACTTACTGTCTCGACGACATTGTGAATCAGTTTCTTGGCTTTGTTCACCTTTTCTTCGGTATCGGCCATGATCAAGCAGTGCAGGTCTTCGTCCTGGTTACTCGCGTGAGCAGCGTCAGACTTGCCCTTGCCCTCTTTGACGGAGCCTTTGCCGCGGATAGCAATCTTGGCGCCAGATTCATTTTCCATCTTTTTCAACGTGTTGCCACGCGGTCCAATGAGGAGGCCGACTGTTAGTGAAAGAAGGCTATATGTTAGTCATTGTTCGGGGCAAGTATTGATGTGTGAGCGCGTTAGCAGAGTAGGAATGAAATGGCTTTTGATCGCCATAAGCAATAGGGGTAGAAGAGGGTGGGCAAGGAAGAGGTTAGTGGGTTAGCAAGCATACTGAAGTTGATTTCCGGGTAATCATTGACCGGCACATAGACCTTCTCTTGCGTCTTCGTTGGCCGACGGTAGTCCGATGGTGGATGGTAGCTGGGAATTATTTTCATGGCTTTTTCAATCATCCTGTGGCGCTCGTCCTCCAGCTTCTTGCGGTAGCGGTACTCGCGCGTGTTCACACGGCGGCCGAAGTTGTCGTATTGCGGTGGCGGAGAGGGGGACCTAGATCATCGCATTAGTTCAGCTCAAACACGCCGTACTCTGGTACAAACGTACCTGTCTCCATCTGCCGGCACAACATCATTGATCCTAAGCTTTTGGCTGATTTCCTCGATACGCAGATGGGTAACGTAGGCGTCCAGCTGCTCGGCGGTCATCGGCGCAGTAATGGCGGTCGGCAGGTTCATCAGACCCGCCGCCTTGTTTTCCGATGCCTCGCCCCATCGGTTCCTCTTGCGCCGCTTCTTGGTGCCGTCAGGGTTGAGTTCTGGCTCTCTGCGCTCAGGACTGCGCCCACGCTTCGTGACCTCGACAGGCGTCGCAATCTCAGGAGTGCCTTCTTCACCACCAAAACGACGCCGCGTGCCCAGAGGGATAGTGTTGGCACCGGTCTGGCCGATGTTGTTTCTCCACGACATCTCTCAAGCGACTCTACTGCAGAAAGTGCAGATTGTATGAGGTTGTGCACAAGCGAACTCTGAAGCTGGAGTTCGAGGATCAACAAGGGGTTCTTGGCATCATAGAGCTTATGTAATACCTCAACCACGTGACTCAGCGAACTGTCTCCGTCGTCATCCGTGAACGTCTCACCTCCTACTGTACATATGGCTTATCCCCATACAACTCTTCCCGACCCATAGCAATTCCTTCTTAGAGTCTGATCAATCATGGCAGCACCAACAAGGCAGGCGATGCGTCTGCTATCGCCACGTTTGCAGTCCATAAAGCCAAAGCCCTCGGTACTCATCACTCGCCAGATACGCTGCATATCTGGCAGATACAGCAACTCAGCGAAGCGAACCGTCACAACTGCCCCGTCCCAGCCTTCATCTTTTCTCGGTCTTGCCAGTCAGCCCGACGAAGTTGTTGCATCCGATGCGACCCGCAACCCAGTGGACGTCAGGGCCCAGGAGCTTGAGGATGAGAAGAAGCGGCAATACCACATGAGACGTATACGGATCGCGGGAATGGGGCTTCTCCTGAGTATGGCTGGTCTACTTCTTGTCCTGTTCAATCTCGATCTGGACGGCATTGAGCAAGCAGAGAAGAAAAGGCGAGGCCATCAGCTGGATGCTTCCAGTGAGGCTGTTTCCAGCTTCCAGGGCAAGGAAGTCCATGTGATTGGTGCTGGCGAGGGTAAGCGCATCGTTGCGCAAGGCCAAGGTGAAGAGGTTGAGCTGGTCGAGACCGGCACCAGTAGCGTTCCGCACTTCCCAAAGACGATCTATCTCCCCTCCTCGCCGAACTCAGTTGCTTCTACTGCGAGACACGACACTGTTGGGACGGCACAACCCAATACGAGGCAGAATCCGGGAAACGCTGCTAACCAAGACGAGTACACCCTTGTTGGCTTGGGCATCCGCACCGTCATGTGGATTCAGGTGTACGTCGTGGGGATGTACATCCGGACTGTCGACATCACTCCACTGCAGGAGAAGCTCATCCACAGCGTCAACCCGACTGCATCTACACTCATCCCATCCGAAAAAGACGAGCTGAAGAAGATGCTTCTGGACCCCGAAGCGAGCAGGGAGATTTGGAGCGAGCTGTTGAAGGTCCCTGGTCTCAAAACCGCCTGGCGTATCGCCCCGACCCGCAACACCGACTTTGGTCACTTACGAGACGGCTTTGTGAACGGTATCAACGCACGCAAATCAGAAGCACGGCGAGTCGCGCAAACCGCCGAGACCGAGTTTGATAGTGAAGACTTCGGCCAGGCGGTCCAAAATTTGAAAGGTATCTTCACCGGCGGGAAAGCGCCCCAAGGATCGGTCTTGTTGCTTTTGCGGGACAACCTAGGAGCGCTAGATGTGCTCTTTCAAGCCAAGCCTAGCAAGAGCGCTGCAGAGAAGGAAATGGAGAAGTTGGGTTCTGTCCCAGATGAGAGAATTTCCCGGCTTATTTGGCTTGGATACCTCGCTGGCGCCAAGGTAAGCTCTAACGCTGCGAGAGAAGGTGTGGTTGATGGATGCGTCGGCTTTGCGGCGAGGCCTGTTGGCTCGGTGGAGACGATGGTAACGTAGTTCTATTCGGCACTCTGGTGTACATGTAAGGAATGGCCGATTGTGAAATCAATACTGGTTCTAGCCTGGCGCTGCGCGAGATGAGGTCTGAGTTATTTGCCACACCGCAACGGCTTTTCACCGTCGCATCACACTTCCTTACAGTCAGCCCACTGTGCTCAAAGCTTGTTACTCTGCTCTCATGAATTCTTTTTCACCGCCCTGCAACTCTTCAGCGTGGTAGAACTCTTATCGCTATTTTCTCAAGAGCTTGCTACAGCACACATTAAGTTGCTACACATCATCACTATCGTGAAACTGCGAAGCGATTACGACATATACATGGGGACGACCGATGCTACGATAATAGTGTCGACAGAGGAAACGAGGGAGTTGCACTTCCTGCTGCCTGTAACATCAACCCGCACAGCATTGAGCGCAAGTCTACAGTCATCGAAGCAAGGCCTGGGCGTCTCTCCGTTCGATGGGCCAGACGGGAGAGTAAAGCCAGGGTCACCGTGCAATTCGAGAAGCTTAGCATGATCGGCAATGCTGGGGAAGAATGGCACCCGAGTGGTGGCAGCAGAACCGCCTGAACAGCCGTCAGCCATTGGCGATGCAGTGGGCCTCGATATTGCTCGGTACGTTTGCCCATGAATCCATGATCTCGCGGGCGATTTCTTCGATCCGGCTTCTCAGGATGGTCTTCGAGCGAATCCACTCAGGTGAATGCATCCTCGACCCTGCAGTCGTCTTCGAAACATCGACGCAGCGCATTTTGCCGATCAGCCAGGTCCATATCCACGGGATCCAGCCTCCGCACTATCGTCAAGCATCAGAGTCTTCAGAGAAAGATACGGGAGGTGCAAAACCTGGCCCAACACCTTGGTTTCGCACGCTTCACGGTCAAGCCTGCGTTTCGGATCACAGTAACAGCCTTGCCCACGAGGTGACTCTGCAAATCCGCGTCGAGCGGGTGAAGGACTGGTGGTATGATTGGAGTTACTTCAAGCATATACTTTTGAGAAGGCTGCAGAATTCACGGAGCAATAGCCCAACTGCGGTGAATATGTCCCTTCTTGAGTCCAACACCCTCTTAGGTCGTAATCGTCGCTCCATCGTGCATACTCTACACGTAGTTCAGCTCTTCAGAATGGTTTATAAGGGATGCTTGGTACTCGCCTCGCTACGACAACCTTGGAAGCTCTTCGAGCACGCGCATGCGGTAGATACGGTCCGCCGTAGACGACGTCATGTGGTCAAAATGACCTACGCCTACCACATGCACTCAAGTCCGTCCAGCAAGGGAAACGTGGACACTTTCGTCTTTTCTCAAGTACGATGCGATAGAACACGCGCATGACCTCCTAACTCATCTCTCCTCATTCTCAGACACATGGCGACGCGAAGAACCACCGCCAAGGTCGAAGTACCCATCCCACCCACCTCCAACGGGCGCGCAACATCCACCAAAGAAAACGCGTCCAAACTGGATTCACCACCGCCTGCGCACTCGCCTTTCCTTCCCACGCCGCTTGAGACGTTACTCCTCGCCGTCTACCCAGGCACGCTCCTCCTAGGCTCCCTCTTCAGCACGCTGCACCCCTCGAGCCGGCACGCGACCTACCTCGCCGTCACGCAATCCTACGCCATCGACGAAGCGCCCTCCTACTTCGCGAAGAAAAGTAACATCTTCAACGTCTACTTCGTCAAAGTCGGCTGGGTCTGGATCACGCTCGCCTTCGCCCTCTTCACCCTCACCCACTCCTCGCTCGGCCCACCCTTGCGGCCCGCGCTCACCCGCCGCCGCGCGCAAGCCGCCCTCCGCTACCTCGCCATCACCACCGTCTGGGTCTTCGTCACGCAATGGTTCTTCGGCCCGCCGATCATCGACCGCTCGTTCCGCTGGACTGGGGGCGTCTGCGCCGTCATGGCTAGTGATAGCCCAGCGGCCATGGCCGAGAAGGCGGAGATGAGCGATGTGCGGGAGATCTTCACGCACGCGGCGTGTAAGGGGATCGGTGGACAGTGGAGGGGAGGCCATGATATCAGCGGGCACGTCTTCCTGCTCATTCTGGGCAGCGCGATGCTCTGGCTCGAGTTCCTGCCCGCTGTCCTGCGCATGGAGGGGCTGAGGGAGGCGCGGCGCATCTTGACGGATGGGGGGTTGGTGCGGAGTGCGGCGGTGGAGACGCAAGACGAGCCGCGCGGGGAGAATATGGCGGTGCCGGAGCATGTGGGCATTGGGGTCAGGGCGTCGTTGTTCGTGGCTGGGTTGAGTTGGTGGATGCTGCTCATGACCGCGGCGTACTTCCACACTTGGTTCGAGAAGTTCACAGGGCTATTGGTCGCGTTCACGGCGATCTATGCGGTCTACTTTTTACCCAGGGCTGTTCCGGCGGTGCGGAAAGTCATTGGGATGCCAGGTGTTTAAGGATTAGGGATATCCTCGCTCAACGAGCTCAAGTTGCATAGCCGGAATTCATGTGAACTAGCACTGTTCCCTCTACTGTCGTATGCTTTTTACTGATAATCTTCTGCTAACGCATTCATTCCACGAATCCAATTGTCCAACAGTATCTGGCCACAGCTTCCGTTTCATTCGCGCTCGTCCCATCACGACCCAACCCTTCAGCACGTATGCAATATCCGAACAACGCCTCGCTATAAGATAACCCTGACATTTAGTATCGCAATCCCTCAATCACCGACGACATGTCGTCTCTGGGAAAGACTCGCAGCTCGGTCCGGTACCTCACCAGTCGCACGCCGGGAAGTAAACTGGCCGAGGGACGTGATGCGACGCTTCGGCTGCGCGATTCCCAATGACTGGCGATCCGTCCCGCCATCGCCCTCTTCTTCCCGCACAGACGGTGTAGACTGATCTGCATAACGGCGGTGCACAGACTCACCCGATGAGGGAGGCAAGCTCGTACGCGACGTCTCGCGATTGCCTTCGTACGCCGCACCGCTGACCCGTCGTGCGACGAGAGCTTCCCGCAGACTCGGAGAACGTTGCTGACCGGACGAAGCGTAGTCTCTTATGAGCCCGCTATGCTTGGCGCGGGCTCCGATATCCGTCATTGCGCGCGAGGGTGGTCGGGCGGTGAGGTTTTCGTCCCCGCTCGTGCCGCCGTCGTCGTCGTGGCGTGATTTCCGGACGTGGAGCAATCTGCTGCTTACTCGGCTTGTGCGCCGAAACTCGCGCGGCTGGTCTCCTGGCTGGGAAGGTGTGGTTTCGTGCTCGGATGCGGAGATGTCTTCCGGTTTTTCACGTGGGCTGTCAGGCACGCTGCCGGCATGTTGCAGACCTAGCATGCTGCTTCGACGCGCCTCGAGGCGGCTCATGGGTCGGTTACTGATCTTCTGACCGCCGTCAATCGAGCCGATGCTGCTTCGAGAGTGGTGGTATGTCGGAGACGCTTTGGCCGAGGCGATGGTTATGGGTGAAGCGATGACACTCGGCACCTCATTTTTGCCTTCACACAGTGCTATGCATAGATCTGTGAGGTTGCGGCACATGTTGTCCGCTTTTCGTCGGACATGGCGATCAGCAACCGTCACCCCGTTGATGATGGAGGCTGCGGAGAAGGCTGTGCCCTGCGGACCAGCGCTGCCGGTCATGGCGGCAAGTTGTAGCGCATCAGATGCTGTCGCTTCCAGAGTGCGGTACATGGCAGTGTTGAGTAGCGGCTTGGCGTTCGCCAGGGCAGAGTGCAAGAGAGGATGGATGTTTGCGACGTTTGGCCTGCTGGTGTTATCTTCGGTCACTTGCTGTCCCTTGCTCCCGACTTCCGGCTTGCGCTCATACTTTGGAGAGGACCCAATAGTGGTCGGAGCGGTGGTTGCTGTCCTTGGCCGTTCACCCGACTGTCCAGATGTAGCAGCACCAGTATTCGATGGCAATTTCCCAGTAAGCTCGAGTTTCTTGATGCGAGACTTGAGATCATCCAGCTCGTCCCAGACGGTGTCCGCTGTCTGTGAGTCTGCAGAAGCAGAGTCGGGCAATGAGCGCTTTGGGTCGGAACTATCAGCTGGAGACTCGTCCGGTGACTCCGGCGCCTTGCTCGGGATTTGACCCTGCCGGTCTTTCAGTGCCTGAGGTGGTGTGCTCCCGAACGAGGGTCGTCTTCTGCCGTACGATGGCAGCTCTGGCGATCGAATTCTCTCTGCAAGACGAGACGATGGTGACATCGATGAACGCTCCGGAAAGTTTGTGTAACGATAAGCGCGTCCCGATCCTGCCACGCTCACTGTGTCAGCTGCCGTGGACAGGCTGCGGTAGCGATCCACGTGGCGGTGTAGGTCGTATTGTAATGCTCCCAATCTGCTGGGCGGCCGGTTGAAGATCACGCCGCTAGACTTGGGCCTCCGCTCCGAGGACGAGAGCACCGGTTCGGCAGGTGTCGATCGGCGGTGTCCATTGTCAGACAATCTGCTTTTGACCAGCTCGCTGCGACTCAACGGACGCCTGACATCGTCTGCGCTTGACTGGTTGTGGTCGTGTGCAAGCTCCAAGAACAGGTCTTCTCCGTCATGCCCACGTTGACGCGCCATTCCTCTCGGCGGTTGCGGCTCCCGCGCGTTTTCGACGTAAGTACGTATCTCTCTGTGCCCATACGCCGATAACGATGTTCGGCGCGAGAGAGGCGAGGGCAAATCGGCGTACCCGGACACTGGAGTTCGCCCCCTGCTCACGGCATTGCTGCCGTTGTGCGATACAGAGGAGGCGCGTTTGATGGAGGATTGACGGCCGGATGTGCGCGTAGGGCGGTCGTCGTACAATGAAGACCCAGGCACGATCTCTGTTTCTCGTGAGTGCTGCTTCTTGCGTGGGTGCTCGTAGGCGCCGGGCGCAGCCGGACTGCGCGGTGATACAGGCGCGACGACACACGCGGTATCCAGAAAGCGAGCTGGTATGGCGGGAATGGCGGGCGCCTCTTGTAATGACAGTGTGTATCCGTGTTGCGCTGAACGTGATGAGGTTCTGTCTGGTGTTCTCGCTCGCGAATGAGCTTCTGGATGATAGAGATGGTGGTCGCTCCGTGGTGATGGCTGAATTGACTGGTGCGACTCGTGAGCCGCCATCTCGTTTGCTACCTTACCTAGGTACCGATGGATGTACGCGTCCCTTGGTCGCGCGTCACTAGCGTCTGCCTGTGGTGCTGGCGAGAACGGGAAAAGGGTTCATCGTCTTCGTCGGGCTCGCATGAAACGTCCGGGTTGTCGGCCACCTCCTTCGGTCGTCTCATCTGATGAACATCGCTGTCGGAGGTCTGACAATCAACAGGATGGACGAGGAAGCTGGTCAACTGATACAATGTAGCACAGGCAAACCCGGCCCCCAGGAAGACAGTTCGCCCCTGCGTGTCCTCAATCCGCTGGGGTAGCGGCGACCACATATCGACCAGGGATACAGAATGTCCTCCAAACTCCTAGCTCAGTACCGGGCACTCCTTCGTTCGAGGCGTGGTCACCACATGGCGCCATTGCCAAACTTGGTAATGTAGCATCGCACATGGCTTATGCGGTTACCAAGATTTGCACCTCATCGAAGGCATGTGAGGCGAGAAGGAAAGGGTACGTATAGATCGGCTGCCATGCCTACATGTACTTCATTTGTGTAATGATGTCCCTCAATGCCTTACACACCCAGGCGCTGCATTTGTCTTCCACCTGTGTGGATGTGAGGAGACGGTGCAGCGCATTCTCTGCGCTGCAGATAGGCCACGTCGGAGATGCCAGACCACGACCTGGGGGGTGAATGTTGGTCGTATGGGGACAAGAAAGGGTGCCATATTGCCTTGCTGCTTAGTGGATTGAGGCAGGCCACCCTCTGACCGTCCGTACTTGGACCGCAACGATCGAGCATGGCCGTATTGGGTGGACTGAACGAACACGCAACGTACAATTTCGCACGCCTTGTTTGGATGGTCAGCGGTATCGCCGGGTTATGGAGACTGAGCATTAGCATCGCCATGCAGACTGGGTCCACTTTGCCTGGCTCGTCCAAACAACGTTGTAGGATCTGGCCAAGGAAACTGTCTGTCGCTATACCACGAACATCTGCGCCAATCAAATGGATTGAGGCACAAAATCACGTACTGTTGGAGACCAGAAAGAAGCGTAATGGTAGGATTCCGGTTCATTCTACCTTCGGGAAGGTCAGATGAGTACTCTACGATTCTGCAGCGATGTCCCCGGGCTACTATATGGACGAAAGACTACTGAGGCTGACGATGAGACAGACCGTAGCAGCACAAGATGATCAAGATACCACAAGACCAGACCAGTGCCACAACAATCTGATTTCCAACTTCATGGCCGCCATGATGACCCCTTGACACACAGTCAATCCGACCGCTGAAGTTGCAAAGGGGGTCAAGGCTGGTCTTCTGGTCTTGACCGGATGGCGCGCCGTGCAATACTTGCATAGCTGTATTGCTCTACCATAACAGAACTTCTTCCGCCGGTGGGCATCGACAATACCACTCACGTGTCTCAGCGAGAATCGAACAATAGAGGTCAGTCTGCTCCTACATTGTCGCTTCGGACGTCAGACCCCAAAACCCGGAGGTGTGGTTTTCCATTGTCACATACATTGTTCACCATGATCTCCATTGTGCAAAGGTGACATATTGTCTCAGGTGGCTGCCCGGTGGCTGAACGGTGCTTTGAACGTGGCAATGAGATCGAGTTCACATCCAGTCTCACCTTGGGCTCGGACTGTGTTCCAGGCTAGATCAATGTGATTGTAAGAGGGACAATCGAATGCGAGACATCTCACATCCAATCTTACCACCGATTTGACCCACTTGAGCTAGGACCGCTTTGATCGACACTAAGCGCTTAATTGTCCACCTGAACTGGACAAAGACGCCGTGGGTTTGGACTGAAAGCCTTCAATATGAGCATGAATAGGATCAAATAGAAGTGACGACTTGAAACAAAGGACGCTGGGAATCGGAGAAGCATCAGCTGTGATGTTACAAGTACCAATGCCCGGCTCGATCGATGTGCTATTGGATGTGGCAAACGAAGATGAACTCAACCTCACCTCACAGTTCACATCAGGCTTGACCCCTTTCGGCTAGTCTCCCAGCCACCGCATTTTCAGAGCCGGCACATATGAACAACCAAGTTTCCTGCAAACCCTTCCTCGAACAACCTCCACACACACACACACAAACACAAACACAAACACACACACACACACATACACACACACACGTCCACCATCACCACCACCACCACCACACCATCACCACCACCACACAACCACGCCGTGCAGAGCGACATCTGCACAAACACAAGATGGCAGCCGAGCTGCTTAGGACCTTCGGGGTGGCGTTGGTCTTCCCATGGGTGATGAGAGCGCGTGAGGTGGCACCACCACTGTCCACTCTCGACCGCATCGTCGCCACTCCGACGAGCGGTATGCCGCTCCAGGCCATTCACCAGGCCTTCGAGAGCGGCAGCGCCTCGACACCTCTCGCCGCCGTCTCCTCCGCCGTCTCCGCTGCCCTTCCTGCCGCCCTTCCCGCCGCCATCCCCACGGCGGCGACGACATTCCCGGTCTGCGGCAACCCCACGCCGCTCATCGCCGGCTTCGTGCTGTGCGATGACGCCTCGATCCCTCTCGGCGACTCGCCTGCCGCGCTCCTGTACCTTCTCCTGGCTTCCCTTCTCGCCTGCTGCCTGTTCATCGTCCTGGGGTCCCTCGTGATGATCGCGCTCGTCAAAGGCGCTTTCGCACTTGGTGACTGCCTCGGCATCACCCACCCGGAGGTCGGAGACTTGCACGCCGCGCTCGAGCGGCTCAAGACCACCCACGTCCCTTCCTCCACGGTGAACAGGCTCAGGGCAGAATACGATGAGCTCCTCGAATCCTTCGCCCAGCACCACCGGCGCGAACAAGCCACGCACTTCGAGGAGCTCACGGAAAGCTATCGGCTGCACATGGTGCAAGCTGAGGCTGCTGCCCTGAGGAGGGTACAGGAGCTGACCGAGGCGCACGGGCTTCGTCTGGCACAGGCCGAGGCTAGCCACCTCACGACAATCCGCGACCAGGAGAAGGCGCACGAGCTTTCCCTGGCGCAGGCTGAGGCTGGCCACCTCAAGGCGATGGAAGACCTGGGCGCGGCCCACCAACGACAAATGGCGCAAAGCGACGCCGACCACCTGGAGCGGGCTCGGCTACAGCAGGCAGCCCACGAGCTCGATCTGACGGAGGCTGTGGCCCGTCAGGCGAGCGAGAGGGCCGAAGCGAGCGAGCCGGCGGTGGAGGGTGAGGCCGGTGGGCCGGAGACGGAGGAGAGCCTGCTGCAGGAGGACAGCACGGCGGCGGAGGCGTCTGCGGCTCCGCGGGAGCGCAAGGAGTGGGAGCGCACCAGGTCCCCTCCCAGCCAGAAGACGCTCAGGAAGCGTGCGCAGAAGGCGCGGAAGGCTGAGAGGGAGGCGCTGGCGGCGGAGGCCGGAGAGGAGGAGGGTGGCGAGGAGGGCTCGTGAAGATGAGCGGACACTACCGCTCAGCGACTGGGCCCGTTTGTTGCCTCATCCTGGGCGGAGTGATCTAAAGAGAAGGAGAGAGATCTGGGCAGCTGACGCCAGGCAGTTGAACCACGATCCTGCGATCAGGGCCTTGTAGCCTCGTGACGGGTGGTTGGTCAGCTGTCATGGTCGATGCAAAAAGACCCTTTTTGTAGAGACAAAACTCACGCTTTACCACCTGATGAATCAATTTCTCTGCCCATTTTTCGTGATCGTAAACGCCTTGTCGCCCGTGCACGGCATCTGTTTGCGCTGTCGATGGCATTCGAGAAATAGTGAAGGTCTTGACGAGTATGCTACACATGTGACGTTCGAGACCTATATATGAGATGAATCACATTTTATATGTTGCGGCTGGAGAATAGGAGGTGCCTTCATGGGACGTCAAGGGGCAAAGAAGTCCGTGCGCAAGAGGCGCTGACTTCAAGTTCACCATACCGCTGGCGATGGCAAAGTCGACCACATTGATATTTACTGACTGTCTACCTCATGTAAGAGCTCCAGCCCACGGGAGATGCTCACCTCTATGCGGTATGCAGTAATCCTATATACCAGGCCGGAGTAAATCCCATATGAGCCAGCGACCGGACAAGGTCAAAATCGTCTGCGTCTCGGACACGCACAATGCCGCGCCGGGCGAAGGGTACACTTTACCCAAAGGCGACGTCCTCATTCACGCCGGCGACCTGACGAACCAAGGGACTTTGTCCGAGATTCAGAAGGCAGTGCGCTGGCTTGAGCGGGCGGACTTTGCACTCAAAATCGTTGTTGCTGGTGGGTCACCTCGCTCTATATAACTTCTACATTCGCACCAGCGACCGACTGACGTGCTCCCTCGTAGGCAATCATGACCTCTCCCTTGATCGAAACTACGACATCAAGCACCCGGAAGGCTGGACTGTGCCACCGGAGCGTGCCCTCGAGTGCAGAGAGCTAATGTCCAACACATCCACGATCACATATCTGCAACACGAGAGCGCCACCTTGCGAGTCCCAGGGACAAATACCGACATCCGCGTCTTCGGCTCACCTCACTCACCCGATCGCGGGAAGCAGAATTGGGCTTTTCAATACCCTCCCGAGCGAGCCCGGAGTCAATGGGATGCCATCCCCACGCAGGCTGTCGACGTGGTGATTACGCACACACCGCTTTCAGGCCACCGTGACGCCAGCGAGCACTGGCGCGAAGGCGGCTGTCCGGCTCTACGCGCGGCGCTGTGGCGTGCCAGGCCGCTGCTGCATGTCTGCGGACACTGCCACGAAGGCCGAGGCGCGGAAGTGGTGCGGTGCAGCGACGACGTGGAAAGTGAAGTTGAGAGTGTGAGGAGTTAGGAAGACCCCAGTAGGGGGAGTAAGAAGTTGTCTTTGTTGGATCTGACGAGTGCTCCTCGTGGTGGCGCTGGAATAGAGGCTGGTCGGGAGACGGCGGTGGTTAATGCTAGCATCATGGCGAGGAGTTTTGGGCGTGGAGCGAAGGTCTTCAACAAGCCGATTGTCATTGATGTTGACCTGGCATCTTTGGATCGGAAGGGGCAGGGTGGCGAGGGTGCACTATGCTCAGGGTAGAGAAATGCAAGACTGGGTGGCAGCACCTTGCTCTCGCATCTTCCACCGGGTCGCGGAATCTTCATTGCAGCCCAAAGAGAGCATCTCACGGTAGTCTCGTGATGGTGGCTGTTGTGGATAAAGTTGGAGGAGGGTTCCCGAACTCCAGTACATACTATAAAGGTACAGTACATAGGACTTAATTACTCCACGTCTCCCGTCACAGACGCACGTGAATGGTCGGTTGGATCTGCAACGGTACCTGACGCTAACT
>Ga0058704_10000623_pt1 | contig 17735 bp, 15 predicted proteins | sample AgamicMgSfe_FD_71363 | JGI IMG/M metagenome (GOLD analysis project Ga0058704, IMG submission 71363) | Agave microbial communities from Guanajuato, Mexico - Mg.Sf.e | ecosystem: Host-associated > Plants > Phyllosphere > Phylloplane/Leaf | place: Guanajuato, Mexico | collected 2012-05-30
TGATCATGGAGCGCGCATCGAAGAGTGGGCGACCCGGCTGGTAGCGAACCAGAACTGCGCGCATCCACTGAAGTGGCGAAGGGCGGCCGGACTGTGCGAGCTTTGCCACGCGCACAGGTCTCGTGTGCATTCGTGCAAGCATTGCGGACTTGTTGCATGCTATCCGTGTAGGCGGAATCGCCTCTGAGGCGGGGGAGCTGGTGTTGACAAATTGGGAGCGTATGGAAGTGCAAGCTGGGGTACGAGAAGCAGTAACAATGAGGGATGGCAAGAGTAAGACTAGACAGTAGAATCCTAGGAGTACGAAGTAAGCTTGAAGCTAGTCAAGGTTTCAGAGAAGGTGTGAGGTGATGTCCCACCATGCCATGTTGCATGGCATCTAATCACGACAGTATGTACGTATGAAAGCAATTCTGCTCATAATCATGTGCTGTTTGAGTGCAGCAGTCTAAACGGTATAGCGCTGCGGCACCGACGTTGTATACAGTCAGACGAATGCCAGCTAAATGTCTTCCCGGGCGCGATTTAAGACGCGATAGGCGCTTGTAATTCCCTCCGAAGCATTCACCTCTTTATCTGGAGCGGAGAAAGGAACACTTCATCCTACGCAACAGCATCACTGCAAGAGGTGGGGCTGGCGAAGCGTGAGAGAGCTCGGAAGATTGCTAGGCAACCGAGAGGTCGCCAGTCGTGGTACATTCACCTACAGATACAGCTCATCTATCCATCACAGTGCCCCATACATGCGCAGCCCATGTGTACCCCTTGCGTCATGCTCCTAACAAGACGCCGGCCCTACCATCATCCATTTGACGGACCATGTTGCTTCGAAGAGCCACCAGGATCGAGCAATAACCGCGGTTTCAAAAACCCTTCATCAATCTTCGTGAACAGATTCCCAGCATCCTCACTCGTCGCATTCAAGATCTGACTAATAGCTCCTCTTGCCGTCAAACCATGTGCAGCTGGTGCGCCTTCACCCGGCCTTGTTCCTGACACTGGGTAAGGATTATTAGTGTCCGCTTCAGGACCTGGTGACGCGCCGTCCCGCGCTCGCTGTGGTGAGCGTCGAGCAGCAGGCGGAAGGTCCAGATCTTCGTCGTCAGAGTTGAAGGTGCTGAAGTCTTCTGGATCAAGCAGTCCCTGCTCAGCGGTACTTTGTGCGTCAGGTCCGTTAAGACGTGCTTTCGAGCTGTTCCGGCGGTTGAAGTCGGGTTGGACGGGCGGGCTGCCGTTGATGTTGCCTGTGCTGTAAGAACTGTCTCCTCTGGCACGATTGCCACCGTTGACGTATCTGAGATCGATGCCGCCGTTTACGACACTTGACTTGGGCGTATGACCAAACGCAGACCCATTCTTCCGTGCGTAAGCGCCTGGATGCGGCACTGGCTCGATGTCAAACTCATCGTCGCTATCGATCTCTTCCACAACTCCAGTACGGATGTTAAGGATCTCCAGCATACGAGCGGTTGTTCCACCGAAGATTATCACCGTCAATACCACGACGACCAGGACGGTCGCACGCAGCGGATAGCTGTTTGGCCCGGACAAGCCAGCAGCAAGCGCGACGCCGACCGCTCCACGCAGGCCAGCCCAGAAGATCATCATTTTCCAATTGCCCGGAATCTCTTCGGCTACCTCCTGTCCTCGACGTTTGGCACGGTAGCGGATGAACCAGTTGATGGCACTGCTGAGTGGGAAGACGGCACACCATCTTGCAACGCAGATGCCGATCACGGTGATTAGTATGAAAAGTGGCTTGTACTCCAGTCCAGACTCGGTGAAAAGAGAAAGACCGAGGTAGATGAAGATGAAGTTCTCCGACAGCTGTGCCATGAGTCCGAAGGTGAACTTGGTCGTTAACTGCGTACGTCGGGACATGTTGTGGTAGGCGTAGTGCTTCATGCAGATGCCACAGAATAGAAGTGACACGATGCCTAAACTCTTCATTAGCATCGCGATGCATCATTTCACACGTAGCTGCACTTACCGCTCATATGAATGGCATTTGCAAAGAAGTACGAGGCATATGCGATTAGGAAGATGACACAGCTCTCAATCTTTGGCTCTCGGCGGATGTGCGTAAGTTTGAGTAGCAGACTCGTCGCGAATCCAACAAGCAGGCCGATCAAAAGTGAGCCGAAGAACACCAGCAAGAAGATGCCGATTGATTCGAACAAGCTCAACACTGTAAGCTTGCCGGCGCTCGCCCCTTCACGGTACTTTTGCGCCGTCTCGAATAGCACGATAGCGATTGCGTCGTTCAAGATAGATTCTCCGAAGATGATCGTGTACAGTTTCGGGTCAACCTTGTACGTATTGAAGATGGCCAGGATCGTGACAGGATCGGTAGCGGAGAGTGTGGCGCCAACCGACATAGCTTCCACAAAGGAGATGTCTAGGCCTTCTAATGGGATGCGCGTCCATACCCACAGGATGACGCCAAGTACAATGGCCGAGATGAAGGTTCCGGCGAAGGCGAACGTCAAAATGCTGCCAATATTGCGGAAGAAGTTACCCTATAATAGCCTGATGTCAGACCTAAGTTCACAGCGTGCCTGTATCGATGGGATGTGCCTACTTGATGCAACTCATATCCACTCGCTAAAATGATTGGCGGCAGCAACAAGTTGAAGAAGAACTGGTAATCGAAGCTAACAGCACCCAACACACTTGACACTGCCGTCAACCTCAGTATTAACCCTATGACCATTCCAGCGAATATCGATATGGATGTCTCGTGTACCGCCTGGATTTTCTTGCTTTGTAATACATAGCTGGTGAAAAAAGCTATGATGAGGAGGACGATGAGGATGAGCAGTGCCCATGAGGAGTATATTTCTTTCTGTCCTGCTTCAGGGTTGTCGGGGTCGGCACCGGAATCGCTGTCTTGCCTCGCGGCAAGCTGAGCGACTGCGCGTGTTAAGAGTAGAAACCCCATGGTGGGTGGTATTGATCGATGTTATCGCATGCTCTTGAGGTGTAAGACACTATCGCCAGTTGTCTGGAGGGCTCAAGGGTTGGCGCCTTGTTGTGATCTCGGCGCTTGATTGCGCTCGGAAGAAGAGAGGCTTTGTGAGTCGAATCTATGTTCGTGGCGTGTCTATTCGGTGTGTGCGCCGAGGAGTACTGATTGACGTGCAATGCTCTCCGAAAGTGCAGCCTGATCCACGGTCCTCGAGCTCCAAGGTTCGCACGGCGCAAGGTACCCCACTAGCGCCGGGCGCTTCCGCTGTATAATCGACATCTTGCTCAGTCAGCGGTTTTGTCTGTTTTTCGCTGCGACCTCCCTCGCTTCTCTTCCTTCTCCCACTGTCTACGTGTGGCCATCACATACGACGAACAACAACCCTTGACCCACTTCGCGGTTTGATTGCTTGTCTTGGAACAGCTTTGTTATGCCGCACGTCAAGCTGTGCTTCGAACTCCACAGTCCCTTCTCAATGGAAAAATACACGCGAAACGTACCTCCTATGCCCCGGGCCGAAGGTCGTGAAGCAACGGTCAGGCGAGTCACTGTCTGTTGTTTCGTAGAATATACCTCGTACGACGAGGACGATTCCAGTCAAACCAACTGCGCGCTGTGAGTCCTTGTAAAAAGGCAATATGCCTCTGCAGAGCTCATTCCAAGCCATACCATTGAGAGGGACAGGTAGCCTTGTAATCCTTTACAATCTACTTCGTGCTTCGCTTTATCGACCCGTACCACAATGCAGCTCTCAACACTATGGCTTCTTCTGCTATCTTACAAGCAAACAGATGCACCCCGAACAACCTTCTCATCCATAATGCTTGCGGTACGCAGTATCATGTCATCATTGAATGAACGAAAAAACAACTGCAAGCTCCGCGAACATCTGCGACAACTCGTGCCTCCAGAAGCCCAGAATTTCAAAACTCTAGCCAAGCTGAGGCGACACGACAACATGAACGTTTAGAAGGAGAATGAAGGAAACTCAAAGATTCTGTAAACGAGACCGAGGCAGAGGTACCAACCACCAACCCCCACGACGTGCCAAGATGCTTTGGTACATCAGGCCTATTTCCGATTCGCGGAAGTGTCATGCTGCTCCAGACACCCGCTGGCAGCATCCTCTAGAAATCCTAATCTTCGACCAGGGCACGATAGGCGTAGTCCATCGTGGAAGAACCAAGCGTCACGGCAATACTAGCAGGTGGGCACTTTCCTGGCTCGCTACTCTTGCGTTGGGAGAGCCGGCTCTTCATCGCCGATGCCATGTTTACTGTGCCTTTGGCTCCGCACTTTTGACCGGGAAGAATGGTGTAGCCAAATTTGCGTTCACATACTCGACCCCAACCGTATTGCGCTGCATCCGGATGATGTTCTGCAGATTTGAAACATCGTCTAAGACTTAGACTTTCATGAGACCTCTGGTGCTTACGATGTCAGAGTTTTCGGACGATGGAGATGAGAGCTCTAGAGGGACGGGTATCGTCACGGGTTGGGAAGTTGCAATATCTTCTCGAGCACGGACTGGTGGAAGGAGCATCAGATGTTTAGGGCGAACCTTCTAGCTGTATGTCTGTAGACTAGCACTGTCCCCCAAAGTCATTCAAAGATGCAACATCGTCCCAATGTCGAGTCTTTCTCAACATAAACATGTATCCAGACCGCTTTGTACTTTCTTTCACCGCCTTGCACGTGTTCACCCGATCTCTGAGAAACACCCGTCCAATGGGGATCGGCGCCGCGCTTGGGCATTTACGGAGAAGCCACGACCCCAGACTGCCACCTGCCGTTAAGTTTCGAAGGATTTGCTATGTAGGAACAGAGCCTCATGTTACATCCTCTGAAAGAAACGCTTGCCTCCCTAGTGAGCGCCCAAGCCACAGCCGTTCTGACACGGATCCTGTTCTACAAGTCTGTTTTCACGAGGAAGTGCCTTGGGAAGCGTTGAGGGTCTAGTATAAGATACCTGCGAGAGTCACCGAGCTCACGACACCCGAGCACGCTAGGGCACACCCTGAGGGCGCTATGGATTAAGCCTTGTGACTGCAGCTGCTTGACACTTTTTGTTCGACTTTGCTGTTTCTCTCTCCTCTTCCTACGACGACACAAGCTGGAAAGTACATTTTGGAGCAGAACGGGCATGCTGGCTAGTCCACAGAATTCTCTCGTGCTCATCCTCACCTGAATACGCTCGGCTTCCCTACTGCACCCTCTCACGAGATGGGAGACCGGCCTAAGGTTTCACCTGGCTCGTCGCCTTCACGACACGGCTCGGGCACCGGTACGAAGACACAGGACAGCCAACCGCACTCTAAGCGTGTGCAGTTCGGCCGCGAGTCTCGGCCTTCCTTCACCCGGCAAGATTTCGACCGCGATTCCTTCAAAGCAAATGGCCCTCCTCGAAGTAAGAGCATAGACAAGATCAAGAGAGAGGCCGGTGTATGGAACGAGCAATCACCTCTGCTTGGCCCTAGAGGAAGCGAAGAAGTGGAACGCCTTTCACCTCTCGACAATGTCCTCAGTCCCGCTAGCGACGAGTCATGGGACGGTGATGGTGATGGAGACGAGAGTCAGGAGACAAAGAGCAGCTGGTACCTCTTGCTACTGACCATGGCCATAGGAGGCTTGCAAATAGCTTGGTCGGTAGAGCTGTCCAATGGGTCTCCGTACTTGCTCGGACTCGGCATATCGAAGTCACTACTGGCATTCGTCTGGATTGCAGGGCCCTTGTCTGGCACACTCGTGCAACCCTATGTCGGCATCAAGTCTGACCGCTGCCGCTCACGCTTCGGCAAGCGTCGACCTTTCATGCTTGGTGGCGCCGCAGCAACCATCGTCTCACTCATGCTTCTAGCTTGGACTCGCGAGATCATTGGCGGCATTGGATGGGGTGTCTTTCGTGCAGGCCCAGACTCGCAAGGTGTTGTCACCGCTTCGATCGTGTTCGCGGTGCTGATGATCTACGTGCTCGACTTCTCCATCAACGTCATCCAGGCCGCCATTCGAGCTTTCATCGTGGACAACGCACCGACGCACCAGCAGGATAGTGCCAATGCTTGGGCATCACGCATAAGCGGCGTGGGCAACATCGTTGGCTATTTGTTCGGCTACGTCGACTTACCGAAGTACTTCTGGTTCTTTGGTGACACGCAGTTCAAGGTACTCTGCGTCGTTGCGTCTCTGGCCATGGCAGGGACTTTAGCAATCTCCTGCTCAACGATCAGCGAGCGCGACCCTAGGCTCGACGGTGCGCCTGAGGAGGGAGAGAGTGGAGTTCTCGGCTTCTTCAAGGGTCTATACCACTCCATGCGCAAGCTGCCGACTCAGATTACCCGGGTTTGCCAGGTGCAATTCTTCGCTTGGATTGGCTGGTTTCCGTTTCTCTTCTACATCACGACATATATTGGGGAGATGTACGTCGAGGATACTCTGAGGGAGAACCCAAACATGACGCCGGCTGAGGTCGACGAAGAATGGGAAAAGGCGACACGTATCGGTACACGCGCTTTGCTCATTTTCGCTCTCACGACCTTCACTGCCAGTGTCATCCTGCCATTCATCGTGGCGAGGTCATTCGAGGCGCCTCACCATGATCCGGTGACACCATTGACACCAGGCACGAGGACGCCTGGTGCTAAGACGCCTGGAACCAAGACACCCGGCACACCCGGCGCATCAAGGATGGATGGCTATTTCAGCTACAACCCAATTCAGACGCCTCGCGCAGCCCGTACACCGCTCACACCCGGCGCATCACGGTCGGAGGGATACTTCGGCCAAGTCTATCAACCTGCTCGAGCACCGCATACACCACTCACACCCGGCGCCTCAAGGTCAGAGGGTTACTTTGGCTATCGTCCTAAGAGGGCAGTCGATCGTGACTTGAAGCAAGGCCATCAAAAGCGGAGCTTCATCAAGCGGTTCATGCGTCGCTTCTCGAATTTTCCCGAAATTCGCTGGCTCACGCTGCGCCGAGCATGGATGCTGAGCCACGTCCTCTTCGCCCTCCTCACCTGGCTTACTTTCGCGGCGAAGACTACCTGGGCCGCTACAGTCTTGGTGGCGTTGATCGGTATCCCATGGGCGGTGACGAACTGGGCGCCTTACGCTCTGATAGCAGCAGAGATCAGCAAGCGCGATCAGATCCGTCGCGGCCAGATCAGCCCGCCCCAGACTCGTGATGGGCAGCTTTTGGCTGAAGGCGAGGATCCGAGTGAAGGTGCGGATCAAGCTGGTATCGTACTTGGTATACACAATGTCGCTATTGCTGCACCGCAGGTGATTGCTACGTTGGTGTCGAGTGTGATCTTCAAGGCGTTGCAGAAGCCGAGGGGTAGTGTGGGGGATGATAGTGTGGCTTGGGTGCTGAGGTTTGGTGGGTGCGCGGCGTTGGTTGCTGCGTACTTGACAAGGAGGGTGGGTGAGGAGGAGGATAGTGAGAAGTAGAATGTGTGGAGGGCGGCATGGTCGCTGGTAGGTGGCTTACGTCCGAGAATGACTGTTACGATTTGGATATGCATGGCTTGCAACGATTTTGGGATGGCTTTGTGCGTTTAGCTAGCGCAGCGTTGCGGCGTTCGGAAGGCTTTGTCTAAGTTACTGCACTCTGGCGTAAAACTACACCCGGCCTTGAGAGTCCCAGGCTGTGCGTGTAATGCTCTTTTGACGCCCCTTGGCCGTAGCTACATTCGGTTAAAGGTTTTTCCTTTGACCTTGCTCCCAGCCAGCACATTGTCGGAAGCACACGGAGGCACACACAATTGCGTCAGTAGGAATACTTGAACGGCGAGAGAGCTAGCTGGTCCTGAATATCAATCCTGCGAACCTCCACCCTTAATCATTGTTTCCAGCAATGGGCAACAACACATGGTAAATTGGTCCTGTCATCTTTCCAGCTGCAAAGCTGCTGCAGATTGTAATTCGCCAAGGGTGCTGGGCAAGAACCTCACGGCACTATGACTGACGGATAAGAGTATAACCATGGCAGTGCGGTAGAGCTCGAAAGATATGGTCAGTTTCTGAAGAGGCTATGCTAAACGTGGCAAGAACTACCTCTTAGGATTGTGGCAGCTGAGGTTACTTCTTGCCAATACACTGACTTTCCTGGCTTGACTGTACCATCAGAGACGTGGGGCGCGGCGGGCGGTGCGAAGTCGTAAGCAGCCATTACCTCAGGAACAGAGTGGCAGATCTGCCTGCCATGCAGATGGTACATCGACTCGCCAATCCAGCTAGCTACATAGCTTTCGAGGCATTGCAAACTTCCAAACTTCCCCAATCGCGAACAGATACACCAGAAGGCTGCTAGGTGGTTATTGCCTTGATGGCTTGGTCTTCTGCTGCTGTTGTTCGTGCAGAAACGGCACTTCGTGCTTGCTGTCGCCCTGAAGAAAGTACAGTTACCGCTCTTCTCATTCGATGTTGGCACGTGTGTGACTTGGATCAGGAGATCACGTCAGTACGTGTTGATCGTGGAAGATAGCACTCGACCACTGGGCTGGTGAGAGGCATGATGCTTCCTTCTGCCGATCTTGGGGGCTGATAAGAGGCACAATGCTTACTTTTGCTGCCTAGGTCAAAGGGCAGGGCCAGGAGAGCGGTCATTGAGGACGTTACTGACTTGATGTAAACATTGACTGCGTACTACGCCTTCACTCCCGCTGGCCTTCCATGTGATACAGCTTGCATGAAAATGACTTCCCTCGAGCGACTCCACGTCCGTGCAACAGTTCACCAGTATCTCCGCGCGCCGTCTACGTGTGCAGAGGATGAAACAGCGTATGAAACAGCGTGCCTTCTCTTAACACAGTGTTGAATCCACCAAGTCGAGATACTCACCCGTACTCTAGCATGAAGCCGACTTGACACATGCCAGTCCTGTACCTAGCAACCCCATACACTCGATCATACAGTATGCGGACCCGCCAATCTCCCGTGACTACCGGTCGGCCTACAGGTAGCTTATGCGCGATCGAGATACAGGTTAGCCTTTGATATCGACGGGGGTGAACAAGCTCGGTGATGAACGGCAACCTTGGTGCAGTCGGTATCACAACCACTCTATGACGGTTGTGGCAGTCAGGACTCTTCCTGATCGTGCTGGAAGTTGCCTCGTTGCTCAATCTTGACGTTCTGTTCGCCCTGCACCTTACCATCGATGTAACACTTCCAGTGCATTGTCATTCCCGTTGGCGTCATCTCGACATCGTAGCTCAAACGTCGAAATTTGTCGCCATCTTTGTTCTCCCATTCAGGCAGATCGTCGAAAGGACAATCGACCCGGACGGTAACCTTGATGAGCGGCTGTACTCCGTCTGTGATTTTCGACGGCGCAATTTCGTCGGTGTTGCGATACAGTTGAATGGTAAATTTACCCTTGTCTAGCTGGCTCCGTGTATCGTCATCATAAAGCCTATAGTAGTTGACCTTTATAGGTGTGTCATGCAGAACGTCGTCACCCTACCAGTGTCAGCGAGTGCGTTTCGAAAGTAAGCACAGCCTCCCAATACTCACTCGTCTCATGTACCATCTCATCTGATTTTTCGCTTTCCATTCCATTTGTTGATCATCCCAGTACCTATCGGCAAGATCGTGCTCATGTTCCCTGAACCGGGTCTGGAATGACATGCCGTAGTTGACTCGGGATACTCGAGAGACAACAAGTGAGCTTTTCTTCGACTCAATAGCAGCGTCACTCAAACCTCTGATCACAGCACCGCGGAAGATGGCTGTCCATGGCCGAGCTCCGCTTGGTTGCAAGACGGCAATATTCTTAGCATGTGCTCCAAATTCCTTCTTCAGCTCTTGATACAGGTACTGACAGGAGCCCAAGCCGCCGACAAGGAGGATGGCCTACGCACATGTCACTGGTCAGCTCTCATGCAAGGCAGTACAGTATTGCAGGAATCGGGATTTGGGTACCTTTGGTTGCTTGCCTTGTTTTTCATTGATCGACTTCACTTGCTCATGAATTAAACTGCGGATTCCAGGAAGCACTTTGGCAAAGAATGCGCGAATGTGACCCCTACATTGCAGAAGAGCGTCAGCATCGCCGCCATTAGACACGCGCAGAAGCAAGGACATGCTAACTTCTTGAACTTCAACTGTCCATCTTTCATTGCCGGACTCGAATCTCCGCCCTTCTGATCGTACGGGTGTAGTTTGAAGGGGCGATTGCGGAATGCTTCAGCAGGTACGGTGACATTCCACTCCCTATCGCTGTCGTCGAACAACCTCTTTATGCCGTGCTCCCAGTCGTTGTTCACGATCATCTTCTTGCTTGTGGCGCTGAGCCTCTTCCATTTGTCCCCAAGAGACGTGCTAAGCATCTTCTCGAATCCCTCGTCAACGAATATAGCACCGCACATCTTCCCTTTGCCCTCTACGCATTCGCGTACAATCATCGGTTCAGTACTTTGGATGACGTAGCTAATGATGTCCTGGAGTTTGTTAGAAGCGGACAGTGACTGCGAGGTAATGTTGGACCTACAACAGTGCCACCTCCTGCGTCGCAGACGACGAAAACATCACCAACCTGCATAGGTCAGCTGTTTGCAGCAGCTATGATTCGTCTTCTGTGGCTCACTTGGACATCCGGCCTCCCTTTGAAGTCATCCAACACGGCCAATGCTGCTGCCTCCGGTTCTGCTACTAGTTCAAGCGTCGTCGGTCCGGCCGTTCTGCGCTTGGTGATACCGGCCCTCTCTGCGGCCTCGCGCATTCTGCCGCAAGCATCCTCTTGCCATATGGCGGGAACCGTAATCCAGACCTGGAAAGTGGAGCCCTTGACGGCCGATTCACCTCGGCTACGGGTGATATCTTCGATTGCATGATTCCAGAGCAGACGGAGGTAGTCAGCTATGACGGCGACCGCGGTCTTGTAATGCTCGCGAACCAGCTGTCGGGCTCTTCTGATTTGCGTAGATGTGCGCAAGTCTGGAGTCAAATCAGTATCTTGTACGAGCAGCAACTTGAACCATCGTATAGGTTCTTCTTCCGGCGAGACGTCGTAGCCCCAAGATACGGTGTTGCTGCCGTATTGAATCTCTGTTGGCACTTTTGCATTGTCATGATTCAGGTTGAGTCTTGTCTTCCATTTGGTAACAGTTTCAATATTGTCTGGCTGACCGGACCAACACCAAGCTACGCCCGAGTAGCTGTATTCTGCTTAGTGCGTCGCTCCATACTATCTGTACTCGTCACTCACGTCGTGCCGAAATCAATTCCAATGACATAGAAGCTCTCGCTGCTGTCGGCCATGTCTCACGCTGGATGGCCGAGAATGGGCGCTGGCTTTCGGATAGCCGATAAGAGCTAGACGCTGATATATGACAGAACAGCCACGGCCCTGGCGGTAGTCGCGACTCGCCAGACATGTGGACCGGCTGGAGAGTCCGCCCCAGGCCATGACCGCACCTCCACCGATAATTAGAGACAAGGTATAATGCGCTAATTATGCACCTCTGCCCCTACGATTGCAGTACCATACCCTTCCCGGAGACAAGGCAACGAAGGCTGAGCGTCACCTCCTTGCTAGCCATTGAACGACTACCTCCTGCAACTACTAGTGGAGACCTCTTCAACACATTGTCCCAACCACCAATCATTGCAATTACAACCACGCACTTATCGGTGCAATGTCTCTTGTATCCATTGTACTCTCACCTTGTTGTATCGTTAGCGCAGATCGCTTCCACAACAAGGCTCCCTGTCTAGAAGCGGGGAGCAGAGCTACATGTGCTGACCCGCAGCTTGGCGTGGCGCTCACAGTTGAGGCTGCCGAGTAGCTGTTTAATTGGAAGCTCGCTGCCTTCTGATGCAAGCGCAAGGCAGACCGGTGTAGAGCTGAGCACCCCTCTCCAACCCATGCTGCGGCATGTGACAGATCCGGCTCTTGCACGCTCTTACAGTTTTCCGATGTCTGCCAACGTGTCCGTGATCACACTCCTGTAACTCAATATTTACTACAGCATCTCACAATCGCCACCATGAGCGACAGTGCTCCAGATCAGGCAAGTATGATCCTAGTCATGGGAGTCACAGGGTCGGGTAAGAGTCGTTTCATCAACACCCTAGTGGAGGGGGCGACCCAGGAGTTCTCGGGTATGCGATCAGGTCAGTAGGAGACAATGATATGATCTACGCATCGCACGCATCGACTTACCGATACAGGCACGAAGAGTTGTCAATTGGTGCAAACCAGAATCGGCGAGAGCTCGTCCGTTGCAATCGTCGACACCCCTGGCTTTGATGACACCGAGCGATCCGATGCTGAGATACTTACCTTGATCACTTCGTTCCTTATGACCCAGTATCAGCTCGGCATCCCGCTTAAGGGAGTAATCTACCTACATCGTATTACCGACCCAAAAATGCAAGGACATGCGCTTCGAAATTTCCGGATGTTCGAAAGAATCTGCGGTGACAATGCTCTTAGTAACGTCGTGCTGTTGACGACTATGTGGGACAAGCTCCGTGACGAAGTCGAGGGCTTAAATCGAGACCAGGAGCTTCGCGAAGATTTTTGGAGTCTTATGGAGGAGAAGGGATCGTACATCGCAAGGTCCGACGGAAGCAAGGAAATGGCAGAAGCGATGATTGCCATGCTGTTAGAGAAAGATTCTGTGGTTCTCGAGATCCAAAGGGAGTTGCACGAGAAGAAGCGTCTACATGAGACCGCTGCTGGGCAGATCATGCTACCTGAATTGCAGAGCAGAATGAGCGAGACAGATGAGTACATCCGATCCCTCGAGGCGCGCATACGAGAAGCGGAGAGGCAGAGAGACAAAGCACAGGCAGAGAGCCTTGAAAAGCAGAGACGTGCAGCTCGAGATCAACGTAGACGCGACGAAGTTGAGCGAAGAAAGTTGGAGGCACGCATTGCCGGAGAAACAGAGGAGAAAATCAGGGAGGCGAAGAAGAAGTCGCGGTGGCAGTCTGGGATCCAGATTTTTGTGACTGTCACAGGAGTAGCAGTTAGCATTGTGGCGAATTTGCTGCCTCTTTTCGGCTTTGGTATATAGAACAAGACTAACTCACTGGCTTTCCAAGCACAGGCTAAAGTGTGTGGACCACAATTGCCGTGAAGTGACGGCTGCGTATGCGGAGCCTGATTAGATACTCGCCCCCGAGGCCAAGACATAGCGATGCAAGCGCTCACCGGTCGCACACCTTTGGGAGCGCCCCAGGCGAGGCGACCGGGATTGCAATTCGCGCGGCTGCAGCCTATTCTGCAGGCGCCACGTAACCGTGGAGTGGTGGTGTGAGGTCGCATCCCGCACGATCTTCTGATAAGGGTCTCAACGAGCTCCTCGTCGCTTCGCAGGCAGGGCAAAAGTCAAACGCAAACGTAGCTACCATCCGCCTCAACGCCATGTCGGAGCTGAGTGATAGTTGTCCAGGTCGGTTGGTTTCCTTCCCTTATAGCGTTGTGTAATCTGCTGTACGTGAAGGTTCATCCTAGGCAACGCCGATAGCACCCTGTGCTCTTCGCGCGTAGCTATCGCTCGGCCTGGTATGTGGTTGCTGTACCCAAGCCAGCATCGCTGACGGTGGACAGCAGATGAGACGTTGCAGAGAAAGGCAAGAGCTACACTCTCGCGCGTAAAAGTTGGTGTTGGGCAGAGTGCACACGCTCGCACGATGCAGACCCAAGAGTTGGAGAATCCGAGGGCCTCCGTCTCTTCTGACGGTGCTAGTCAACGCAGGCCGAGCTCCGGCACGGGCGCGGTGTTGCCCGTTACCCTGCAGCGAGGGCAGCAACGTGAAGTGCTTGCAAGCTCTCGTGCCCGCGACGAGGAATTGTGGCAAGCGTACGAGGAGCAAGGGACCGTGTTGGAGGAGACGAAGGCGAAGCTTAAGCTTGCGCTCGAAGAGAAAGAGGAGATCCATAACGAATGGAGGCAAGCAACACGGGACCTCAACAGGCTGCAAGCGGACCGCAATTACAAAGTGGACGATGATTATCTCCTTGCCGCATGGAAGGAGCTGTGTTACGAAGTGAAGAACTGGGCGATTCAGCACTTCGATGGCGAGATTAGGTCGCAGGTGTTTAGGATCGCAACCAATGACCAGCTTAATAAACTAACATCAGACGCAAAGTACTGGCTGCGCTCTGCGCGCCTCAGGCCGGTCATAGTACAGGCATACGTCTGGAAGTTCCTCTGTTTTCACGTTTTTGAGACGCGCGCATATACGCGAGGTCTCATTTGGGCAGGACTCTCCAATCTACAATTGCGCGCTCTCGGAAGCATACTCACTCCCAGTACATCTGCCTTCTTCAGCCCTCAAGAAGATCAAGCTAACGGTCGCAGAAAGTAGGCCTGGCCGAGATCATGCAACCGACTCCAATTGGAAGGAATTTCATCGGTGGCGAGCACTGACTGCTGGACTTCTGGAGCCGCAAGTCCACGAACAAGAACCCGAAGACCGTGCGCGCACCCTTGTTAGACTGATAGACGATGTGTTACACTCGTATGTCTCTTCTAGGACCCAGACATACAAAGACGGGATCTGGAGGATCATCACCAGAGCTGCTCGCATGGACGCGGAACTGCAGAAGCAACGAGCTGCTTTCGAAGTCTGGGCGCCAGTCAGTCTGGCACGCAACCTGCCGTACGGATTCCCGCCTGACCTCAATTATTGCGAGAGCCACGATGACTTCCAGCCTCTGATACAAAATGCACCGATCCAATTGATTGTTGTCCCTGCGCTGCTCAAGTATGGCACCTCTGACGGCGAGCATTACGACAAATGCATCTATCTTGCCAAGTCCCGCGTCACCCAAGACACTCATGAGACCGTGTCACATAATACGAACAGCTTGTCGGCGCAAGGGGACAATGTGAGCACCTATAACGTGTCGCCAAGGCCGTCATTCCAGTCCCACCCGACGTCCCAGCGGTCACCTGACAATGCGAGTATGATGACGGCCAAAAGGCAGAGGACAGGGTCAACGTTTGGAAAGGCAGTCAGAGGTTTCGGTCAAGAAATTAAAGAAGCATTCCAAGCTCCGCCGTTACCGCCACCCAAGGACCAAAAACCTGGCCAGTCAGCAGTGCAGACTGGAGCTTCTCAGGCTATCATTCCGCGCCGTTAACCTATTGTGATGTTGACAGTCTCAGCTATGCCCACTTACTGTACGCTAGCGACTCTTACGCTGGCTCGCGAGGCCAGGACACCTCACGACTCTGTCGAGTGGTCGCTTACTCGTCCAGCGTTCTTCTGTCAGAGCAAAATCAACTATCGCGTTTCTTCGAGGATGCCTTGTAGCTGCATCACAGCAGAGGCTGTATTCTATCGCTGTCTTTCTGATCTCGACCTGCTGACTCCTGAGATTTGCCTGCTCGTTCATTCCGCTCGCTTGTTGAGTGCAAAGCCATGCGTATGGGATGGATCTTGTTGATGCGATGGATTCTGACGAGGAAGTGCGAACAGAGACAGAGAAGCGGAGGCAGGCTTTCTATTACTGACATCTAGTGGCTAACGTACTTGGGCACTGACTGTAGACGGCGTATCATCTAAACATGGGCCCGCTTTGGTGTATTCCGGTATGGGTGCAGAAGAGGAGGTCATCGCCATTCTCTTGTGGGTGGTCACTATTCAGCAACGCCCTGCACGTCTATGGCGGTCTACTAGGCTCCGGTGGCGGCCCTCGCTTTCCTTCTCTCCACGGCTAGTCATGGATCACCACGACAGTGGATTACCCACAAATGCGTTGTTCTCTAGCAGTCACACTCTTTCGATACACAACCTTCCGTTCGGAGAACAATGTGGATCAGGTCTCTCCGTTCGGAGGGCTCGTAGCTCTAGGAACCAAGAACTAAAAGACGCACCGGTTTGCCAAGTAAGACCTGGTATGATCTTGCCTGTCGCAGGTTCGCTCGGGTGGAACCGTGACAGACAATCCGACAAGGGTCTCATTTGCGCCACTAGCAGGCAACAGAGGTAAGTATCCGGTCTCTCTGACCGTCAATCTCCACAGTCCGTCAGACAATAGAGCACTGCATCCTCATCGCACAGGTGCTGGACATTCGGCCGTTCTCGCTCTGATTGTCGAACCCTCTTCATTTCCTGCCCTTTGATCATACGTGCCAGGCAAAATGAGCAATACGCAGCGCAGAGGGCCGTTGTCATGTCCGAAAACATCATAGAATGAGAGGCAGACAGCATCTACGTCCCGTTCGTCTTCGTATGATGACAACAATCTCGCATTTCCCCTCAAGAGGTCACCAGACTAGGTACGACCAAAGTACGAAGAGAAGACAACTCAAACGCCGTTCAACAACCTCACAGCAACGCCTACGTGCAAGCCAGCCTATAAGCGCAAGCTGGGATTCAAGGACGATGATGATGATGATGGCGGTTCAGACCTTATCTCCATCAACGGCTGCAGATACTCACGCCTGCTCACTGCTGCAGATATCGAGGTGCGGTTTTATCGTGCTCTCGTCCGTCACCATTGCGAGGGCCATCTCATATCTCCTCTCAGCTCAATCATCTTTCAAACATCTTCTATCGGTCGATAGTATCACAATGAGTCTCTTCGCTTCGCTTTCGATCGTATCGGCATCGCCAGGACAAACGCCCTCGCGCGGGATAACGCACTGCTGCGTCAGTATTTCCTCAAAGATATGCAAATCACTGACCTCAGTCCACCACGCAGGATGCAAACACATCATAATCCCGCCGCTGGCTCAGAGAGCGAGGAGCCCTTTCACCCGATCTCGCTCTTCCTCATCATCGCCAGCCATTCTTTTGGACCATGAAGGGTACACCAATCACGACAGACCGAATGCCATATGCCGTCCACGATCGAAGACTACACTCAAGCGTCAGGTTCTTATCGATGGTCCGCGATGCCACCGCCGACGGACGGAAGGAGGTACGTCTCGAGACCCCTCTGGAAGACATACTCTACACCTGTCTCACGCCAGATCGCATACGTTCCTGCCCATGAACGCTGCTGCTCCCACGCCTCCCAAGATCGAGACCCGCTATGATCGAGCCAGTCGTCTCTCATCGCCTGCTTGGCCCCCGATACCTCACAAACCAACACCCACACACCGTTATCGCACATCTGCGTGGCAGGCTCAGACGCCAGTTCGACATGCTCGCCGCCGGCCAATTCATCATCGCCCGCTTGCCCCCAGATACCGCACTGTCCAACATGCGAACTCTCGCGCATCTGCGCTGTAGCGCCCACTGCTACTCTCCTCAAGAGCCGAACTCAAGCAAGGAAGTGTAGTCAACACATCACGATAGGAAAAGCCACCGGTCCTTTATTCTTATGAGATGATCGGTCGTGCGAGGTGCGCAGACTGTTATACATATGCGGGCTGGGTGCGGTGGCGGATCCGCGGCGCTGGGACTGGAGCCTTTTGCTGAAGACGGCTTGGCGTTTTATTTGCCTCCTGGTAACTCCACTACGTGATCGTCATATGCTGTGAAAACCGAGCCTCTTGCAGGCGTGACCTTACTTTCGCAATACACTGCCCAGTGCTTTGCGTGAACCATCGTCCAGCTCTCCATGCGATTCTTTATCATATTTCGAGCATGAAAGTCCGCGGAGAGTATACCTATGTTCTGAATCATGTGTTTGAATACCAAACTTCGGACTAAGACCATGGGATAGCGCTGAACTACCTTATTGAAAAGGAAATGATGGCTGGGTTGTCATCGCATTCGTGAACGTTACCTGCTGTAGATAATGCCGCTATCTGACATCCGGCACCGCAGGCGCAGCAATATCCCTGTTGATCGCTGC
>Ga0058704_10000624_pt1 | contig 17734 bp, 11 predicted proteins | sample AgamicMgSfe_FD_71363 | JGI IMG/M metagenome (GOLD analysis project Ga0058704, IMG submission 71363) | Agave microbial communities from Guanajuato, Mexico - Mg.Sf.e | ecosystem: Host-associated > Plants > Phyllosphere > Phylloplane/Leaf | place: Guanajuato, Mexico | collected 2012-05-30
ACCTTTGTTTAGGTGAGCAGCAGCGTATCAAGCATAATATTCTCAACAGAAGAAAGAGAAAGAAAGTCTTGAAATGTTGCAGATATACAGGAAGATCTATTTGGGTATCAGTACAAGGGATAAGCTCCCGTTCATTAATCATTTGGCTCTGGTTTTGGTTTTAGCCACCACAGTCTTCAGTAATTCCTCGTCCTTGAGCGATGCGATCCATGTGCTGAAAAATGGCTTGAAGTCATGTCTCCTCAATCGAACTTGCTCTCGATCCGATTCCGCAGTCTGCATCTCATCTCTGACAGTGTGACGACAGCCTGCCTGCTGAGTGACCAACTGAGTGCGAAGTGCGAGCAGAGATTCGGCGTCGCCCTCAACGATCTGCTGCTCAATGCTGTCTGGAATTTTCGTAGAGGCTATATCGGCTTCCGAGATGCCATACTCAATACTCATCGTTTTGATGAGACCTTCTTCTGGCCTATCTTGTTCTGTCTTGACTTCATGACTTTCCGCGGCCTTGGGTTGCTGTGTGTCGTCTTCATCTCCCTTCTCGTCTCCATTAGGTCCATTGATCTCTATTGCGCCGTTGGCTTTTTGCTCCGCCTGTAGACTGGCGCAAGTCTTCTGGTCGTGACCATCAGTGACGGTATGGTGAAGAAATCTTTTCCACTCAGGATTCTTCTTATCGAGCGCAAGCTCGACCTTTCTGATGGATTGGATGTTGGCCGCGAGAGCATCCCTGTCGTCGAGAATAGGATCCTGCACTACAGCCATCAAGCTGAACTCAATCTGGCCCTCGGCATATTGTGCCATGCGAGCCTGCAAAGCCGGCTTCACAATGCTGAGCCAATCTTGTCCATCTTCAGGCCTGCCAAGATTTTGTGGAAACGGATCCATGCCGTCGAGCCGCCATACCTCGTCTCGAATGGGCATGTATGCAATGAAATGATAACCTTCTTCGGATATCAGACCAGTCGTGGTTACATCAGCGTTGTCATCAGTGTCAACCTCCTGATATTTCGCGGTTTGCTTCCGTGTACGGCCAGAGCGCCGTAGGCTGTTGCTCAGAGGATCTGTATCTTCAAATGTCTTTGCCCCAGTCTCCTTGTGTGGCAAGGCGTTACTAGCGGCGAGTGATAGTTTTGCCTTTTTGGCAGGCTGCTTATTTGGAGACGGACCGGCTTTTCGCTTCCTGGCGTCTGTACGAGCCTTTGCCTGCTTCCGCTTCCAGGAAAGATCACTTTCGAGCATGTCGATCTCCCGAGCAAAGGAATTGTGAATGATCTTGACATGATGAAAATCATCAATTGCTTCGCCGCGCTCAAAGGGACTCAAAGATCGTGTGGTCTCCTTGAAATCGAGGAGCTCGTTGCCCAGTTTGACGTCTGGAATGTTGTTGATAATGTTCAGGAGCGCCACGGTAGCACAAGCATTATCTGGCACTTGATTCGCAAACCATAAGCCTTCCGGACAGCTGGACTCATAGGTCTCCTCGGTACCGGTCTGATACTGAAACAAGAAGATCATGGCGTGAACGGGCTTACTTGAAGGAAATTAGCGTGAAAAGACAATTCGACCTATCTGCAACATACGGCAGAATTGCGAGAAGACCGTCATCGAGACCGAATACTTCTTGAATCTTGAGTCCAGAAACGCCCATTTCATTCAACATTACGCTAAAGTAGGCCTGGGAGTGTCAGTGGTGTTTCGTGAAGAACAATGAGTATTACTCACTGGATCGGACTCTATCTCACACCATCCTCTCCATGTGGCTGGATCTGGTGTGAAGCCTTCTGGCGATTGAGGTCGCGCCTTTTTAGTAGGACTTTTGCGCTTGGTGACTGCTTTTCGCTTCTTTGGTGGCATATTCTCGATCGACTTGTGAATGTCTGAGTGAAAATTGATGGAACGTGTCAAATTGGTGAAAATGAGAGAGCGAGTATGTGAGGAATCATTACTCAAGCAAATGCAACGCATGCATGGTGTGGAGTTTGCGGACTATCAAAAGCCATGAGTCATGTCTCATATTTGTGAAGCACATTTCATAAAGGTCTCTGATGACATTGAGTTATATCTCAGTATTCAGTCAACGAAGGTATATACAAAGAGATCTTAATCATGGTCAACTGAACAGCAGCAGCAGCAGCAGGCAACAGCGCGGCGGTCTGAGCAAGCATGACGCTAAACAACGGCCCGAGCCCAATGCACAGACGCCCTCCACCAGTGAAGATGACGGGAGAGCTCCACTCGAATCACTACTCCACTCTATACAAACTGGCACAACTTCGCGTCGCGAGAAACATTCGAACAATAATTGTATGGTTCGCTGCATATATCGCTTCCCAAACCCAATTTTGCTCCGCAGACAGCTTCTATACCATCATAATCTGCGTAAGGGAGCAAACATCACAGCATTGTTATTTCCTACACACGCTTCAATTTGGCGCCGGCTGGGCAATACTCGATAGTCGCAGTATGCGATGAACGGCACACCTCGCACTCCGCGGCTACGCTCTGCTTTTCCAAACACACCACAGACAAATCGCCGTCAAGATGCGACACCGACAAGCCATTCGAAGCTGAGCTCGCCTCTGCCGGATGTGAGGACACTCAAAACCGTCGTGACAAGGAGTGAAGGGCCCTTAATCCCACTCGACACAATAGATGCTCCTCAGCAAAGACTCTATGTGGTCGCATTCTACATCGCCCTTTTTGCATGGAGGCTGTACGATTATAATTACCTGAACGAGGAGGATACAGAGTCCCTATGGGGTTTTATGAAATGGGTTGCCATAGACGGAGTGTTTCTGTTTGGCCTGCCGGAATTGAGGATACCATGGTTGGAATGGTCTTCGGCGACCATGACTTTTGTGTTTCTCGGACACGCGTTGTTGAACGGTATTCTCATGTTCAGGATACCACTGCCAGTTGGTGCAGGCTTTGCCGCATTGGGAAAGGTGTTCTATGATCGCGAATTGGCCATTTCGGAGCGCCATGTCAAGCATTCCAGCATTATGCATAACGAGTCCTTAATTCTTGGAAAGCAGATCATCCACATCTTGCCCGAGGGTTCAGCAACCCTCAATCCCGGCAAAAGATCCTATTGCCTCGACAAGGCCCATGCTCAGGTCTACTTACCCATCCAAATCAACCAGACGACTCCAATTGGAATCGACTTACTGCATGTTGACTTTGAAAGCAACCAGAATGAGACAATTCACCTTTCTGCTTCACAGATTAAGAAGATGATCAAGGAAGCTCAACGAAATGCACAATCGACAAGCCCTGAGCAACCACTTACTCTACGATACCCTGTCAGAGAGACTGGTCTGTACATGCTGCACAAGGTAGTGGATGAGTCCAAATTGGAGGTCAGGCGGCGACGCACGGGAGATACTCTGGTTGCTGCTTGTCCACAAGCGATCATCAAGCCACTGAGCCAGCACAGATGTCGAGGTGATCTATCGAATGTTGAGCTCGAGGTGATCGGCACTCCACCCTTACAGGTCAAATATCGTAAGATGATCAATAAGGTCGAGCATGAGGCTCACCTACAAAGTATTCAACCAGAAGACTTTGTATCCCCACTCACCCAGCAAGACTCTGATGCGCTTGTCCTCCGTGGAAATGTCGACGTGTCATGGGCACGCCCTCAGTCTGTTCTTGTACCACTCTCAGAAGGTATGGGCACGAGCGGTAGATGGGTCTTCTCCCTCGAAGAGGTACAAGATGCTCTGGGCAATGTTGTGTCATATACAGAGCGCGACCACGACAGTCAAGAGAAACCTCGCGCCAAAGCACCACATCTTCACCAAGAAATCACCGTCCATGAAAGGCCAACAGCTATGCTGTCCGGATGTAGTCCTGAGCGGCCGCTGAAGGTGGCTCGCGGTAGCGATGCTAGTCTTCCCGTGCAGCTGAGCTCTTCAGGCAAGGGCGGCTTCCTAGATGCGCCATATCAGCTCGAGTATCTGTTTACGCCAGAAGACAAGCTTTCACCTACGGGCGATCACAGTGCTTCTGCCAGTGTTCAAAGAGTCAGCATCAAGGACATGAACCAGCGACCGAGCATTCGTGATCCTGGTCTTTACACACTCGGTGCAGTTTCTTCCGACTTTTGTCTCGGAGAGGTTCTGGAACCTGCGTCGTGCTTTCTGCAAAATCCTCCTGAGCCCAGCATCAGACTGCAGACGGAGGAGATCTTTGACAAATGTGCTCACAAGGCTATTGGTCTCCGAGTTGATCTTGACCTTACCGGCACGCCACCCTTCAGAGTCCATTACCTTGTCGAGAGGCGGGGCGATAGTCATGGACAAACGCATCAGATCTCTGTCATTGGTCTCCGTGGTCAGCTCGAGCTTACACCTCCTGCAGCTGGACATTACACCTACAGATTTACCGACATCAGTGACGCGACTTACAATAGCTACTCTATACGCAATCAGAACCTTGTGCTGGAGCAGGACGTCAAGCCATCAGCATATGCGTCGTTTGTCGGGTTGTCAGCCAAGCAAGATATTTGCATTGATCAATCTGTGAGGTTCAAGGTTGCTCTTCGTGGTGAGGGTCCGTTCTCTATGGAATACGAACTGGTCAGAGGTAACAAGCGGATACCATACAAGATCTCCGACATCCAAAGCAACGAGGTCGATATCGAAACGATAGCACTATCCGCAGGTGGCGACTACACTCTTTCTCTTGCAAGCGTCACCGATAGTATGGGATGTAAAGAATTCCTGAAAGAAGAAGCGAAGATTAGCGTTCGCAACCAGAAGCCGAAAGCAGGTTTCGGTCAAGTAGAAGGTGGACGATCGATCAAGACACTGGAAGGTCGAAAACTCGCTCTACCCCTGAAGCTTACCGGCGGTGATGGTCCTTGGACTGTGCAGTACCGCAATACTGTACGACCTGGTCAAGAGATGCGCATCGAGCTCAGGAACCCGAACGACAAGGTCGAAGTCCAGGAAGAAGGAACCTACGAGATCACCTCGGTCAGGGACGCTGTCTGCCCAGGAACTGTTGACGAGAGTATCAATACTTTTGATGTCAAGTGGATCGGAAGGCCAAGCATGCGTGTTTCAGAGCATTCATTTAGTGAACGCTCTGGCAACAGGTACATCAAGCACGACGTGTGTCAGGGAGAGGACGACTCTATGGATCTCCACTTCAGCGGATCGCCTCCTTTCGAAATCAAGTACGAGGAGCATATTCAACCCGACACAGGCAAGAAAGCTTTCCGTACCAAAGCACTCAACGCGGCCCTTGGTGTATCCTCGATCCGTATGGACACCTCGCAAGCTGGTGTCGTCGAATACATGTTCAAAGAGCTCGGCGACTACAACTACGACCATGATGCCAAACACTTCTCACCGATCAACATCCGTCAGCGAGTGCATCCTCGCCCGATGGCATCTTTCGTCACCCCAGGCAAGACGTACAGCTACTGTTCAACCGAGTCAGAAGGTGAAGAAGTCATCCCAATTAAGTTGTCCGGAGCTCCACCTTTTATTGTCGACGTTGAAATCAAGCATCACGGAACTGCTCGTCCAGAAATCGTCACTGTTTCTGATATTCCTTCAGCCACTCATAATCTGCGCGTACCTCATTCGAAACTGCACCTTGGTACTTCTGCGATCGCCATCCGCAAGGTTAGCGACAGCCGTGGTTGCGGCCGTACCCTTGATTCAAATCAACCAAGAGTCCAGATTGCGGTCCACGATGCGCCTTCAATTACGCCCATGGAACAGCAGACAGATTTCTGTGTCGGCGATCGTATTTCATACTCTCTCTCCGGTCAAGCTCCATTCACCATCGTCTACGACTTCAACGGGGTCTCACGCAAAGCCAGTGTTTCCACCAACACGTTCCGTCGTTTGGCCAAGGAGCCGGGTGCTTTCACCATTACCAGCATTCAGGATTCTGCTTCCGGCTGCAAAGCATCGACACACCTCACCAAGCAGATCCACGGCATGCCATCCGTCCAAGTCTCCAAAGGCAAAGAATCATACGTCGACATACACGAAGGCGGCGAAGCAGAGATCACGTTCGATTTCCAGGGAACGCCACCGTTCGAATTTACATGGACAAGGTCGACAAACGCGAGGAAGGGCCAACGCAGCCAGGTTCTCGAGATGCGCAGTGATGCTAGCGAGGAGTACAGCATGACGATCCGCGCGAGCGAGGAGGGTACATACGAAGTCGTGTCCATCAAAGACAGACACTGTGCTTACGCAAAAGACGGCGTTGATTTTACGGCCGCGAAAAAGGGGAAGCTTCTCACTTATTAGAAACTTCGATATCGTTGTAATTTCCATATCATTTCACCGCGTTCTTCGTGTCGTATACTGCTCGTGAGGATATTTGAAATTTCGATCTTGGATATCTTGAATTACCGCTCTATGTACTGTTCTCATCCATCATCACCGGTCGTCACATCGTCTACTGCCCGTTCTGTCTCCTGTCCATGGCGTCCAGAGCGCGTCTGAAGGTGTTGACGACGACATCCGTGTCCTCGAGTCCAACACTGAACCTGATGAGATTCTCCTCGCACCCATACTTTGCCGCCCATTCCAGCTCACCATAATGCGCTAGCAGCACAAACGGAGACGCGAGCGTGAAATTCGTGCCGAGACTGGGTCCCTTGGCCGTATTCATGTTATCGTAAAACACCTTTGCGTCCTCGATGTCGAAGAAGGTGCAGCTGAGCAAGCCACCGTATCCGCCGTTCGGCAACCGGCAGTTGTCGTAGTACTTCCTCGACGGCGCGTGTTTGGGGTAGTTGACTTGCTTGATACGGGGATGCGAGAGAAGCACGTCGCAGATGGCCTCGGCGTTGCCGTTGATGCGTGCGATGCGGCTTACGAAATCACGGCTGTTGCGCTCGAGGAAGACGGCGTCTTCTTCGAACAAGGTGTCTTCGTATTCGTGCTCGAGGGTGCGTTTGAGGAGATCGTGGTACTGCGATTTGGGGTTCAGGATCATGGAACCGCCCATGACGTTGCTGTCGCCTGAGAAGACTTTGGTCAGACTGCTCACGATGACGTCGGCGTAGGGGAGGACATTGACGTTGAGGAAGTTGCCGATTGTTTCGTCGATGACGACGGCGAAGTCGTAGGCGTCTGCTAGAGAGCGAATGCGTTGCAGATCTGGTGATTTGAGGAGTGGGTTGCCGGGGAATTCGCAGAAGAGAGAGAGGAAGCGTTCACCGTTCTGGAGTCGCTGTTCGAGATCGTCGAGGTCCTCGGCAGAGCCGTGGCCGTAGAACACGGCTCCTGGTCCCCACTTTTCAAGGATCTTGAGTGTGTCTACGTATGGAAAGCCAAACATAATGCTCTTCCTCTGTTCTCGAGCGGCCATCATGATACGGTGGGTGTTGAAAATGGAGCTCATACCAGTTGGAAATAGATAGACGTCGTCGACCGAGAAACCGTGCCTGCCATCAATCTTTTCTACTTGTTCCGGGTGCGCAAGAGCTTCCTCCAGGTCCATGTGCTGTGAGAGAGATCCAGCTATCCTGCGTCTCATGGCGAGTTTTGCCTGAGCGGCAAATTTCAGACTGAGATTCCTTCCAAATCGTTCTTCCACAAATGCGGTCGGGTCCTGTCCTTCAACGATTCCATTCGTATTTCCATCATCTTCATCCGGTAACTTCCTTTGATAGCGTCTGGGTCCTTTCTTCATACGCGGAGCCTCTTCCAGCGTGCTCTTCTCTACCATGAGTCCACTATGGTATGCCTTTTCGCAGAATTCCGCTCTTCTACTAGATACACCGTCTCCGGTATGTTGCCACACTTGCTTTGCGATTGGCCAATCTGCGGCTGGGTAAAGAAGCGCACATATCTTTGGTAAGACGCGCTGGGTGTCGTCGTACGACTTGTGAGGGTCTGGCACAAGTTCCAGAAGATGTAATTGGGATGTTAGATAGCCAGGCTTTTGCGCTTGGAAGAAGTCGATCGCGCGCTTGGCTGCAGCCTTTGACGGAAACAGCATGGCTTTGTCGCCGGAATGTCCATACTTGGACACTATTGTGGAGGCAAATCGCTGAATGCCTGGGTGGATGAAGAATCTAGGATATCCACATTTCATCTTGCTGACCACCCAGTCTTCACCCTCCTCGTAGCCTACATTGGCAGCCCATGTCGGTAACGAAACACTGACGGCGTGGGGCGTGTCGGCGGGGATTGTTTCTCCGATGTTGTCGTTGAAGACCAGTGCTCCAGGCATGATGCTGTCGAATCGTCAAGAGAGCGGGAACACCAGATATGAGAGTGAAAATATGATGTGTATGTGTCTGAGAAAGAAAGTTGTCGAGTGATCGTGTGATTCATGAATGGAGATGTTAGAGTGCCGACTTCGGGTAGAAAAGTTGGAGCACATTCGGGATCTGGAACTTTGGGAGCCGGCATTGAGTTGCCGCCGCAATCTTTATCGATAAGGTAACATCTCTCGCAATTCGATGTCATCTCCACGTGCGGCTTCGTTCCGCAATCTTATTGCTGGACCCTGCAGCCTCGGCCAGAAATTTTGGGCAGAGCTTGATAATTTTGGGTCAACTGCATAATTTCTTCGAATAGTACTTTCGGATCTAATTGTTAAAATGGCCGTACCAGCGACAAAAAGGCGGAAATTGAGCCATTCACCAAACGAAGACAAAGAGGAAGATGACGTTTCATTCGAATCTTTCGACGAGGATGAGGACAAAGAGGATGAAGACGGCATTGAAGCGTTTGAAGATGAAGTGATGGACGCTGTAGAGGCGGACGAAGGAGAAGAGGAGGACGATGATGAAGACGTGATGGGCAACGACGATCTGGGCGAAGAGGAGTCGGCCGAAGATGACGAGGAAGAGGAGGAAGACAATGTTAAATCCGCCCAGCCAACACCAAAAGCGACTGCGAATGTTACAAGACCGGCTCAGAAGAGAACGAATGTATCCGCGGATGACACTGCTTCCATGTCACTGACAGGTGGGACATTCAAATCCAACATGTTCAAACTTCAGGTCGACGAAATGCTTGCTGAGATTCGACCAAAACATGGAAAGAAAGAGGCGGCCGCGGAAGAGGCTCTCCACAAGCTGAAGGGCATTATCGAAGGCTTGCCAGCTACGAAGCCTGCATCTATTGCAGACGCAGAGCGCGACTTGATCAAGAAAAAGGTTGCGATTCCATTCCCAGACCCGAAACCGCCTCACGATGCACAGTACAAGCTGGAGTACCAGAAACCGATCAATATCAACGTTGTGGGAAGCCATTCTCTGAAACTTGCTACGAGGACCAACACGACCTGTGTCATCGACATGGTAGTCACGATGCCCCCGGAGCTTTTCCAGGAGAAGGATTTTCTCAACCATAGATATTTCTACAAGCGTGCTTTTTACCTCGGAGTCCTTGCTGCCGGATTACAGCAGCAGATGGGAAGGGAAATGTCTCTGCGATTTGTGACTTTCCATGAGAATCCGCTCAAGCCAGTACTCGAAGTGTCACCAAAGGACAGCAAAGATGCCGCACAACGTTGGCAGATTCACATCATTCCCGTGCTATCAGTCAAGACATTCTCAAACGACAAGTTGTTGCCGTCTAAAAACGCAGTCAGACCTGCCAAGTCAGAAGAGACTCAAGAGACCTCCTCGGCGCTCCTTGCCACGCCTTTCTACAACGCATCGATTCAAGCGGATCGTCAAGTTACTGCCTACCTCAAGTTGGTTCTTGCAGCATCAATCAAGGCGGCAGCCTTCAGAGACGCGTGTCTGCTTGGCCGGGTATGGCTTGGTCAGAGGGGATTATCAAGTGCGATTTCAGACGGTGGCTTCGGCAACTTTGAGTTCATAGCCACCATGGCAGTACTCCTACACACTGGTGGTGCTACCGGTAGCGCAGCTCTTTCTCCAGGCTACAGCAGCTACCAGTTGTTCAAAGCAACTCTCCAGTACTTGTCGGCAAAGAACCTCGCTACGCAGCCAGCGGTGCTAGAAGCTCCTGGTACCAAGTTAGAGAGCATGGATGGGTGCCCGATCTTCTTCGATGGGTCTCGCAGCCACAATATCTTGTTCAAGATGACGTCTTGGTCTTACAAACACTTACGATCCGAAGCCAGAACAACATTGTCTATGCTTGGAGACTCGCTCTTCGATCAGTTCGAAGCCACATTTATCTTGAGGGCGAATGCTGTGCATCAGAAGTACGATGTTGTGCTTACTCTACCGACACGTTCACTGATCTCTGGCGCGACCGAAGATCGCAATGCGCTGGACTTGCTTAGCAAGTTAAACTACGTCCTGACTAGGGGTTTGGGCGACAGAGTCACCCAGGTAGTAATCCTGCCTTCTGATTCATCAGCATGGGAGCTAGGCTCTGCGAAACCATCGTCACATAATGAGGGAGATACTATGATCGGCTTGACAGTGAATCCGGCGAACGTGAACAGGACGATTGATCACGGACCTCCAGCTGAGAAGAAGAAAGAAGCGGCAGACTTCCAGAAGTTCTGGGGTGAGAAATCAGAGCTGCGTCGATTCAGAGACGGCAGCATCTTGGAGTCTTTGGTCTGGTCAAACGACGAGCGTGGCCGATCAATCCTGCACCAGGTTATCACTTACCTCGTCGAGAGACATTTTGGTGCGGCAACGGCGGCGTCGCTCAAGTTTGTCGGCGATGGGTTTGCGCGCCTTGTGCGTCAAAACAATGGCACTACACCCTTCCAGCCACTCATCGATGCGTTCAAGACACTCGAAGACGACATGCGAGGAATGGAGGATATCCCACTCGCTATGCGCTCTATCGCTCCGGCCGACGAGCAACTACGCTACTCGTCCATCGAAGTACCCATGAGCAGTACCTCGCGGACGATGCAGCGACCAGCAGATGTTGTAATCCAATTCGAGTCCTCCGGTCGCTGGCCCGACGACCTCGTCGCAATCCAGCGCACTAAGATTGCCTTCCTTCTAAAGATAAGCGAGTGCTTCACAACCACCAACCCCTCCATCACCTCCCGCGTCGGCCTCGAGAACACGACCTCAGACTTCCTAAACCAAGGCTATCTCGACGTCGTCTACCCGACTGGCGCCGCATTCCGCCTACGAATCTACCACGACCGCGAACAAACCCTCATCGAGCGCGTGCTAAAAGACAAGACATCTGCGCCATCGACGCGTGACGCAGCAGCTCAGGCCCTGGCAGCGTATAAACGCGACTACATCCGCTTACCAGCACACACGCAAGCGCTGCAGAAACTGTGCACGAGACACCCAGCGCTATCACCTAGTATCCGGCTCGTGAAGAAGTGGTTCGCCTCGCATTTACTCAGCAGCCACATCCCCGCTCCATTGATCGAACTCTTCACGCTGCGCTCTTTCACCACGCCATGGCCTTGGACTGCGCCGTCGAGCGCGAAGACGGGTTTGCTGCGCACGTTGTCGTTCCTCTCGCGTTTCGACTGGCGCGCTGATCCCTTGATCGTTGATTTGGGTGATTTGAAGATCGATGACGTGAGCGCTATCACGACGCGTTTCGAAGCGTGGAGGAAGCTTGATCCGAGTCTGAATCGCGTTGTCGTGTTTGCTGCGTCGAGCGTGGATGGCGACGGCGCGACGTGGAGTGATGGTCGGCCTTCGAAGGTTGTTGCCGGGCGTATGACTGCGCTCGCGCGAGCGGCGACGGACGAGGTGCTGAGAGCGGATTCGCAGGTCGATGCTGCGGCGCTGTTTGTTAGTCCGTTGCAGGATTACGACTTTGTGTTGCATCTCAACGGCGCGTTCTGTGGGCAGAAGAAGAGGCGATCGTCGTCTTCGGCGTTCAAGAATCTGAATGTGGATGAGGGTGGTTTGCTTGACCCTGACGCTGTTGGAAAGGATATTGTCATCGATTACCTGGTTGAGTTGCAGGGCCTGTACGGCGACTCTGTGCTTCTATTCTACGGCGGTCATGACGGCAAGGTCATCGCTGGGCTGTGGAGCCCGTTCATGACAGCAAGGCGCGGGTGGAAGGTCAACTTGGGGTACTCTACCCGTCCAGTGGCGGCAGCTGACGGCGACTCGGTCGATGCAGAGCTGAACAAGGAGGCAATCCTGGGAGAGATGGCGCGTCTTGGCGGCGATCTCTTGGAGAAGGTGGTGGTGAACAGGTCGTAGGTCACAAAGCTTGCCACCGGAGAAATCTAGATGACCAGCAAATATAATGATGACCGCTCAAGAGCGGTCAAACTTCATCTCTCGATCATGTCATGTCTGGAGTCAGTTTCCAAGACGGGACTTGTGCTTGTGTCGAGACCTCGTTGCTTGGCTGAGCAGTTGGCATGCTTGATCTCTCGATCACACCTTGATGTTGCGTCAACTTCCAAGACGCAAGTTGTGCTTGTTTCGAAGCCGTATCGCTTGGCTGACTTCGTGTCGGCGTCATGGTATTCCAACGATCAGAACTGGGAAGACATGCATGGTCTTGCGAGATTAGCAAGAATAGTATAAGCAATTATTGACTATCAAATCATCTTCGAACCATCGAAAAGCCATTTGATGATACGATTCTTGTTGTTGTCGTCTGTGCCGCCTCCATTGGTGCACTATAGGGCAGCAGTATGATTAGCAATAATATGCCACTACCAGTAGTGATTGTAGCCGAGGCCTTTAAAATGAATGTCGCGTGTATTCTTCATGAACGCGATTTTTGCCCCATCCAATCACGAGTCATATTTTGACACGAGTGGTACTTCTCACCCGAGGGAATTTTGAGGCGTGATGAAACTCCAACGGCGCATTCACGGATACATTTTCTTCGGAGATGAACGCTTGATCGCGAGGTCCTATCGCTCGAGCAGTGAACGCGATGGACGGTATAGTGGATGTTCAAACGACTTGGCGGACGATTTTGCAACTGGGGTATCGAATTGGTCGACGAAGCCGAGCACGTGGGCTTGGTATCTGTCAGCTTCAGAGTCTAACAGGGCTTGATGTAGAGAAGCAAAGGGGCGGTATGTATCGATGTCTTGGTATGATGTCGAGGCGCGACAGTCGCGCGACGTGAGTACAAAAAAGCAAATCGGCTGAAGTTGGCAAAGGCTTAATGATGAATGATCGAAGGGAGGCGGTCGACAGGAGTATGTCTCATCATGATTATAGCCAAGCAGTCGGCGACATGGGCATGATAGAAGAATTCGGGGTTGATACATTACCCGGCAGGACATCTGTACAGTACGATTAGAGAAGGCGAGACCATAGTCTTTAGATCGACTCTGAGATCTGCTGTCTGAGTCGTCTCGACGATCTCGTCGTTGCTTTGTGTAACCATAATTGGTAGAGTAGGTTTCAATATCAGTTTCTCGTTCTGGAGATGCGTGCTTCTGCCGGCACCCCGTCTCGGCGAGTCGACCGAGGCCAGCGTCCAGAACAAGTGATGAGCGTGGGACCATGGAGCCCTTTTTTGTTTCCCACTACTAGTCGAATCATAAGAGTCCGGAGACTTCAACAGCGCCCGGATGCCGTTCGGAGTCCAAAGAAGCCATGCCGAAGTACGCCGTCGAGGCGCAAAGATGGCAAAGGTCCATATTGGACCCGATGCCGTACAGTGACATTCCTTGTAAATTCTTCACGAGGCCAAGATATCGTACAGTAGTAGTCGGTAAGAATGGTGGATAAGTCATTGTCGCTGTCGTTTTCGGTAAAGGTCCACCGACCCCTAGTTCAGTGTGGTTGATGACTAGCGCGTCCCCAAATTCGGCAGGCCCCACGTTAGTGCTCCGGACCCTAGTGCGGAGCTAAGCGCAACTCTCCCGCAACTGCCAAGTGAGATTCCGGAGTGGCAGGAACCACTGGACTTCGTGCTTTCTCCATGTGCGCTGTAGTAGGCTTCTGATTGGCCAAGCTCAACGTCGCAAAGTCCCATCCCGTCTCTCAAATCGTTCTCCGAGCTGCTTTTTGCTACGGCCCACGCGACACGGTCACGTATAGGAGAGATTCGCGAATTTAAGATTTGATTTTTGAATCGGATCATGCGACAAGCAGAGCTCGCCTGCATGGAATATTGTCTGGTCCCACCAAGCGGCTACTGTACACGAAGCAACGAGTCAGACATTGTGTTTCTGTGCCTGACGACTCACGCGGGCAGGGCAGGGCAGGGCAGAAAGTGAGCATGCGACAGTCGAATGCAAAAACAATGCAAGTCAGAACGACCATCTCGGTATATTGCGAAAAATAATGGGTGAGAGACATGAACTACAATCACATCGATGTCGTTTGATATCATCTCATCCAACGGCCGAACCTCGACACAATACACAACGGTCGGCACGGCTCTGCTTTTCACAAGCCGGCTTGGGGGACAGCTTGATGGTATTGGTATTGCTTGTTACAGTAGACCAAGCCATGAGTAGGAAGGGGAATTGCATGACCAAACGTCGAAGCTACACGTGCGAATCAAGCCTACTCGCCAAGAACGACATCGAGACTACTTGACATTTGTTGAGGCTGGCGAACAGGACCGAGGCAAGACAAGCAACTCGCGTTCCGTCATGCTACTGTAAGCTTCATGATGAAGGCTGAGAGATTTGCAGGGAAGAGCTTGTTGCCAAGTCGAATAGCGTCGCAGTCAAGCACAAGCAAGCATGATCACAAAGCTGAATGGATCGGGCATACCGCCATTAGCGCTCACCATTGCATAGCCAAGAGGAGGAACCGGGCGGTGTTGCATTCGACGCTGTATACCAGGAGAGGCGATACTGATACAGTGCTGCACATCTACGATGGCCGGGCGTCGTCTAGATCCCATCAAGTGATCCGCAGCCCACGACTCGCTCAATTCGGAGAAACAGATGACTGATGGGCGACTGATTTTTCCTTTTCCTACCATATTTGAGCGACAGAGGGGCTCGAGTTTGTTCGGATATGGTGTGCAGGACCCAGTTGCAGCAGTGAGGCTGCATGTCACCAGGCGATTCTGCAGCACCCACGGCTCCGGACGAACGTCTGCAAGGTCTTGGCTGTTTGCAGCTCTTGATGCATAGTAGAGCACGAGCAACAGCTCAGCCTTCTCATTGGTCGTACAAGGGCGAAACTAGGCGTCGCCGCAAAAGACTCTGGCTGTAATTCGCCCGGTGCGCACGTTCTCGAAGCCCGCTAACTTCTGCCTGACTTTGCGCTAAGATTTCCACTAGCTCACCTTAAACGACCACCAACCGGCGACCGTACCAAAGACGCGACCCTGTTGGAAACTTACGCCCCAGGCGAGCATCTTCGTGAGATTAATAAAGCCCGCGACATCTGCTCCTTGCTGACCGTCAGACTCAGCTATCAGTCCCTCCTTCCCTTCCCTTCTTATACGACAACAAACGACCCTCGACATCCGTTTCGGAAGTTGAGCCTTTTATTCACAGTCGACGAAGACACACTCTATACCTCCACTCGACACTAGGATATACAGCAGCAATGGCTTCTGCTGCCCAGGTCAAGACTGCCGGCGGTAACGCTGCCTTCCACAACTTCCACAACGACTATGCTCACATTGTCGACCCAAACGAGCGCAGACGTCTTGCTCTCGCCGAGATTGACAAGGCCAAGTTCGGTTGGTACCACGTCCGCGCCATCGTCGTCGCTGGTGTCGGTTTCTTCACCGATGCCTACGACATCTTCGCCATTGGTCTCGTCACCAACATGCTCGGTGTTGTTTACTGGCAAAACGCAAAGAAGAACCCGGGAAAGATTCCCACCAACTCTGACACCGCCATCAAGGTCGCTACCTCCGGTGGTACTGTCATCGGTCAATTCGGTTTCGGTTGGGCTGCTGACCAGGTCGGTCGTAAGCGCATGTACGGTCTTGAATTGATCCTCATCATCTTCGCAACCCTCGCCCAGGCTCTCACTTCCAGCTCTCCATCCATCTCCATTGTCGGTATCATCATCTTCTGGCGTGTTCTCATGGGTATCGGTATCGGTGGTGACTACCCACTTTCCTCTATCATTACCTCCGAGTTCGCTACCACCCGCTGGAGAGGTGCCATGATGGGTTCCGTCTTCGCCATGCAGGGTCTTGGTCAGTTCGGTGCTGGTATCATTGCCCTCATCGTCACTGCCGGTTTCAAGGAGTCGCTCATGAGCGGAAAGGACGTCGGCCACTGCGGCGGTGTCTGCGGTCTTGCCGTTGACAAGATGTGGCGTGTCATCATCGGATTCGGTGCCGTTCCAGGTTGCATCGCCCTCTACTACCGTCTTACCATTCCAGAGACTCCTCGTTACACCTTTGATGTCTCCCGTGACGTTGTCAAGGCCGGTTCCGACATCAAGTCCTACCTCAACAACAAGCCAGAGGGCATCCCAGACGAGATCGCTCGTGTCCAGGCCGTCCGTGACAACGCTGGTCAGCTCGCCGTTCCAAAGGGTTCCCTCTCCGACTTCTGGCGCCACTACAGCCAGTGGAAGTACGGAAAGGTTCTTCTCGGAACTGCTGGTTCTTGGTTCCTCCTCGATGTTGCCTTCTACGGTGTCTCCCTCAACAACGCTGTCATCCTTCAGGCTATCGGTTACTCCGGTGGACACAACGTTTACGAGATCTTCTACAGGTCTGCTGTCGGTAACATCATCATCGTCTGTGCTGGTGCCATTCCAGGTTACTGGGTTACCGTCGCTCTTGTCGACACTGTCGGTCGTAAGCCAATCCAGCTGATGGGTTTCACCATCCTCACAATCATCTTCTGCATCATGGGTTTCGGTTACAACAAGATTGGCACACACGGTCTCCTTGCTTGCTACGTTATCGCTCAGTTCTTCTTCAACTTCGGTATGTTTATTCTTCTTGTTCATTCATGCCATTACTCTTACTAATTACTTCCAGGTCCCAACTCCACCACATTCATCGTTCCTGGCGAGTGTTTCCCAACTCGTTACAGATCTACCTCGCACGGTTTCTCCGCCGCTGCTGGTAAGGTCGGATCTATCATCGCTCAGGCCGCCATCGCACCTCTCCGTGTCCGCGGCAACCCAACAACTGCCAACCCATCTCCATGGCTCAACCACGTTCTCCAGATTTTCGCGCTCTTCATGTTCCTCGGTATCTTCACCACTCTTTTGATTCCAGAGACCAAGCGCAAGACTCTTGAGCAGCTCGCTGGTGAGGTTCCAGGTACTCCAGAGTACGACCCATGGCTCGCCGGCCGTCACCCACAGTACGAGGAGGAGCGCAAGGGCTCTGACTCTGAGCACGAGGTTGGCAAGCAGGATGTTTAAAAGGACAACTCTACGACTGTCGCTGTGTGAACAGTAGATGCATTTGTCACTACTTCACTATTACTACTTAATTCCCATTTTTACGTCGATACCATATCATCATAGATTGCTTGTCTGAATTTCATCATGATTTCTACTTTACCTACTGCCATACTCTTCAGTCCATCGTCCGTTCGCATAACACAATTGTTGGTCATTCGGTGGAATCAACCGCCAGTTTCATTACGATGGTCCGACGCCCACCGTTCATCAACGGCTTTATCGTCGAGTTTCGTCCCCGACAGGCTATATTGACTGGTATTGCCATTCAAAATTTATATCCTCGTACCTAACTACCAATCACTGGCTCAATAAAGATAGGCGACAATTGTGTTTACCTGCAACAATCCTCTGACACCGTGAGTTCCCTTCTCTACCCGCCTCGGTGATTCGCAATTGACCCCTGCCGCAGACTATCGTAGATGATCACCATTTAGACCTGTCGCAATATCGTTGAACACCTCGAACCACTATACCTCTGGCGCGGCTAATACTCGA
>Ga0058704_10000626_pt1 | contig 17694 bp, 20 predicted proteins | sample AgamicMgSfe_FD_71363 | JGI IMG/M metagenome (GOLD analysis project Ga0058704, IMG submission 71363) | Agave microbial communities from Guanajuato, Mexico - Mg.Sf.e | ecosystem: Host-associated > Plants > Phyllosphere > Phylloplane/Leaf | place: Guanajuato, Mexico | collected 2012-05-30
CCCACTACCAGTATATCGTAGTGCTTCCGTATGAAACACTATCCCCTACAGCCTCGCGTGCGTGCGGGAAGTGTGACGTGAATGTATTCAAGCCGGCTTGAACACCTCCGGAAACACCTCCCTCAGCTCCTCCAGATCTTGAATCTGATAGTCCGCAACGGGCTTCTCGGGCGCTTTTGCGTCCGACTCAACCAGATGCACCGACTTCCAGCCATACGCCGTGCCTCCCGCCGCGTTCAACGCTGAGTCATCGACGAAATAGCATTGCTTCACATCCTCTGCGCCCGCCTCCCGCATAGCCTTGGCGTACATCTCCGGTATTGGTTTACAGAGAAGATTCGTACCGGCACCGTAATCACAGAACGTGATGCCTTCGAATAGATCCTGGACGCCTAGTAGCTTGACTACGCGATTGCCGTGGGTGTGGTAGGCGTTGGTGAAGAGCCAGAGCTTGACGTTCTGCCGATCGATATCTTCCAGTAGCTTCCGCAGCTTCGGGTTGGGCTTAATGATGTCCTCGAGCGGTAACGCATCGTCGACCTTGGCGTTGTATTCTAGCGGGTCGACCTTGTGATGGCGAACCAGTCCTTCGATTGCGAGGCCGTAATCTTTCTGCTCAACAGTCAGCTGATCATGCATCGTCGGGTAAACTCAGACCTAGGAGTGACGACGGATAGCCTCGCTCGGGAGGCAACGACACCATTCCGCCTAGTCTCTCAAATACGCTGCTATAGTCGGGATCGACACATCCATTCTGCAAACTTACATAGTACCGTTGATGTAGTTCATAGGCGTCTTCACTTGAGAGGGAAAGGTGCGTTTGAAAATATTTGTCGATGAGCTGCGACATGAGGTCGTGGATTCTGAACGACTTTGGGTACAAGCAGTTGTCGATGTCGAAGAAGAAGATTTTCTTGTTAGTTGGAGTGGCAACGCCAGTGGTGGCGACACCGTTCGTCTGCATGCCATTGACAGCCATTCTGAGCGCCTGAGGTTGCGGTATAGAGTAGGGAAGAGAGAACAGTGAATGGAAAACGCCCGCCTTTCTATGTCGCCATGAACGTTGCATTGATGTCGGAGGAGCGAACGTCAACGAATGCCTCAGTCACGTTTGCGGCTAGCGCTAGCGCGTCGGGTTCTAGCTTGTCGAGTCGCGAGACACCTTCTTTCTTCCTCCTTTCTTGCGGACACCGTGACCAAACTGCGACAAGCAGGCTTTTGCGGCAGAACATTGTGCAGGTCTTATCCCTGTGTCGCCGCTACAAAGGCTCCCCTTGCGCATCGCATTTCCTTCATGTCCGCACTATTCCGCCAACTGTAAGGATACGCAGAGTGGAAGAGAAGCAAGTGCCATGGCTCTCAGTGTCAGCAACGCCGCATCAGCGCATATCAACGGTGTGACCGCGCTATCACCTGCGGAAGATGAAGAGCTGTATAGCCAGTTGCTGCAATTGCAGGACGTGGTCATTGCTGGGAAGCACCCTGTGTTCAAGCTCCCACGGTCTGCCATTGAGCAGCTCAAGGCGACCTTGATCGTGCCAGATGCCGCTGGCGTTAATGGCACAGCATTCGCTACTAACCAGCAGCAGCTACAGTCGCCTCCGGCAAAGGTCAATGCCCTGCCAGGCCTCAACGCTCGAGCTCCACCCACCGCGAATGGCGCGACATCAGCTTATGCGGCGAAGGCTGCTGGGCTTGACCCAATCTTTCTGCAGAAGTCGGACAGTCTTGTAAGAGCAGAAGGACAATTGAAGCGTCAGCGCATCGAGCGCGATCTCCAAACGCAGGTCGAGCAGCGTAGACACACTGCACGCGACAGAGATCCGGGCGCTGAAGACCCTTCGCGCATAGACATCAATGCTGTGCTCAACACCGCGCTAAGTCGCGTTGCGCCAATCTCAGGGCTGAGGCCGGCAAAGGCGGCGAGTGTGAGCTCATTTGATGAGAATGACTATTACTCTAGCCAAGCACCAAGTGATTGGTCCTCTGACACAAGTTCAAGTAAAGGCTCTGACAAGGCCGCAGGTGCCTTCACTGCGGACTTCGAGCGTCTCGATGCCGCACCTGATACTTTCGCTGAGTCTTCTCGTTCTGCTCAAAAGCGTGCTCTTCCTGGTTCTTCGTTACCGCAAGCTCCCAAGGACCGTCCGCACTTTTACGCCAATGAGCCTGAAGATGTATACGGGATAGGAGACGAAGACGATGAGTATACGCCGCCAGATGCTGCCACATTTGACAGCTCTCGAGGGGGCGCTATGGTTATGGATGCCCAAGATAATGAAGCAATGGAAGACGACAATTCAGACTACGAGCCTGGCGAGATCACCCAAGAGAGCGCGATACCGACACCATACTACCAGTTTAAACAGCCCACACAGCCATCGCCACGCGTTCCTGTCATTCGCAACCATCTGACGCATATTGCTGCTCCACAACCCAACCGCGTCTCACCGCTTGCCACAGCAAAGGGTCCAAGTATCGAATTAGAGCTTGTCAATGGCCGTCCAGAAGTCGTACACAAGCCACAGCCTCAACATCGCTCTGCACCTATGCATTCGCGTGCCTCGACCGCTTCACCAGCCGCTAACGGCGCTGGCAGCAGTGGGAAGAAGAAACGTCCTAAGAAGCGGAAGCGCGAGCAAATGCAACATGACCACAACAAGCCTGCTAAAAGAGGGCGGCGTGACCGGCAAGCAGCTCGTGCAGCTTCACCAGTGCAGCAGGAGCCGTACATTAAAGATGAGCCGACGTCTCCGCCACCGTTTGCCAACGTACCGGAAGCGCCTGCTTATGGTCAGCAACAGTACAGGGCAGCGCCAGCGCCGGTCGACCTTATTAGCCCTGGGCATGCGCCTCAAATGCAGAATCTGAACGAACATCCTCGATCTGCGTTACGTTACGAGTATGCTCAACCGGCTTCGCCTGCTGCCGTTAGGGTGGCGTCTCCAGCCGCTTACCGTCCTGCTCAACGTGACACGCAAGATCTTCGCCGTGTCGCAGTCCAGCAATACGCTCAGAGGGCACCTTCTCCGCCAGCGCAGAGAGTCTACTCGCCTGCGGATCCTTACCGCGGAGCTGAAGCGATTGAAGCACCGCGCTACCAAGATAGCCCTGTGCAGCAGCAACAGGTGCAGTATGTACACGCGCCGTCTCCGCCAAGGCTGCAAGAGTACCAGGAACCGTATGCGAGAGCGCAAAGTCCGGCTATGATGCCTCCACCACCACCTAAGCGTATCGTTGTTGACCAGTACGGCAATCGCTATTACGCACACGAGCCTGCGCCTGCACCAACGCCCGCCCGAGCTTCCGTTGCTCCCGTCGTCGAACGCCGTACCGAGCAATCGGTCTATGAGCGTGCACGTGAGCAGACGGTCTACGAGCGCGCGCCGGAGCAACAACCAGTTTACGAGCGCGCACTAGAGCAGCCGGTCTATGAGCGAGCATCGAGCCGGATGTCAGTAGCGTATTCTCAGCCGCAGCAGGGCCGCTATGAAGCCGCAGAGAGTCGCATGGCTCCACTGCCGCCGCCGTTATCTAGAAGATACGAGCCGCAACCTGTAGAGTATGTTGACGCAAACGGGTATCGTGTTGTCAGGGAGTATAGTACACGTCCAGCGGAGCCTACTCGTTACGCTGAGGAACCAACTTCGCCGGTCTATCAGCAACAACCCAGGTATGAGCCCGTGCCACCTCCACCAGCTCCTGCTGAGCTTACTTCACCTGTCTACCGCGAAGTCCCACGCTATGAACAGATGCCGCCTCCTCCGCCACCACAGGCGAGGGAACCGACATCTCCGATCTATCAGCAACTGGCGCGTGCCTACAGCGTCCGCCCCGAGGAACCACCGCAAGCAGGACCAGGCTACGTCCGACAAACCAGCGTCGCTCCGGTGCAGTACGTACGGCAAGACATGGGCCCTCCACCACCGCCAGCACGAGCAGTTAGCGTCATGCCAGGCTCAGAGTATCCCACGCACGCGCAGCAGCCGTCGTACAGCTATGCTCCGGCCCCACAGGCTGTCAAGTACGTTGATCAGTATGGGAGAGAAGTGTTTCCGCAGCAGGTGAGGCAAGTCAGTGAGTTTAGGTATCAGTGAGTGGGTGGACGGGTCGGGTGCAGCATTCGATTGCGGTTGGCTTTGAGAGACGCACAAGATGGTTCGCTAGGCTTTTGTAATACTATCGTCCTATTGCTATGCACATACTTTCTCCGTATTGCTGAGTGAACGCTTGGCTACTGTATTTACGTCAACCAGCTAACGCTCCACTCTGGAGCCGGAGTCTGTCTTGCCGTAAATGAAACTTGCCACGATGCCCCAGTGACACTCACATACCTTACGAGCTCCCGTGACCTTTTTGAGGGTTTATAGCGTCGTCTCCGAAACCGCGGAGGTGTTTTAAAGTTTAGCAAGTGACGATTCGGACTCTGCGGTGATGCGTTTCCGGACCTGGCACGTGATACTCTGACCAAGCCATCTTGGCTTGCATACTCGGAGGTCGCATGCAAGCACAGACAAGCCTGACAACTTGTTTTGGAACACAGCACTGCACCTCACCAATCTCGTACTCGACAAAGCCCACCAGATGTCTCCAAGCTGAGGTGCAGTGGCGTTCTCTTTTCACGCGTTTCTTCCTGGGATTGCTATCTGCTTGCGGCTTTCGGTTATCTCGAGCTTCCATCATCATCATCATCAAGGGACTGATCCTTACACTCGCTTCACGCAAAACCCGTCTGCTTCACCTCGGAGGCAGCGGACGCCTTGAATTCGATTTGGGATGCACAAAATCTCAAACTTCACTGGTCAGGCCAGACATGGGTGGGAAAAGATGACGCCCTCGATGGGCTTTGGTATGAGCAGACCTCAGCAATCTCCCGCGGACCTCTCCATCGCTCCATCCTCGGCCAAGCGATCACTAGTCGGCACGTCGATGAGCCCGAATCCGGCGGTGCCTGGGCATCTGGTCAATCTGTCGTTCAATGTGCCATTCACATCGAATCTCCCGGGACCGGATAAGGAGGATGTGCTGTATAGCTCGGTGGGAGCATTTCAAAAATGGATACATACCGATGGCGCGGCGGAGGACATGCCAAATCACGCGTTGCCGGTACATACGCGCAATGTGGAAAACCTGAGGAGTCTGTGCAGGCAGATGAGCGAGCAGAGTGGTGAGAGAATACATGCTACGGTCACGTCGAGCAAGCCGAAGCCGGTACCGGGATGCAGCGAGGACCGCTCACGGCGCCGGTAACGAACGTGTGTATATCCGGCGATGCCGATGTGGTGCACAAGATGCGGGCGAAGATTTTGAACGAGACGCCGATAACGCTGGTGGGTAGCTATGTGCTTACGGAAAAGCTTGTAGGAGGCTGACAGGGTGATATAGCGCTGCGAAACAATCGACATTGACCGCGAGCTTGTCTTCCCAAAAGGACAAGAAGGCGCACGAGCCGATGTGCTGAACCACATGGACGAGATTTCTGACAAGACGAAAGCCGACATCTTCCTTCTCGAAGCTAAGTCACGGCGAAAGGACTCAGACTCAGCCAGCTTCAAGGCTTCACTGGAGAAGAGCATGGACAAGAGATTGCAGATGCATGTCTACGGAGATCTGGAGAGCTCGGAGAACGCGAAGACGAGACTGCTGATCATGATCGATCAAATCCTCCAGCGCCAGGTGGATACCATCCGGCTCGAGCTGTCTCTGCACAGCCTGATCTCCGGCCGACACAGGAGGAACGTCAAGCTCATTGAGTCTGCGACGGGAACCGCGATCTACTTTCCGCCTCTCTTCCCGACGGTCTTCGGCTATGTGCCACCTGGATCAGTACCATTACGAGGCCGAGACGAGATCATCATCACTGGCGAAGGCATGGATAATATCCTGCAAGCCAAGAAAAGGCTACACGACCTAGTGATGTCGACCAAGACGTTCATCAAGGATGTCCAGATTACGACAAGCAAGGTGGACTACATCCTGTTGGACCGCTTGGACAAGATTCGAAAGATCATTGAGGTGAATGGCTCGTATGTCCTCCTACCTCCGCTCGGCAACCATAGTGGTGTTTTGCGCGTGCAAGCGACCGACATCCTGAACGTTGAGCGTACTGTGCGCGAGATTATGGGCTTGGCGGGCCAGTTCTATAGCGCGTCTTGGTGGGTTACGCATCCGGATCCGTCGCAGCGACAGCCGACGCCTTCCGACATCCGCGCGATGCTACCGGATATCTGCATCAACTCCGGCGCCGAGATCACGTTCGAGAAGCTCAACTTCCACATCAATGGTAGCGATGATTCGGTCAAGGCTGCCATGTCCATCATCAATACTCTGCCATTCGTCAAGAAGGCGCAATCCACTTTGCGCGTCAAGGTCGAGCTTGCCAATGAGCACAAAGAGTTCGTCAGCGGCAAGAAGAACGGTAAGATCAACAAGATCATGAGCCAAAGCAACGTGCAGATTGTCTTCGACGGCTTCAATGAGTACAACTTCTACATCGACGTGCGTGGCGCGCAGTATGAAGCGACGAAGAATGGGTTGGAGCTGGTGGAGCTGGAGATGCCGGCTTCAATCTCGTTCCATGTTCCGGACCAGTACCACAAGCGCATTATTGGCATTGGCGGTCAGCACATCCAGCGCATCATGAAGAAGTACTCGGTCTTCGTCAAGTTCTCGAATGCCATGGATCGCGGCGGTATCGGCAAGGATGACGACGACATCAAGGTGGACAATGTCATCTGCCGTACGCCTGCGCGAAATGCAGATAACCTTGAGCTGGTCAAGCAGGAGATCATGGACATGGTGGAGAAGGTTGACGCTGAGTTCGTCTCCGAGCACGTGCCGGTCGACCGTCTCTACCACCGAGAGCTCATTGCGCGCATGCCGGAGATCGAGGAACTGGAGAAGAAGTGGAACTGCAAGATCACCTTCCCTGGCACCGAGCAGGCGAGCGACATCATCACTGTATCCGGGCCTGAGTATCAGGTACCGCAGGCTGTCGATGAGTTCCTTGGAATGGTACCAGAGACTCATGAGATCGAGTTCCCGACTTCGGACGAGATTCGGAGCTTCTTGCGATCATCCGACTTTCAGCAAGACTATGCGCGGAAGTTCAGAGATCAGTATTGCGTAGAAGTGGCTCTGCACGAGCCTCGACAGGAACGGCAAGGTGACAAGGAGGTCACTGTCGAGAAGCTTGTGTTGAGCTACACGCGCAACAATGCTGGTGGACTAAAGGATGCTATTGACTTCCTGCTTCTGCCGTTCATGTCTCGCGGCTTAGAGGCCAACGAGGTCAAGGGTGCAATTCCTCGGCCCAAGTCCGACTCGTTTGAGGACAACATGCCGTACTTCGAGTCCAAACTTCTACAGCGCGCTGAACCGCCTGTCTCTACCGAGTCTCCGACGCGCTCAACCTTTGGCGAAGAGAACAGCTCTCGCTCCATCTTCGATAAGCTCCGCAAACCAGGCAGCATGTCTTCTTTCTCTTCCTTCATCGAACGTCGTCGCAAGAATGGCTCCAACTCACCTGGCAGCTTGTTCATGCATGCCTCGAATAACGCTTCCAAAGCCTCTCTCGTCAGCATGGAGAGCCGCGACTCCGGGTACCGCAATCCGTGGAACGACTCCGGCATCGATCTCGACGATAATAGTCTGCAAGGCGGACACAGTGGCCACGGTAATGGCTGGGGCTCCTTCGGCGGCTCCACGCACAGCCGCCCTAACACTTCTTCGAACTCACTCTCCGGAGCTTTTGGTGAGACGAACAAGTTTCCTTTTGGCGCTAATGGTAACGCATCCACGACATCTCTTACTACGCCTATGATTCCCGGTCTTGGTATGGTCAACGGCGCTGGAAGCAGCCCATCACTTGGCGCGCCTGGCGATGCGACGCCCAGGTACGACGCCAAGGCTGACGGCATTGGCAAGCAAGCCAGCGGCGCCGCTTCTTCTCTGGATGCTCCGCCTGGTAGCGCTCCGGCTTCGAACACTACGACGACTACTTCTGCAACATCTTCAGGATACCCGGCACCTATTGCGCCTCCGCATTGATACCACTGCATTTGTTCTTTCCAGCTGGCGTTTTGTGCTTTTTTGATGAAAGTCTGAATACCCATGTGCAAAAAGTCGAAAAAGCGAGTTTCTTGTTTTCGCACTGTATGAGGTGGTGGTCTCTGATGAGGGGGTATGGAAATGGAAGATGGGATATACCACTTTGCGCGGGGGTTTGTGTTTTTCTGCGAATGGGGGGCGCGACTGATCTTCGAAGAGACTGACACGCTTTGTTGTGCGGTCTGGTGCTCTTGGGCACGTTCCATTCTTTTATCTTCGACGAAGGACGATCTTGGAGCGCGTGCTGGAATAGGCACGGATTTGATGACACATACAGTGGATAGATATGGTACTTGAGACGTATCCTAGCAGCTTCCCCTATGGAACAGTCCCAGCATTGTTACTTCGCTCAAGCAGCAGATTCTCATGTGAATTAGAGAGCTTTCTGACGGCAAGTTTGACCTTGATACCCGTAATCCTGACATAGCCTCTCGACACTGCGCCAAGCTGTTTGATGCCTATAAGGGGCGTCCAGCAACATGAGCTCGCGTCGACGTCACGGTGGCGTCGCCTTCATGTCAGTCAGAGCATCGCCGCATGGAATGACTTGCCAAGCTCAGTATGCGCAATACGACCATACAGGGCTCTATAGTTGAGAGTCCTCCCATCATATTGCGCTGAAGATGCAGAAGTGGATTGCTCGAACGATCTAGGGGGGGGGTTTCCGGAGCGCTCATCCAAGATCTTATAAATGACTCGACGAACGAACGAGCATCGGTACCAACGTCGCAGGGTCAATGTCGTTTGCAAAGAAGCTGCTTGAACAGCGCTAACCAGGGATTACTGGTAAGGCGACACATGATGCCTTTGCGCTAATCCTGGAGAGCGCTACGCCGTCCACTAGGCTCAAGCCATGAGAAAGAGTTCGCTACTTTGTTGCGAAGCTGCCCCTGACGCCAGTACTCAGTTGCTCTTTGTATCTGTCCTGCGTTAAAAGGCGCGGAGTTTTGGGAAGCGTTTAGGACGAACGTACAAGACAATGCTAGTGTCGAGCAGTGTTACTTGCTACATCGTGACGACCTATGGGCGACCAGGGGAACCCCACAACAACAGCAGGAAACCAAAGCTTCATACGCATCTCTCGCCTCACCGGCATCGTTGCAGGTCAAATGATTTAGACTACAGACGCCAACAACGTTTTGTGCACTTTCAACCTATTCCACAATTGATGTAAAGTCGACGTGAAGGTGTGCTCACCATACGCTCGCTTGCGTTCTACTCAGCCAAGCGAAACTTTTCCTAGGCGTAGGACCAAAGGCCGAACAATCTGACGCTGAGAACTTTAGCGTGAAGAACTCAACAGCAGTTGACCGGTACAGCGCTCTCGTTGCTGTGCTCAGCCTGAGACAGAGCTGAGACACCACGGGTTGTTGCCGTGTCGATTGAGCGGCCATTGCGCAGAGGGTAGGAGCGAGTAGACGGCGACTGCGAAGGATGAACCGGATGCGCCTTCCTGAATTGGTATCAGGCGCATCGGGTGGCAAAAACGTTTGGTTGCCGTGGGCAACGTTAACAGAGACGAGGGGCAGGCTACGGGTGACGAGAGGACACTGACATGCTCCGATTCAGAAAAAAGCCGGAAAAATGTCGTTGTGACCGTATGAGGTGGATGTATTAAGCAGCTGTGACCTACTCACTACTCGGAATATGCGGTGGCTCCAACGTGGTCAAGTCAGGGAGCTTTGCACTTAGCACAGAATGTAGCGGCCGCACCGAAACAGAGTGAGCGCAAGACACGTCCGATGGTTCTGCGTTTCGCGCCTCACCGCCAGAGCAGGAACCTACGGCTTACTCGCTCAGTAAAGGTGTTTGTAGCGCCTTCTCGCCCACAACCCGCCGTCTTTTCCCTTTCTATCTAGGTCATGACAATACCACCGTCGACAACTTGTGTCTGCCCGGTAACGTAATCGGAATCTCTTGAAGCAAGGAAAGAGACAAGCTTCGCCACATCCTCCGGCACACTGACTCTGCCCAGAGCAATAAGCTCACCAGAGTACTTCGCAATCGTATCACCCTTCTTCGCGCCCTTTTTCTTGCCCAACTCCTCGTCAATGAGATCCCACATCGCGGTCCCAACGATACCGGGAGCGTAAGCGTTGACGGTGATGTTGTGCTCCGCCATCTCCATAGCATATGCTTGTGTGAGACCACGTACGGCCCACTTGGAGGCACTGTAGTGAGAGAGCATTGCGAAGGGCTTGAAAGCTACGATAGAAGCTGCTGCGATCATCTTGCCGGGATTGTCTTGTTTGCAGTTGCCTTGGGCTATCAGTTGCTTTGCGGCGGCTTTGTAGCTGTTTTGTACGCCAAAGACGTTTATGCGGAACATGCGCTCGAAGTCCTCATCGGTCAGTTCTAGTAAAGGTTTCACTTGAGCGATACCAGCGTTGGCGATCCTGTGCAAGGTCAGCACTTTGCCTAGCCGCCAAATGCACTCACACCACAGCCCTCAGAGCAAGGGCTGTACGTACATAGTGTTCAAGTCACCCAGTTCCTTGACGCTTGTCTGTATTACCTGCTCGACTTCGGTGTACTTGCTGACGTCTCCAATTGCAACACAAGACCTCCTCCCCATACCCTCAATCTCGCCCGCAACTGCCTCCGCAATCTTGGAGTTGGCTGAGATATCGTTGATGCAGACATCATAGCCATCGTGAGCCAACCGTAATGCAATGGCCTTGCCGATGCCCTACAGGCCGGAGGTTAGAAACCAGCTATATCTCGGATATGGGTTATTCCCTTCCCTTTGCTTACCCTCGCAGAGCCGGTCACGATTGCGGTGCGCTTCGAGGTCTCGGGACTGGGTGTTGAGACGACGGTCCGGCGTTGGGTGAGAAAAGAGATGGCGGGAGCTGGATTGGTACGGAGGAGGCGGGGACCGGTGGGTGCTCGAAGGAGGGAACGGGCTAGAGAAGTCATTGTGGAGGCTACGAGTTCGTGGAGAGACTGGTAGTGAGTCCAGTATGAAGCTGCGTGGGTGATCTGAGAGCTTGAAGATGAGATACAGCGGCCAACAACACCCAGCTCACAAGCACGACGGATAGAGAGACGCGAGAGCTCCCAACACCTACGCTGGTGGATATATGCACGGCTATAAGTAGCCCTGGGGGACGTTGCGACGCCCGCAGCTGCAGGGCGTTAGCGATGCATGATTGAGCATGCTTACTCCTCTCGCAGCATCTTGGCGAGGAATATAGGATTGGCATCCTCGGTGAACCGGATCAGCCAGCAGCTCGCGAGACGCGCGAAGGTGAGCACTGAGAAGGTGGTTGGAGCTTGATCTGCAACGAGAAAGTGGAGGAAGCTTCCCAAAGATGGAACAGACGCGGGGGAGGCTCAGCGATCTGAAGCCAATCGTTTCAATCAGCTGTGGGTTTCCGAATTGATTGAACTTCATCAAATTGTGCTGTTACATTTGCTTCTGCTGATCGATGACGATGCCGTTGCTCGCTGTAAACCTTCCTTCCTACCATGTGTGACCCATCAGGAGGGAGTTCAGTATATATGGCAGATTGTGTATGTTCACCACGAGCAACGTCTCGATCAATGGAAGGCCATGGTCTGCACAGTAAAGTATGGGAACATAGAGCTACAGCCTGAGGACGACAGACAGCACCTACCAGAGGTGGTTTATGTATACCAACATCAGCGTTACGAGAAGGACTTAGCTGAAATGTCAAGTGTATTCAGCCCTCATGCCGTGATGAAGATATCGAAACCCGAAAGACAATGATCCTGGACAGCCGCCATGGGATTGGCGACGCTGGGGATCGCAGGGTTAGGAGGAGATCGAATGTCCATCTCCTTACTGACTCTGTGAGATGGCAGCGGCTGACTATAAACGGGTGAACATTGCCATAGCTGTCTCAAAACATTATTCGTCTTGCGGAAACTTCGTGTAGAGCCATGGATGGGTGAGCAATTCGTTCGCTGTGCTGCGATCTTCAGGCCGCCATTTAATAATCCGCTTTGGGAATTGAATAAACCGAGTCTTCTCTTCACCTCGCATGTTGTAAACTGTGTTTTGGAAGTTGAAGTCCTCAGGCACAAGGTCATCTCTCCGAGGGTTTCCTGTCCGGGGATGTTAGCATGCTGTGTCACAATTTCAGATTGAGCTTTGTACCATCCGGTTGATAGAACATCGACGTCCTCCGGCCACTTGCCGACTCTTTGGATCGAGGGCCCAAGAGGGCAGTGATCTGGGCGAGATGAAGATGTTCATCGTAGTCGTCAACACTCTCTGCATCATCTTCCTTGGGTTTGATCACATTGAATAGCCTCGTTCCCTCGAGAATATCCCACAGCTTCAGACATGACGCTAATAGATCAAGAACGATATTATGGGATCGGAAGTATCTACCATAACTCCAAGACTCCATATATCAGCCGAGTAGGTATAGCCAGCATCGAGTATAACCTCAGGTGCACGGTAGACATCTGCTTGGATGTAACCGGACCTCGGGACATCTCCGGAGACGGAAAGATCGAAGTCGACTTTTTGTACGACTCCGGTCGATCTAGAAAGCTGTCCATAATCATTCCGAGACAGGTAGATGGTGCGCTCATCTACATGTTTCTGCGGCAGTGGGTGGAGATATTCGTCGTGGGCATCCTGTTCTAAGATCATAGGGTCCTCGAGTTTGACCATGATGTTGTCCGGCTTCAGGTTTATTGAGTCAATTAGCACGCGGCATACTCTCGAGCCCCATCCATCGTTTAGGCGGATTTCCTGCACCTTACCAGTATGAATGACCTGCCATTCGATGTGTAATAACCCAGTCCTTGGAAAATCATCTGGAGCACGATCTACAGAATACCCGAAGGTATGATACTACCAACGAACCTTTGGCGGTAAAGCCATAGGGGCTCGCGCATGGGCTCGAATACGAGGCACACGTGCTCTCCGTCGACGCCGTTGATTGCGAAGGAGTCCGTCAGCTTCCTCACGAAAAGCCAACCTTCATGTTGCGGGTTGGTATCCATTATATGTTTGAGCATAGCAAGCTCAGATTTGGCATGGTCGAAGGCCACATTCTGTCCACTACGTGTGATCTTGATGGCAACGTATCGCTCACTCTGTCACCGCCAGCTGTGAGACGTATTAGCAAGAATTCTACGCATCTGAGCGTGTAGACATACCGGTGGAGATCTCTAGCAAGCCATACTGTCGAGCCAGAAGCACATCAACTTCGTTACAAGTTGGTTTCTATGGTGCAAAACTTGGCCCAGCCTCGCGCGATAGAAGCGGTCAGGGTAATAGTATGACGCCCTCGAGAAGCCGGGAAGAACTGAGTCTCGATGCGATTGCAGGAGTTGGAGGTCAAGGTGTGTGATGCAGGGTCATAGGAAACCATAGTCTGCGGGTTCGTGAAAAGGCCATCTACAAATGAGTGGGTGGTCTTCATCTGGAAAAGAGCGACATTCGAGACTACACCATACTATCCCGTTAGAGGCGATAGACATTCTAGCCAGGTATTACGTCCACGGTCTCGAACATGGACAACACGGTCATGGGCCAAATTCTATTGATCAGGATTGGGATGAGTTTGTAGGCAGGGAGAGGATCGAGAGATGGCGAAGTACACAGGTGAAGTTCGGAGCGATCCGTGCTAACCATGTGGCCGGTAACCGAGGGCTCGTCATAATCCCGGCGCTAATCTTAACCCGAGAGACAGGATCGCCATTTCTTCCGTCATTTGTTTGCCCGGATATCGCACGTGGACCGTGAGGTGGTGTTGACGTTTTGTGCTTCGATGTGGAGATACTATCACTATCACACCACCTTCCACCTTCCACAACCATGACAGCGCAATCACGAACAAGTCAACAGCATCATGGAGCGATTGAAGAAAGTTATCGACAAAGCGCGTGGCGACGATACGCCATGCGACGGTGACGATCACCGTTTACCGAGTATCACAGACAATGCAGCGTTCAATGCCAACGCATTGCCTGATGGCAAGGAGGATGTCATGACGAAGGCGCAAAAGGTCAAATACAAGGTCAAAAGTGCTGCGCACATGACTGCGCATCCCGTCAGGACGGTCAAAGAACGCTCGACGAAGCAGATTGTGGGCAACGAGCGGCCTTGGCTCGATGACCAGAAGACGGCAGACCAGGAGCTGTTCGAAGCCCACGATGCTTTGGAAGATTTCCAGAATGAAAGGCTGAAGGAGGACAAGTTCGAGGAGGAAGAGCACGATGCTCTGCTGCAGTCTAAGCAGAAGCGTGTACGCGATGTGGAGGAGAGTAGGGAGGAGCAGCACGCGGCGTGGCATATGGCTCGCAACGTTCACCGTGTACGCGCCGTTCGCCGTCCGCTGGCCTATCCACCGAGGGAGAGATACAAGAAGTTCGATGCCAACGGCGAGTACGCGGGGTTGCACTGGGTGAAATGGATCGGCCATGTATGTACACACTCGTCCATAGCACACAACGAAGTAGTCAAGACATTGACTTGTCAACCTCACAGCTTGTTCTCTACGGTTTTCAGGACTGTTCACTTCACTACGTCAACCCGACCAACGTCATACCTTATGACCGCGAAGTTCTGACGCGCCGGATCGAGCGTCTCATTGTGGCCTCCGAGTCCTTCCAGCTCTGGTGGATGCGCGTTCGGCGCGTGTATACCTGGGAGGATCCATGGCTGACATTTAAGTGGCTCATGGTCTTTCTTGTGCTGTTGAAAACCGGCTATATCATGTCATTTTACGTAGGTTATACCTCCTACTGACTCCGCTTCGCATACCGCAAGCTAGTATCGAGTCGAACATCTTCTGATGCTGACAAGACGACAGTGGGGCTACCTCCTCTACTCCTGCGTCACAAACTTCTACGGCACGCACAGCCGTCACTGGATGCGCGACTCCCACCACCGTGCCCACGAGACCACCAACCGTGCCGCCATGCTCTCCGAGCTCATCGTCCGCCACGGCCACGACGCCTGGCTCGAGCCTTTCCTCGACGAATTCGGACCTTGGGTCCAGCTTCAAATCGGCGACATAGCGGACTTCCTCGAGGTTAGTGCCAATTACTACGATTGGCACAACGTCAACGCCGGTATAGCGACGTGCGTGGCTTACTGCGCGCTGTTCTTGATAAGCGCGGTACCCAGTCTGCAGTGGAGTATGAAGGTTTATTGGATGTCGTGTGGCCTGTTCTTCTTCATAAGCCGGCCGATAGCGGCAAACTATCCGAGGTTCCGACATGTGGTTGATCCAGTCAGGTGGATGTATTGGAATCATCCTACGATGTGTAAGTCTCACCTCACTGCAAGATCTCTAGGTGGTGTGCTGATGGTAGTGATAGCGGAGTCTGCCTTCGCGTACCTGCGCAATAAGGCTTGGTCGTCGTTGGTCGCGCAACCAGAGGAGTCACCGTACTCGAACGCAAACGATGGCGGTGTATTCGAAGAAGACATCGACCACGACGTGTTCTTCGACTGCCTTTCAGTATCTCCGATGTCTCCGATGTCTCCGATGCAGCGCTTGGTGGCTGATGGAAGTATCTCCAACGATACCCCTTACAAAGCGGTCATGACTCTCCCAGCAACCTGGAGCGGCCGACGCGGCCATCTGGAGATCTCCAGAGTATCGGTGCGCTTCGTCTCTACTGCGCGCTCCCTTCGCGATCCCTCTACGACCTTCTCTAGTAAAGGCAGCAGGCAGCGGCAATCAACGTACTGGGAGCGGTTCTACCCGGATGTACTTGAGCTACGCAAAATGAACCAAGCGGGTGGGAAGATGCAGGCAGATAAGGGCTCTGCTGCCCTGTCAATACTCTGGGCTCCCGCAGACGAGCCGGCTCTACTGACTACGGAGGAACAATCGAACGATCAGAATTCGATAGAGGAGGAGCTGCTGTATGGTATGAATGAGGACCGGAGGAATGAGGCTTTCAATGCTATACTTGGCATTTCTGGGCAATTGTGGACGGAGTTGCAGGTTGAGCCGGGTTGGCAGAAGGGATTGCATTGACGAGTGAGAGAGGTTTCTTTTTCCATGGATTGGTGATGATGCTTTAGCCTACCTGCGCGCATTATTGGAATCGATACCCAGATAGTTCAGGTTTGATGAGACACGAATGCATCGATTGACGAAATGTGTCTCAATTCCTACACCTCTCAATCAATTCGTTCCGGTCGCTTTAGCTGATTCGGGACCCCGCGTCGTGACGATTGGCTGAGATAGAGGAGTGTTTTCCGACGCGTTCTCCTCTTCGCGTCTTCGTGTGCAAATACAACCACACGAGATTATTGGAGCCTCGTGCGAGCGACGATGTCGAGACTGGGCACATCGAGGAACCTGACGCTTACGGAGGAGCTTGAGAAGCTCGAGCAGTCCATCACCCTTACACTCCAGGAGATCGACAGCAACTTCAGCAAAGCGCATCGCATTGTCACGAGCAGTATCTTGCCGATTGTTGAGCAGTATGCAAAGCACAGTAGCGACGTCTGGGAAGGATCGAAGGTAGTGATAACCATGAGCAGGCACCCGGTGTACTGGACTGACGTATGGCATGACAGTTCTGGAAGCAATTCTTCGAGGCCTCGGCCAACGTCTCGCTCTCGGGCTACGAGGAAGCCGCGCTCGAGGAGGAGGAGGAGACGGAAGTAACGCAGACGGATACCACGACGACTGCGCTTGAGACACCTACAGATCGCGATAAGGATACCGCTTCCGGCGCAGAGTTGCAGGGCCAAGAGCAGGATGATGAGAGTTTCACAATGGATTCGCCGACGCAGATTACGGGTGTGCAGAGTACGCCGAGGTTGACCGCATCTACATCGAAGAGGAGTGCTGCTGGAGTAGGATCGGCAAGTAGAGGAGGAGCATCTAGGACAGCACCGAGGTTCACGTCCCCGAGTCCGCGGAAGTACACAGGCAAGAACCCTTTGGCATTGGAGACATCATCCGAACAACCCAGCACGCCGCGCATACAGACGGAGCTCTACCCGCAGTCTTCGCCCTTTGAACCAGAATCAGCCTTCCAACCCTCTGCATTCCGGAAGACGAACAACGACCCGCTAATGCATAGAGGCGTGTTGGACAAGAACTACCGTATTCAAACTACGCCTCATACACAGCGCCGCAAGCAGCAGCAACAGCAGCAGTATAGCGCCAAACCTACGCCAGTGACAGCTACCAAGACTCAACCTTGGGACGACTCACCAGACTCCTCGCCTGCCATAGCCGCACCGCAATTGCGAAGCGACCTCTTCTCGCCTGTGAAAGGCCCGCGTACGCCAGGTATATCGGTCCTCACACCCGCTCGCGGCAAGACCGCTGCTTACCAGGCTCCCACCACCTCAACCGGCCGACGACTGTTCAGCCCAGATGACAAGGCATACGCCAGTACGAACCGCACCCGCGCTTCCAACATCTTCTCAGACGAAGAGAGTGATGACGATGACGAGCTTGACATGAGTCCACCCAAGACAATGCAGTTCCATGTCCCGCAGTCGAGGTTGATGCAGACACCAGCGAGGGAGGCAAGTAGGAGGATTGTCGAGGACTTGCTGCTTACGGCGGGAGCAGACGCTACGGATGATATCGAGGCGGAAGGGCAAGGGTTGGAGGAGGCGAG
>Ga0058704_10000628_pt1 | contig 17686 bp, 11 predicted proteins | sample AgamicMgSfe_FD_71363 | JGI IMG/M metagenome (GOLD analysis project Ga0058704, IMG submission 71363) | Agave microbial communities from Guanajuato, Mexico - Mg.Sf.e | ecosystem: Host-associated > Plants > Phyllosphere > Phylloplane/Leaf | place: Guanajuato, Mexico | collected 2012-05-30
GCACGGATTGCGGGAGGGGAGGGAGGGCGACGTCGCGGTCCATGTGCGCGCATTCTTGGATCAGTTGGCCTTCGCGGTCGTTCCAGATTTTGAGGACTTCGGGGGACGGGGCGCAGCCGAGGATGCCGGGGTGGATGAGACCGGCGAAACGGACGCCGGGGATGTGGCGGGAGGAGCAGTTGATGCCTTCGAAGTCCCAGATGGCTTTGGCTCTGATTGTCAATTGCGTGTCAGCGTCTGTATGTATGAGGATCTTTGAAAGGCTGCCGTACGGTTTCGGGTAGATCTCGTCCAAGAACCCACCGCCGTTCTCCTTCGAGAAGATACCCGTGAACCCCCACGGTTGGTCGGGCAAGGGCTGGACGTCTTGGATATCGACGACTAGGACGTCGCCGGGCTCGGCGGACTCGATCTCGAAGGGTCTAGAGTGATCGTGAGCAGTGTGTAATGTGTATCACGTTCGAATTCGGCCGCGTGATTACCCAGTAAGGTAGTGCACTCGGGTGAGGTCGACATCTCGAATGTCGTCGGCGCTATCGTTGTTCTTGATCTGCCCGCCCGTCCAGTCCACGCATTGGATCTTGACCGTCTCATTGTTCTTGATCGTGCCGCAGGGCGGGACTGCAGATGATCAGCTTTCCCACATCGGGGTGAGCTCCGATAGTGATCGTCTGTCAAATCTGGGCATACTATCTGGGTGCCATCTGTTCTGTGGCCAGTGGTCTCAGCGAACGAGTTCCCGAACAACCTTGATGGTCTTTCAGCCCGAGACTTACATGCAAGTACGGCAACGTCCCCGCGTCCTTCTCCAGGTCGACCTTGACAGCGGTTCGTAGAGCTTGGGTGGGCATGATGTTCGAGGTTTTTGGGTTGAGGGTGCTGTGCACTTGGCGACAGGGCGATGGGATTAAGAGGGAAGAGGGTGTCAATAATGAAACAGGATAGGAAAGATAAGGAGGAAGAAGTCGAATGAGAGTAAAGAAGATACATGTACGCGGCGACCTCATTACCTCGCTTCATGATCCACCTGTATCCACGCCTCCCTCCCCTCGTGCGGGGGACGGATACCTTCGGTCTCCCGCTTGACGAGGATGAGTCGAGCTCACAGATATGACTGTTACCGACGGGAGGATGGAAAACGAACGTTACGCAAGAAGCTAACGCGTAGGCCCAGAAAGGAAGGTTGGTGATGGCTTGCATGGTTGATGCTGGGCTCGTCTTGCACTGATGTGCGGGGCATCGAGCATTGGACGAGCATTGAAGGTTGGAGCTTATCGAAGCTGACGTGATGATGATGAAGCTGAAGTTGACCTGGAGAATGGGATGAGGGGAGGATTCGCCGAGGCAACTCCAACGCCGCCAACAGGAATGGATAAAACCCAATAACGACGGCGGATAGTGCATGTACAAGTGTGGAGGTACATCAGGTATGCAATGGCGAGAACGAATGTGTTCTCGAGCAATCCGCAAGCTCTGATCGAGTGTGATTCAAATGTGATCATTATCGAAAGCAGTACAGATCTCCAAACTCCCCAAGCGCCGCGCTCATGTCGTCTGATCATACATAAATCTCAACAGGGATCCAGTTCCGCCAAAAGGACGCGACCATCCAAACTTGACACATCGTATGGGTCTCCAACTCATTCCACCTCCCAGCCCCTTCTCTCCTGCAAGCCGCCGACGGCTCCGCCCAGAGCAGCGAGGCGCACCGGACTCCGCAATGGCACGCCGAAATCATCCTCATCGGCCTCGATCTCATCAACAAAATCATCGGCGTCCACACTCTCCAAGTTAAAGCTACCCGGCACATGTTTCGAACCGGCCGGACTCTCGATGACGAAGCTCGACCCAACCCCAAACGCCCCGTTCGTAAAGCGCGCCGCGATCCTGAGCATGATCACCACCAGATGCGCGGGTGGACCGAGGAAGACGGCGCAGGCTTTACGCACCAAGGCGGTCGCGAAGGCTTGCTGATGTTGCGCCTTCGATTCTGGACGCCGAGATATCGCGGATCCGGCGGTGGCTGTTGAGGACGTCGAGGAGGTAGACGAGGTTGATGTAGGGTGGAAGGAGGTGGTGCCGCCGATGGACCTTCGGGCAAGGATGCGGGCTTGAATCGCAGCAAATGGATCTTCCGCCGATCTTTGGCGGGAAACGACAAGTAGGTCATTGGGGTCGTGCTGGACTTTGACTGGAGAGTCGTGTGTGGTTGACTGTACGTGTTCGCGCTCCACCATGCCGTCAGTCATAGATGCCATATCCCTATGTTCATCACGTAATTGACCGGTACTATGACTGCCGTTCGGTGCAATAATATCAGCAGCGGAGGACAAGACCACTGCCGAATCTTGATATGCCATGACTTTGTTGTCCGGGTCAAACTTGCCAACATCCTCAGGGTGCACTTCAGCACCTCCCACAGATTGCTGTGGGTCGCCGAGCATGAAACGCGAAGGCGCATCCGTCGGATCTACACCGGCACTGGAGTCTGGTGGTGAGGGTGGCATGTCCGTAGGTATGGTTTGAAACGTCCTCAGTCCAGACGGCTGTTGTTCGCCTTCGGCCGGCCGGCGTGATAATTCCGCTTGATTTATACCCTCCACTATCTTCTCCACGGCCAAGTTCGTTCGTACACTCGAGGGCGGCGTTGAGCGCAACGTAAGCTGTGGAGGCGCTGTAATCGATCTAGCTGCTGCCAGGGCCTTTGGTCTTGAGGGGGTCTTCAACCGAAGCTCTCTGACTTCGTCCGCAGCCTCACTCGCACTGTCATCATTTCCCTGGCCTGATGTAGCACTTGTCTCTACTTCTTCGTCCTCGCTTGCAGCACTGCCAGATCCATCCGACGAGCCTCTGCTACCTCGTCTCGGTGGCTCCGCGCCATCCTCAGGTCTCCAACTGTACCCTCTGTCCAGTGTCCACCGCTTGGCCGGTCCAAGGCTCTTTCTCTTGCTTCTCCTCCGCACAGGCTCTTCCGACGGCATATCGACGACGAACCTCCTGGCGAAGGGACAAGGCGTCCTCTCGTAGAACAGCACTTTCTGCAGTGTGAGCTTCAGTGTTTCCACCTGCTCCTGATCCTCCGGCGTGTCGCCAGGCAGTTCGATGCGATAATATGTATCCGGCAGAACTCGCAGCGCGAACTTGCTGACGCCATCCACACACCAACATTGGCTCCGCGGTAAGATCGCGTGAAGCAGCGAGCCCGAGTGAAGGAAACTGACCGAGCCTGGTACACGGTATATCTCCATCGGCCCGGCGGCTAGCGTTCTGTCCGTTGGTGACGCCCACGGCAGAGTACCGTTACTTGCTGCGTCCGGCGCGCGCGGCGATTGCGAGCCCATGGCACTGCTGGGACGCGAGCCGGACGCGCTGCTGAACTTGACGATGTTGGCGTTCGGGTGCACATAGAGCGTCTCGATGCCGTTTCCATCACCAATGGCGGCCGCTGGCTTCGCGGGTCGAGAGGCAGCGAGGTTGGTCGGGACGGTGAAGGAGCGGTTCATGGTCATGCGCCTGGGCGTCTCCGGCGTGGAGGGCGCGGTGTTCGTGGAGTAGACCATGGTCGCAGTCGCGACGACGTTGTGGATGCTGGCAGTGGAGATCGGACGCAGGAGGCGATGATGGTCGGCTCGCGATGGCCGGCGAGCTTGCTAGACTTGCGCGGCCATCTCACAGCTCTGGCCTTGCCTCCTCCTCTCGCCAATCTCAAACCACCTGCATCGTTGGAATGTTTGACGTGTCGCAGGGACGGCACCTTTCCTCGCGGAACGCTTCCGCGCCTACCTCCGCAACGTCATCTCGTGCATATGCGCGACGGAACAGCGATAACTTGAATATGAACCACGTCGTGTGGACTGCGCTCCCGCCAGCAATATCATCGATGCCAATGGCATCCGCTTCATAGACCCCCATATTGCGAAGTGTCCCAGCCAACGTCGAGGGTCCCGCATCTCGCCAACTACAGGATGTCTTCATTCGAGATCAATGCCATTTTGCGTGGAGCGCAATTGACCTTTGTTGGTGCGGTGAGTTGTAACTTGATCGAAAGACAGTCAAACGGCTCCCTTAGCTGACTTATCCCCTCAGAACCGAGCCCTTCAAAATCCGGTGAGATACCCTCGAGTGGCACTCTTGTCACGTTCTCGTGCCTAATCCTCGCCTGCGTAGGGGATATTCACAAGCGAACATTACCGTCAGGCCGCTCTCGCAGTCGCGGCAGGGATCGCCATCCGTCTACTGGTAGCCATTCCCACGCTCGGCATCCGCGGCTTGGTCCGCTTCGCCGGTCTCTTCACTGACCTCAGCGGCTCGTCGTGGGACGAAGAGATCATCGATGGCATCCACTTCGTCGAGCATTCCGTCCTGCAGGTCCCCTTCTTCCTCATGAGTCTGATGAGGTACCTGAGCCCTGCGATGGATAACATGTTCATGGACAGCCTGCAGTGGGTCGACCAGACGTACGTGCAGAAGCACAAGGACGAGAATCCGGATGACCTGAGAGCCATGTACTATCCCAACTTGAGGTCGTACAGCATGCACGGGCAGGTTCAGGCGAGCCATCAGAAGCACAAGGATCCGTATGCTGCACTCATGCCCTTCCTCATGCGATTCGGGAGGAAGGCCGGACTTTCACTGGCGGTGTATCTGCTTTCGTTCGTGCCGTATGTGGGACGGTTCGTGCTGCCGGCAGTGAGTTTCTACACGTTCAATAACGCCGTAGGGCTACAACCTGCCCTCCTGGTCTTCGGAGCTGGCATCTTCTTGCCCAAACGCTATCTAGTCATGTTCTTGCAGAGCTACTTCTCGAGCCGCAGTTTGATGCGAGAGCTGGTGAGCCGATCAGCTAGGATCAATCTACGGTATTGCTCAAATACTGATTCCTTGACAGCTTGAACCGTACTTCAGCCGCATTCGCTACACGAAGGAGCAGAAGAAGCTGTGGTTTCATGATCGGGAAGGCGTGCTGTACGGTTTCGCCGTCGCTTTCTTCGTCATCCTTAAGATCCCGTTGCTTGGTGTTCTCATCTACGGTATAGCCGAAGCGTCGACGGCCTACCTCATCACCAAGGTCACCGAGCCGCCTCCGGAGCCAGGCCCGGAGGCCGAGGAGTTCAAGCAGAAGGATGTGAGGTGGAAGAACAAGCATGAGTTTCTCGATCTGCCGCTGGATGCGCTTGATAAGCTGAATATCAAGGCGAGAGGGCAGGCCGCGAGACCCGACGCGACAGGCGAGCTCAAGGGCCGACAATTCACCTGATGGCGATTGTCGTTTGGTCCAGGTAAAGGCATGCAATCGAGGTTCTCCATCCGCCCGTTCGCAGCTTGCGATTGCCTACGTACTGAGAGCTTCCCATCCTCAGCTTGACGGGCTGTAGATGATCGACTCTTGTGTCACTTATATACTGCACAGCACCAGCGTTTTTCTCCAATAGCCTGGCTGTCCATACCAACCACATTCGCCTTGATCGATCCTGCACCGCCCATGTACATGTAATAACAGTGTGTCCTGAATCTAGGTTTTCGTGGGTACTGGACGAGTACATGTTTCATAATACCGTATGGGGACATTGTCTAATTTCGGCTACATACATGTATACAGTATATTACTCCACGGACTCGGTACCGGAGGTAGATGAACCCCGGACAGAGGAGGCCCGGGCGGAGGTGTTCGGTGTTCCTGGAGCTAGACTCTTCCTGGTAAGAGACTACTTCCCGTAAGTCAACACTCGCGCCCGGAGTGGAGGGGAGGGGAGATCGGCCGTGATCATGTGATTCATGTCCCTACAACAGTGCTACCGACGTCCACATCATGCCTCTTGTTTCGCTCTGCACATCCCACCAGCTTTCGCTTCGTCTACCAGGAGGGTCTGTACCGCACTACCTACGTCTCAGATCGCGACGGGCGTGTCTCTGTCCCGATACGTACTCGTGCTAGCGTCAGCCCATACCCGACGACCGTACGCACCCGCGACCACATGATGAAGAATTGAGGGTCGACAGGCGCAGAGAGCGCGCCTTGAAGGGCTTATATTTGGACCCACCACGCACGCGCATGCTCATGGCTTGTGATGGATCCCAGCGCAATCGCCCGCAAGCGTACGAACGGCGCTCCGCAATCCTCGATACCGACCGCGCGAGGCAAGATGAGGCAGCCGGACAAACCTCGCCGACTTAAAGCAGGAACGATTCGAAGGGCGAAAGACAGCTATGAATTTGCACGCGTGCCGAAGCAGAGTGTAGCGGAAGGACCGGATGCGGAGGACCGTCTTCATAATGCGCGGCACTTCACGGTTGCCGATGTTGGCAGCGGTGGTACGCTGTATCTCAAACCGAGTCGCGTGCTGCCGGCCAGTTCTGCGAGGCCGCCGGCAACCCCTCCATCAACTTCTGAGGGAGACAGACCACGTTGCGCATGGCCGGCTGCGCGCCAAAGCCATGCATCTAGTACATGGACACTGCGAGCGCACCCTGCGCGAGGCAGCTCATACGACAGTGGTATACCAGTGCCGCCTTTGAAGTTAGACAGCGTTACACCGACAGGGAGATTGCGATCGCATTCGTTTTCCATCACCAGCCGGCGTGCTTCGGGCCCTGTTCTCGATTCCAATGACTTTCAGCTTTTGCCCACCACCCGAGATACGCGGCGCAAAAGCTCCGTGGATTTGACGACTGCCCTGCTGAACTTGCAGATCCCGCATTACCGCCTGGGCACTCCCACCTTTACGGACCTAGGGACGGCATATCTGCACAACTCAACGCACATAAGCACGCCGGACGACCTGCGATCGTCTGCTTTCTCGCCAGCAGAGCTCGATCACTTGTTCACACCACCGTCCGGACGTCCATCAGACTTCATCAAACGTAACCCGTCTTCCCCGTCCCTGCATCAGAGTCACGTGGCGCGTGTGGGAACGCCTTCCCCTACCCCACCACTTCCTGTTCCTGCCCCTGGTATTGATCCGACCTTGTATGACAGTATCGAAGCAGACCCGGACAATCCGTCGATTGTTCGCTACAACCTTGCAACGGGGCGGATCATAGCAGCCACACCCGCGAGACTCGTCGCTCAGATCACATCTCCGTTCTTTCTGGACTACGAGCTTCTATCTGACTTTTTCCTTACTTTCCGTAGGTTCTTACCATGCCGAGATCTGTTGGAGTATCTCCTGATGCGGCTAAAGTGGGCGCTCGGTATAGCTACCGATGCTCGACGTATTGTGCGAGTGCGCACCTTTGTTGCGCTCCGCCATTGGATACTCAATTACTTTAGCGAGGACTTCATGACGGACACGTCTTTCAGGCAGCGGTTCTGTGATCTGGTGAACCAACTGGCGCGGCACTTGCGACAACGGACTGGCCATGACCCAAGTGAGATCGACATAATTGGCGAATTGAAGAAGTGCTGGAGGAGGACTTGCGCTATGTTTTGGCCTAATCCGGACGTCATGGACACTTCCCCGGACACTGATATCACTCCAGGTGGGCAGCAGAATGTACTGGGCAACACGTCCTCATTACATAGTATGCTGCTCGGGAAGCAGCCTTCCAAAGCAGACTTTCGCCGAGTATCGAAGCAGATCAGGATCCCGTTCGAGACCGAGCGGGAGCCGGAAGATGACCGGGGCAGCATAGCAGCTGATGGCCCTGGCAACAGAGCGATAAAGACTGTGCGTACTGCAAACATCCCGGCCACGCCCATGAGTGAAGATTCTATCCAGGTCCTCTCTTGTTCCGTACCATTCTTGGGACACAACAAAAAGGACCCGAACGCGAAAGTCGCAGCACGGCCTGCTGGCCTACAGAGCGACCCTTCGGTGTCCCAGACACCGAGGCGACCTCATCAGAACAAGCGCAGTAGCAGCTTCTCGGACGCTTTGCGAGACGGGCGAACACCGTTGCCATCCAGGGACGCCGATAACGCCGGCGTCAGAGCTTTGCAAGGCTCTAACTTTACGGGTGGGCTAGTGCGAGGGCTTTTGTTGCCACCTTCGCCGGCAGGAATCGAAATGTTGACACCCCTGAGTCCAGGCCCTGATGCACAGGCGCTTTCCGGGTTCTTAACCGAAAGGGATCTTGATAGCTACCAGACCCAGAATCAAGGCGTGAAGAGGCTGGTCGGCGATGTCCGTCGGGCCCTGAGCAGTCGAAGGGGTCCTAATCGATCCCCCGTACGGGGTCGTCTGACAGCGGATTCAACTGATCCTCCTACACCAGAACTTTTCGTCCATCACGTAAACCCGAGTCAGTCTTCTGCATGGCAGCAACTTCGTGGGCCGCCTCGGGTCGATGTCCTAGGTTCAAGGATCGGCGCTATGTATGATTATGTTTTCCAAGATGCAAAGCCGCCTGGTGAGACCGATCGGCGCTCGTTGAATGAGCAAGAGCAAAGTTCTACGCATGATGGGATCAGAGAGCATACAGGACACACTGCTTATCACGAACAGCCGGACTGGGCGAGACTCAACAGCGACGTCACGGCCGGGACACGTTCGATCGTCATTGTCGACGATACGGGGCTGCCTGAAATCACTCGGACAGATGATGCGCTGCCGCCGACCAACTCTAGATCAAACGATGCTGTGTCCAAGGCGTTGATTGGCCAACAACAAGGCGCGATTCAGGAGATCAGTGATTGTAACATCTATGCGGCTGGGCTGCTAGTAAAGCAATCGACATTTGCTGAGGGACTCTCAGCTCGGCAAGGACATCCATCGAACACTCAAACGCATGAAGCACTGGTAGCCTCAGACCGTAAAGCAACGGCGCCTGTGTCCGGTGAGCATACGCATCTCGGGCGTGGGGTCTACCCTCAACCACGGAAATCGTCCGGGATTCATCCCACTGGATTAGATATGCATCCAGTGCGAAATCAATTGCGTAGACGGCCAGGGGGTGACTTGAAGGCGGCAGACCACGTCCACGAGCTCGAGCCGCTCCCCAGACCACAAACGGCCGGCTCGTTCTCCACGCCGTCACGATCCCAGGAGACATCTGCAGCGCAGTCGGTCGATCTTTCGGGGACGCACTTCTCCGGTCAAGGTCTCGCTCTCTGGTCAAACCAGAGTCGGCGCGCTCTGGAAGATAAGAAAGACTCGATGGCCCTGCTGGAAACACACTCTTCGCAACCGAATCTGAGTCCTTCGTTTCAAGCGCAGATATCGAAGTTGGCCGAGCTACCAAATCACTCATATGATGGTCGGGTCGAAGATACCTTACTAAGGCTGGAAGGTAGGAAAAGCAGCTTGTCTACCACGGTCAAGGCACAGGAACCAGGCGTGGACGAAACCAACCTTACGACAACAGGAGAACCTTCGCATGGAAGCCTCGAGATGATGGATGCTAGTATTCCTGTGCCTGGCTTGGAAACCACAGAAAGTTGGTTGTGGAGCCCGACGACCGAGATTCAAGGCGCCAGCATATATCGTAGCTCGGATGCATCGTCTGATCTGGTCTTGCAGCGTCATAGCCCTATTCTTCGCTTCGATGCCGGTGGGGTGCCAAAATCGCTGGACGCGAGCAGCGAGTCTTGGGCTCAACATCGCCACCCTGATCAGGTGGTGAACAGATCTGTCGTGTTCGCGAGCCATTCCAGCGCGGTTGAGGACAATGTGACAGGCGTTAGGTCAAGTCAATCCAAGAGCGCGTCCAGATCGCAGGGTTCCTTTCTGCTGAATGACAATGAGAGCCTAAGCGATATCTCGACAGAGATCGCCGACGAGCCGGAAGATAGTGTCGTTGGGATCAGCTTCTTCTTCGACGACACCGTGGACGAAGCCGAGTACCGTCGGCATCCATCTAAAGCTCCACCGACTCCGCCATCAACAGCTGATGCACCGCTGAGTCAGTCGTCTGAACGGAGTATGCTAGCGCACAATGAGCCGCTGGAACCCAAAGCGCTGTCGGAGGAAGTTACGAGCGCGCCGAAGCTGCTTGCGCAAAGACCGCTTCGCCCAGACAGTCCGAGAAGTGCCCAGAACGCAGCAGCACCGCCCTCGGAGGCGCATATGCCGTTCATCTTGGCCTTTGAGTCCGAAGTGATTGCAGAGCAGTTGACTATCATTGAGAAAGACGCGTTGGACGAGATCGACTGGAATGATCTTGTTGCATTGAACTGGCACAAGTCCCCAGCGAACATCCGCAATTGGGTCGATTACCTTATGCGAGACGACTACAACGGCGTCGACATCGTGATCGCGCGCTTCAACCTGGTGGTCAAGTGGGTCGTGTCCGAATGCATCCTCACCGAAGCCACAAGCGAGCGCGCTCGATGTATCACCAAGTTCATCCACATCGCTTCGCACTGCCATCATCTCCGCAACTACGCGTCCATGTACCAGATCACCCTCGCTCTGCTGTCTTCCGATCTTGCTCGCCTACACCGGACGTGGGCTTTCGTCGCTCCGGCGGAGAAGCAAACGCTCGAGCGCCTCGAAAAGCTCTGCCAGCCTTTGCACAACTTTTCCGGCCTTCGAGCCGAGATGGAGTCGGCGAGCCTGGAGAATGGATGCATCCCTTTCATCGGGCTGTACACGCACGACCTTGCGGTGAACGCCCAGAAGCCGGCGCGCGTTGACGCTATCGCGCCGGCTAAGGAACCGCTTGTTAATTTCGAGCGGTTTCAGGCGGCTGCGGTGATTGTGAAGGGCTTGCTGAGGTTGATCGAGGCGAGCTCGATGTACGCTCTGCACGCTCATCGGGAAGTCCTGAGTCGGTGTCTGTGGCTGGCTGCGTTGGAGGATGAGGAAATCGTGGCGAGGAGCCTGGCGCTTGAGCAGTGATGTGAGAAGCTGGATTTTCTGTCACAGAGTGTTTGATGTTCTGGTTTTTTCGAGCGTTCGAGCGACGGCGGTGGATGGACGGTTATGCATAATGGCTCACGGCGATTGGTATAGTTTCTAAGAGAATTAATCATACATACATACCCTGTAACACCCTCTACTTTGAGAAAGCCTTCATCGGCACCAAACGAGTGTCACGGTCACCTGCCTGCTGCATCAGCTCGGATCATGGAGCTTGACGGCAGCTCTTACAGTACTTCTCACATCGCGACCTGTCTACCGTTCACTTTGACACATGCATCAGTCACATTTCGCACACGGTGTGAAGCGTTGTATTTTGTACTTGCGTCAACACAACGAGTATGTCGTTCCTCACTCTGATCCGTCCAAGGGGCAGGTCGTACCGAGACCAAAGTGAAGTCTTCCCCGCCTCCATACCAGCGCGACCAACCTCACTACATTATTCTACTATACGTACCTTATCCATTGATAATTCCCATGACCACACTTCACATTTCGTCTTGCGATCGCTTGCTTCTGCACACTGCTACACAACCCCGAAGTGCCTAATCGTCAGCAGCTACGAATGGACAACACCGTCCTACAAACACCCCGAAAGCGTCGACATGGAAGTGCTCTTCCGGACAGCGGCTACCATAGCCTGTCTCCTAGACGCGAGTCCTCGCATGACCAGATTGGCAGCAGCCTCAAACCGACGAGCTTAATGATCGTAGAAACAAGAGGCGGACCCTCAGCCATGTCATTGCGCCAAAACCAGCGTTCCCGCGCTCGACATACGAAGGCTGGACGCCACCACTTCCACCTTGTCCGGAAAGCAAAGCGATCAAAGACCTCAAGAAACTTCACTCGGGGGCCACAGCCTACACGTACTTCCTAATAAGTGAATTCAGCATCTTCCGGCCAGACCCTCGAAACAGGCAGGGCAGGACTGAGGGAGAGCTCATCACGCTGGACCAACTTCGGAACCGAAATGGATGCAATGAGTTCTGGCTCGACGGTATCTTAAGTCGTGGTGACCAGCGTCGTTACGTGCACAATGTACCATTCAGCACCCTAGCCATTGAAGGGTATGGCGATGCCAGAGTGGCCGATCTTCGCATCTACATTCAGTCTGGTGAGGGCGAGAGTGAAGACGTCTGGTACCAGCTTGACAGCCCAAGTCCAGAGTACACCCGCTTTTACACGTCCTTTATGTGGCTTGCACATTTCACCAAACACTTTGTTGACTACCTGACGGGCGTGGAACATGTATCCTTACGAAACTTCCATAGCCACTTCGCAAAGTGGCTTCGGCAGCGCTACAGCGGAGATCGGGACTTTCAATCATGGATCACCGAGGCGAAACTGTCAGACTTCCGGACTACCGTCGCCGCTCATGTAGGCTTCCTGTGGAAAGAGTGTTATGCCCTTGACGATGGCCACAATGGGCTATGCGAGCATCCTGTGTGGGGAGAGGTTGATTCGACCCGCTTAAAGGCCATTCCTGCGCACCCTTCTGTGGTGGAAGAGACGGTCGTCACGCCGTTTGCGTACCTGTGTTTCCAAAACATGTACTTTGCTAAACACATGAAAGAGCTTTGCATCGCCGCCACAGTTCAGGATCAGGTTTCGCGGCGAAAAGAATCTTTTGAGTTAACGCCTCTACACTGCTCGCCAGGCGCTAAACCAAGAGACCAACACTTCCCAAAGCTAGATCACACGATCCGACGAATTCAGCAAGGCGACGTTGTCTGCGTTCAGCCCGACACAGCAACCCCATGGAAGTCTAAAGCCACGGCATGGTTTGCCTATGTTCAGCAAAAGCGCGAGCACGTCCTAGACGTGTTATGGCTGTATGAGCCAGGCGACACGACGTTAGGAAGCGCTTACTATCCATTCCAGAACGAGCTCTTCCTTTCCGACAACTGCAGTTGTGGAAATGATGCGGTTCATGTTGATGCTGTTCTCTACACGGTCGACGTCGACTGGTTTCAAACCGACCCTTCCAAAGCGAAAGGCTTCTTTGTTCGACAGAAGTATCGGACCGTACAGGACGACGACACGTATGACTTCTTGTCTTTGAAGGATTCGGGGTCAGACTTTCAGTGCAGCTGCAGCAACCATGTTTCGATCTATCAAGAGTGTCGAGCTAAATACAGCACGAAAGACACTGTATTGGTGCGCAAGTGGAATAGGGAGCTCGGCGAGCACAGACTCGAGCCAGCCCAAATCCTACACTTTGATGGTGACGGACAGCGTGTCCTACTTCGGCTCTTTAGCCGTAAGGCTGACTTCGATCTGGCTGCGCGGCCGAACGAGCTCATGCTCACGGACGTCACCGTTGACTTAACGGCGTCGAGGGTGGTTCGAAGGTGCCATGTTCGCTATCTAGACCCCACAGACATACGCAGAGGCCGTGTACCCGCACCCTACGACCGTGATGGCGCTGGTGATCTCTTTTACATGGCTCATCCAGCTCCATACGGGAATCCGACCGCGCCTCTTACTAAACCCAAGCTAAGAGGAATGGGGATCTTCTGCGGCGGCGGCAATCTCGACTACGGTCTTGAAGAGGGGGGTGCGGTTGAGTTCGCACACGCGATTGATTGGTCCCAGACGGCATTACACACTTACCGTGCGAATGTTTCGGATCCTGACGCAGTCAAGTTTTGGTTAGGCTCCGTGAACGACTACCTAGTAGAGGCCATCGCGGGGAAAGTTGCTAGGCCCGGTGACATCAACCTACTATCAGCCGGAAGTCCATGCCCCGGCTTTTCGAGTCTGCAACAGAACAAGGGGAGCCCACAGTCATTACGGAACGCTTCGATGGTGGCTTCGGTCGTCTCCTACGTTGACCTCTACTCTCCCGAGTACTGTATAATGGAAAATGTGGTGAGCATGACATATGGGCTAGGCGCTAACAAGGACGAGAACGTCTTCGGACAGATTCTCGCAGCCTTCGTGGCGCTCGGGTACCAGGTACAGCAGTTCCACATGGACGCTTGGTCATTCGGGAGTCCGCAACAACGCTCGAGGGTTTTCATCATCGCTTCGGCGCCTGGCCTCCAGCCCTTGCCTCCGCCACAGCACACCCACGCACATCCGACAGATATGCGCTACTGTCAGAAGTCGCTCGGACGATCGAGCAACGGCCTACCCTTTGGTGTTCGGCGCGATGACGTGACACCGTTTGGCCACGTGTCGGTTCGCGACGCCATTAGCGATTTGCCGAATATCGCAGACTCACAGCCACAGCTATGTCCATCTCACCCGGACCATCGCTTGCCAGCACCCCTATCTAACCTGCCCAAGACGAGGATAGCGGTAGTTCCCACTTTACCGCATGGCATGGGGATTGTCCCAGCCTATCGCGCCGGCTTGAACAGAGTGACAGGGGAGCCAGCAAGGTATTGTGAACGTCTGACTGCGGTGCGTACCCGGGAAGCCAGCACGACCTACTCTCGTGTATACCCGGACGGACTCTTCCCGACCGTTCTCACCGCGCTGCGGATCCAGGACGGCATCGGCGGCCGTGGACTACACTATGCCCAACACCGTCCTCTAACGGTGCTCGAGCTCCGACGAGCACAGGGTTTTCAAGACCACGAAGTCATCATCGGCACCCCGGCCGAACAAGTCGTCACTATTGGCAACAGCGTCGACCGCAAGGTCTCGTTCGCGCTGGGATTATGTCTTAGGGAATCATGGGAGCACAGCGTTGACGTTGACGTTGAGGTTGACGTCGACGTCGACGTCAAGAGCACTCTCCACCGAAGGTCTACGCGGACGGCGGAAGCTTCATGGGTGCAGCAGAGTCGCGAGGGAACCACACGTCTCATCGATACGCAGATTGAGGGAATTGAATAAAGCCCTTCCTTGGATTCATGAAACGTGATCTCGCTAGAGCTCTGCAAGTCACGTGCTCATAGGGGTAACGGCTATTCCTTGTTGCAGGCAGTAGCAGACTCAAATCCTCCGTCGGCCTAGAAACCTGAACGAATTCAGGAGCTAGAGCCGTGGGCCGTAGGTCAAACTTCTCGAATCTTGGATGACGGATCGATGAGGGGAGGGACAACTCCGGACGGACAGTGTGCTGTGTTGCCTATGATGACAAGGTCGATCCGAGTGGGAAATACCGCAGCCATCAGCGACAACATTACTTGGATTAGGGAGATCATCGAGCTACATCTAAACCATTCGAAGCTTCAAGTATGAGATGTTGATCGAAAACAGCCTTCTTCCGATGGGTGAAACAGCATAGCGCATGCTGTACTGTAGTGACCGTGAGTGTCCGTCAACCGGTTTCCAACTCATCATACGCGTACAGATAAAAACACTACCTATGCTTCCCGTCCTCGTCACCAGCGGCCCTCATCACCAGATGCCGTGCCCTTGGCCCCAGCTGGAAACATGTAAACAGCGGCATGCTGGATCCATTCTCTTCTCCATGGGCTCGAGCGCAGATACCTTCGTGCGCCGGTCCTGTGTCATTCGATCCGACTATGCATGCCTTGAATAAAGGAGAATAGAGGTCCGTGGGATCCCGTAAGTTGAGAAAAGATGATCGTCAGTGTCATCACAACACCGCGTGGGCCGCGTGCGGCGTGCCGCAACTGTCTTGGAAGCGGTTGACCTGCCATCCCAGACGCGGTGTGTTTCCTCACGCGAAACGCTGGGGCCCGTTTTGCGGGAGAGCCGGGGAAACCTTTGGCTGCGCTGGTGCGGAAGGGTCGAAAGTCTGACGTTCAAGATCCGGCTACGTTTCACGCGATGGGCGGCTGCGGTTCGAACGCCAACTGTCACCGAAAGCCCTCCGGGCTCGTTTGATGATTGATGATGATGACGAGCCGCGGGTGAGATAAGCGAGGATCCAAGGATCTTGCACTAATTTCTTTTACTATTTACTCGGATCCAGGGGCGTGGGATCGTCCGCACGTGGGGCTTCCCTTCCCGACGCCTTCTGCCGTCGTTCTGGTGGAGAGTGGTGGTCAAGCCGCAAGGCAGAAGCCGGAAAAGTTGATGTGATGATGGGTTGGTTGATGATCGCGGATGCAGCGGGAGAACTTCTTGAAGGAGAGATGAACCGGAGTAGCGCGTGGATTGAGTGACTGGAGGTCCCCTTTCACGTGCGAAAATGCGGGGATGCACAAGTCCGCCAGCAGGGAAGGGTATTGCGGTGCGGGTTGAGAGTTGTTTTATGACGGGACGTGTAGCGGTGATTGTTGCTTTCCTTTCGGAAGGAGGTACTTCACCGCAATGATCCCTTTGACTGATCGCTCGACCAATAATGCTACGCGCAGTCGTTCTATCACACCAAGCGGTGAAGCGATAGAACACCACGTCGTGCCATCCTGGAATCTTTGGAGGTTGGGTCACGCAGGTGGAGCCGCGCGCTCCGATATGAACGTCTGCCGCTCATCATCATCAGTGCGGTCGGGATACGGTGAGAAGGCACACGGCATCTGTTCCCGGGGAGAGCATGCCCATGCACCATGGTCCATGGTCCATGGGACGGCTTGGTGAGTGTTGGATAGATTGCCGGACCACGGCAGGGCTCAGGACTCGGGAGACTGTTCGAGAAGAAGAAACAGGCCAGTAGAAGGCGATGGGGATGTCGCTCACCTTGGTTCCCTGATGAACGACCGGGGATAGTGGAGACGGAGAATGATAGATCGTCTCGCGGCGGGAATCACGGGATTTGCGTCGAAAGGAACATGGAGAAGGCGGAATAACCCGAGGGTGCACACGTGGCAGGCTAGTTTCAGTGACGTTTGGGTGTTCGGGAGGATGTCGCATCATCAGAATGTCTCGATGTTGATTGTGGACTTGTTGATCAGGAGTTCGGGGGTGCTTGATGAACGAACATGAGCATTGCATCTCCCGTTTGTTGATCTTGTTCCCCTTGTGTTCAACCTCCGCCTCTGCAAGTCGAGGCGATCATCGGAAAGCAATTCGCCGTCTCGAGGCCGCAAGGGTGACGGTGGACGGACGCACAGAGACACCGCAATCGTTGATCTGGTTTGCACTTTGGCCGAAGGTGCGTGGTCGTCACGTGAAGGAGGTGTCATGCTCGATGGTTACACGCTGCTCAGAGGAGTGTGGGCTCTGACGTGTCCATGTACTAATCAGTGACCAGGTGGATGGGCATAGGAGAGGGTCGGAAGCTTTGTGAGACGGCATTCCTGCAAACCTTGTGTGACTGTTTTGTTACCGTCGACCCGAATCCGTACACAACCTAGAGGGCATGACGGCAGCAGTACAGTACCGAGTACCGTACCAAGTCAGGTAGCCCTAGATGCATTGTTACCTTCTCTATTCGTTCCGAAGACTCTCGCTTGGAAACGGCGACAGCATGGTGTGGCCATATTGCATGTGTCCCGTCGTGTCCGATCGATTTGTGACGGCCATCTGATCACCTCGTCCTGCATTCCTCCGCTTCTGTAAAGGTTACACGTACTCTATTCTATATACATGGACGCCGTAGATACACACATATAGTAGCTATGTACACAGTGGCAAGCGCTCACGTGGGTCTGTGATGTGAAGTGGTATATCCATACATAGTGTACTAGAAGAAAGGGCGGCCCAGGTGAACCCATTTCCCTGGATGTTTAGCTACAGTACATACTATGTACATACTCGTAGTGTACATGTATGTGCTCGTGATACTGTATGTATCGGTGGTAGATCAGCCTTGCGCCTTGGCGCGCCGGTGTGTGGAGGAGCCCGGGAGGTACACAGGGTACGCACCTAGGTACGTACATCTACCTACAGACTACGGAGAGAAACAGACGTTTATTGCTTGTACCCCGTGTCGGTACGGTACTTGATACTACGGTTCACAAACAACTACATGTATCCTTCTACTCGTATACATGTACTCTGAGACAGCGCATTCGGGACACACC
>Ga0058704_10000630_pt1 | contig 17658 bp, 7 predicted proteins | sample AgamicMgSfe_FD_71363 | JGI IMG/M metagenome (GOLD analysis project Ga0058704, IMG submission 71363) | Agave microbial communities from Guanajuato, Mexico - Mg.Sf.e | ecosystem: Host-associated > Plants > Phyllosphere > Phylloplane/Leaf | place: Guanajuato, Mexico | collected 2012-05-30
AAGCAGGCATTACATCGATCCAATCCCTACTTATCTTGGTCTCCTAATCACATAGATAGGGACAGAGTGACAGCAAACAGAGATGAGGAGAAGGTGTCAAGTGTAACCATTGACTGAGCTGGACCAGGAACATCAATTAGAGCTCTTGTTTCCCTCTCCAACCTAGCTACAAGAAGAAAGCTTCATCAAGCATCCCCCGCCATAGCGAGAGAGACCTTCCTTGCTGCTGCCTAGCCATACTTCAGCGAGATGTTTGTATTTCCCCGTGATTTTCGCTATCCGACCTCTTTGCCTAATAAGAGCACCCAACAATTGATAACTTCTGTCGTCGAGAGAGATCAAACTTTCTCCATTCGTGACCCCTATCATACTTAGAAAGAGGGTTTAGTGATATTTAGTATGAAAAAAATTGCATAGATAAAGTCGTGTATTGTATCTGACGATCGGAAGGCATAACGCCCGTACCATTCTATGGAATATTGAGGTTCGAATCCTGCCCCCGCCTAATCACTTGAGATGCTGGGGTGCCCCAAGTCAGTCCTTTGAGAAAGGAGTACATTAGTCTTTTACTGAAGGTTTTGAATCAAAAATGAACAGATATGGGATAGATGCGCGCTATCCGCTGTTTGCGCCTTATCCTGTTGACGAATAGGTTGTTTCGGAATAACCGGTTTTAGCAAGAAGGGGAAGGCAAAGCACTGACATAGTTGATGCAGAGGCCAGCCACAAGAGATAGCAAGTGATCAGAAAGGAATCACCTTCACCCCCCCGGCAAACGTGGTTCAAATGATGATGAGTCAAGCTCAGTTCAGAGGTAACCCAAAAAGTTTCAAACCATCAAAGCAAAAAGGCATTGAACGTGTAAGTCCAGTTGAGGGGGAACCTTACCGGGACGGTAACGGCTCTCTATAATGGTCATGTGCTATCTGTAGAGGGGGGCTCTTCCAGAAGTTGTCCTCTAGGAGTGGTTCACCTTTCCTTACGGAAGAGGTGTCTCTGATCAGAGATAGGGTCGGTGCAGTCCCATACCAATAGGATATTGGCTAGGACACTGATCGCCGCGGAATAATTAGCGGAAGTAGAAAGGTCCAGTCAATCATCTGATTTGGCTAGACGAATCCTCCCGCCCCCACCTTTTAGTGGCTTATGCGGAACCGATTAGTAGCTGAAGATTAAGCCCCAATTCTAGTTCTTTTCCTTGCTTCTGAAATGAGCTTTCTATACGTCCGAAGGTCAAAGCATGCTACATAAGTGACGCCCCTCGTGCCTATGATGAAGAGCCGTCACCCTTGGCCGCAGGAAGAGCATTTATCTTTGTCTGACCCCCGGTAAGGCTGACTTTTTTCCACTCTTCTTTATTGTGTTTAGTCGAGGGCTGTTCGTTATGGCGTTACAGTTTCCCGGTTAAACCAAAAGTGTCCTTTTAACCCTTTTTGTCGAGGGTATTTATAGACGGTGTGAAAGTATCTGCAAACCGGCAGATATGGTGAGTTTTTTGGCATCCGAGGGATAGGTGTTTTTCACCTCCCTTTTCCTTTTATTTAAGAGAGAGGGGAGTGAAGAAGAGTTCCATCCTGCATTCATGCATAAAGAAAGGTTCAGTCTAGTCGTCGGGGTTTATCTGGAGCAGACTTCCCCTCTTTTTGTCTTCTTATTATACCGGCTGGGACAAACCCTGTCTTTTTCATTCCCGTCTGATTCTACGTATGCCTATGCCCCTGATTCAGTAGTTTTCTTCAGGTTGGGTCGGCTACTCCTTTCCATTCCCTCAACGGTTTGGTAATCGGCTCATCTTCTTATGCAGAAGAATGAAGTTGATTATAGATCACTGCCATCTCACGAATTGGATTCGAACCAATCAATCTCCGATACCTGACGTAGATCGTGAGTGGGTCTGTCGTCCTCCTCATTATAGTCCTTCTAGAATCAATAGCATTTCGTCGGAATACATCCTGTCTTTTCACCTTAGTAGTCCTATGCATAGTCAGTACTATAGCCCCAATCATGGCTACTAATAAAATTAGACTAGAAACCAAAAACCAGACAAAATAGTAAGTATAAAGTAAATTGCCCAATGTTTCCAAATTAGTCCAACTTCGTACCTTGGAGGCATAAACCGTATATCTCAGAGAGGTCGTATTTCTTTGGGTTGGTAGTAATGGAATGGTTTCATTATCTAAAATGAAGAACATTTCCCACCAAAAGATCAGTCCAATAATACCACTCACTGGTAAATAGCGCAATACTTCTTCGTGAATCTCCGCTATTTGAATATGGAACATCATAACAACGAATAGGAATGAAACGGCTATAGCTCCTATATAAACTACTGGGAAGATCATAGCGGAAAAGTCGAGACCTAACAAAAGAAGTAAACCTGAAGTGTTGCAAAAGACTGGGATGGGAAACAAAACGGAATGTACCGGATTTTTAGCACGTACAACCATCAAACCAGAGACCAAAGCCGGGCTCGACAAAACAGAAAGTATCATGGTACGTCGTCCTTCACTGAAATGGAACTTTCATGCTAGTTCTTGCTCCAAACCAGCATGAAAGTCGATCTATTACGTACGACCAGCGCGGTTGTTCCTATTTCATTTTCTTCTTCCAAACCAAGCCCTTAGACGAGAGCATTCACTAAGTTACTTACGATCTCTCGATTTCTTATGTGCCCAGGTCGATCAGAGGTTCGGCTTGCTTCTTCCCCACCTTGACGCGTTCTGGGCAATAAAGAAACCCGAAATCAAAAAGAAAGAAGAGAAATTGGGCCATGTTTCCCGAGGGAGGCCACCTTCTCTCAAGCCAGCAGTCTTCTACTTCTAGTCGACTGCTCTATGAGGGCTTCCCTATTTTGATCTCTATCCATGGGGATACCTATCTATCACGAAAGAGATCTATCTATGAATCGATCTCGACTATTCTCTATCCGGATAGATATGTCCCTATGAGCGACTACGCCGATCTTTAGATGTTTTGGCCACGTCCGTTTCCGCTCCGAAGAGGAAGGTTTGGATCTTTCAATCTTATGTCGTGAGGGATGTGATCTATGTTAGGTCCATAAGATACCACAGCTTTTAGTGTTCTATGATTGACCTCCGAATAATGAGTAGGTAGTTCGATCCTTTTGATTCTTCTCTTCCTTCTCTTCATAGTAAACTGATGGGAGTATGCAGAGCAATAGATCTTTTTACTATATAAAGAAGAGTTGTAAACTATAGAACTTCTTGGATCTATAATAGGAAGATATCGGTTTTTCTCGTTCCTTCTCTTCTTCCATAAGAATAAGGATTTGAAATGATACTGATACAAATTCCTCTTCATTCTACTGTGCTCCGCGAAGGAACTGCCTAAGCATACTTTTTCGGATCCAAACTTCTTTGTCCTTTCTAAGTCTTCTTTAAGCATAGAAGAACGTAACTTTTGCAAAAACCGGGATTTGAGTAGTAGGCGGCATCCCTTCGACGTTTTGAGTAGTAGGTGGCATTCCTTCGACGTTTTGAGTAGTAGGGACCATTCTGTTTTGGCTCTTCCCCGCATTCTTACCCGGTGACCCAGGTATTTTCCTATTATTTTTTCAACTGAGATTTTGATATAGAAAGATCTCCTTATTTCTTCACCGCGGGTTCTCGCGTAATTTTCTTGAAAAGATATTATATCACCGTGGGAAACTTGAAAATGAGTAATGTTTAGTATGGAATTATTCACACACACTTTTCGATGACTTATCGGCTGCCTTGCTTGAGGAATAGTTTCACAAAAATGGAGACGAACCGGAATAACGTCCAATCTTGTTTCTGGATTGAGTAGAAAAGGGATATATGAAGTTCGTTTTGTTCCTCTGTGCATCTTTGTGATGGGTAAATTCCCATGAAAAAGGGGCAACTTTCGTGTAGTTTGTAATTGGATGTAACTGTTACGATTTTTTCTCGGAGAAATCTTTTTCTTAATATATCTTTTCTTCTTTCTCAATTTTCGGAGAATGCGGCGTTGTATAAAAGTAAGTTCTCTCTTCCGAACATTTCCTGAAAGTAGACGACAAGTTTGAAATCTTAATGCAGGCAAGGCATATCTCGTTGAATCAGTCTTTTTCGACACATCGGGGCTATGGGAATTGAACCCAAATTTTCCACGACCCTTTCCGTCTCGCCCACTCGTCTATCGGCCTTTCGATTAGACAACAAAGAAAGGTCGACAAAAGTTTACTCCACGTCGATTTTCCCCGAAAACAACGTTCGACTCGCATGTATTAAGCATGATGGGAGCTTCGACGCGCTTAGTCCACCTCCCGGAGATGGTAAACTTCACTTTCTATGCTACGATCTTTCTTTATATTCTGATTATATATTCAATTCACCGATCCATTCATGTAAAAAGAATAATAAAAGAGGGAAAATAAACAGAGAAGAGATCAAGATGACGAACAAATTCATACCCTAATTTTGGATTGTACAAGCTTAACCGAAGCGAAACCTAATCGAAAGAAAAACCCCAACAAACCAATCGAAGTTATGCCGTATGGAGTTTCTGTTCACGCATTCCCCGTTTCTTACTCTGAATGTGGAGAACACAGCCACACATGGATTGTACCCACCGGTCAAAAAAGTACATACAGGGAGCTCTCTACAGTATCTATGCTACCTGCTAGTTCCTGTGGCCCATAGCTCACCGATTTCATCATCCTCTTTACCGTTTGTTTTGGGAAGTAAGAAGTTAGTCTGCGGTAAAGTAGACTTTGTCAGAGCGATAGCCGCGCTTAATTTAATTCATCATGGAAAAAGAGCAAAAGAATAGCGTAAGGTGAACGTCAGTGGAATTGAAAGACTAGAAGAAGATGATTTAATCAGTTTATTTTCGAGTCTCATAAGAAAAAGAAATGTGAAACTGGCTCCTTCATAGTGCGTTGTTGCCACGGATCATAGTGCATTGGCCTTACCGTAATAAGGCCGGTAAGTATGAGCCTTCGATTAGAACGCCCCATATCTCGTGACACGCGGAGCGTGGCATTTCCTTTTATCCGTCTAACTTGACAGCAAAAGATTCAATTCATTCTTGATAAAGTACCATTCTTCGGTTGCATTATCTCTTTGAGTGAAGAAGAGAAGGGCTTTGTATAGACACAGAAGAGCCATGTTCGTTGCCCTAGGCTCACTACACTATTCTTTCATTTCATTCTATTGATAGATTGCCGCTCCAAAGAACGTATACATGGAGCTATGTCGACTTACGTACGTCAGTCTCGTTGACCAAACTTGTTAGTATACTAGGCCACATATCATCCCCTCTTTCCATACAAGAGAGAAAAAGAAAAGATAGTTTGATCGGTGCCTCTGGCCCCCTTGTTCCTTTCTCCTTGACGTTATTTTCCTCGGTTTTCTTACGCTTGCTTACTTAGCGCTTGCGCGGCTGATCTAATCAGAGTCAAACTTGGATTGAAAAAAAAACCTTTTCCTTATTAGCCAGAGTACAGGCGTACTCTTTGATCTTTAGTAAAGGTGGACCAATTTTTTCGAACAGTCTCAACGTCCTCGTTGAGAGTCGCTCTGCGAGACGTCCAGTAGTCTCTGACTTGGTCTTCGGAATCGTCAGTCTCAGCCCGTTCCCAGCTTGACTTGCTCTCAGGTTGGCCCTTCTACTTGACTAAGTAGTATTCCATTCGTGCAGTCGGTGTATGGGCTAGCCCATGGTGCGGTCAGCTATGATATACTCAACTTCTTGAAGTCGTCGTTAGGTTCATCTACAACATCTGGGGGTGCCCTCGTGGGCACGTTCCTCTCTGGGTCGGTCTGGTCTAATCGAAGTCAACTGACTTACATGGAATACAGGGTGAGTTTTCACTTTTCTGGTCGCTTGAGTCTATAGGCTCTATCTGCTTCTCTACAGGGTCTACTTCCTTCTTTCTTCAGACCGGGCTAAGCCTGACGGTTGTTTAAGTAGGTTGGGTAGCTTCTGCTATCCTCCTGCCACCTCTTGGCAAAGTAGGCTGATGGGCAAGCTCCCTCCTGTCGCAATGGTGTGGGGCGTCAGAGGCTGTTGCCCCGTGGCCAACTCGAAGGGGCTGAAGTTCGACGCAGAGCTTTTTGGTTGTTAAGTTCTAGTAGTACTGAGAAATATCCAACAGCTCCAGTCCTTCTGGTTTGTATTAAAGTTCCTTTTTTAGCCTTCGAGGAGTCCATTTATTCTCTCCGTCTGAGCTTTCAAAGATATACCGACCGTGTAGGTATCTGACCATCAGATACCGACAGTCGTCTTCTAACATTACCGACTTTGAAATATCGGGTTTGAAAAAATTTCACATAACTTCATCATCAGAAACAAAAAGATTTCCGGCCTCTTGCATTGCATTACTGCTTCGACAAGAAAAATTCATTCAAAATCTTTTCTTTCTCTTGTGACTTGGAATGACGGTGGAGGAAAGGAATAGCGATGGATTTTTATGGAGCATCCAGGAACTGAACGATTCAATCGGACGACGAATTCTTACGTGGTCCAAGGAAAGAAAAGGTCCGCTTCCACGATTTCATCTATATTGAATCTTAATATCAGAATAGCTTAGATAGTCATGATTCAATTCAGGTTGACTTTTTTTTGATTTCTTTCGCCTTTTTCGGATCTTATTGGAACAATGGAGAAGGAGGAAGACTGACGCGATTCATAATAGGATATCTTGAATATCTATGTCCCAGAACATAAAATATGAAAAATGAAAAAGAATTTTTAGGCTGCTATAGACCTAATTTTCCTGGGATTGTAGTTCAATCGGTCAGAGCACCGCCCTGTCAAGGCGGAAGCTGCGGGTTCGAGCCCCGTCAGTCCCGACCTAGGCGCTGCAAGCGATCAATTCATCTCTCCGTCTTCTGTGAAGAGGGGAGAAAAAGAGTAGGATATAATTCCCAAATCAAACTTTTCTTTCGCATTTTTCATCAAACAAAACAGAAAAAAATGAAAATACGATTGATCAGGAAGAAAGACATATGTAGGTTGGTACAATCGGAGGTCTCACCATATTCAGGATTCAAAGGGATACCGTTCGTTTCTGGCTTTTTTCGATTGTTCCTGATCAGCCGTTTAGTTTAGAATAGAGATTTCTTTTTTACGAAACGCAATTAACTTAACATGAAAGATAGTCAAATTCCAAATTCAATGAGTGGACTGGATTGAATCAGCGGTATATAGATCCAATACAATAGGTAAGAAGCACAACACCATGTTCCCTCTTTCCTGTCGAAACTAGTCCCCTTCTTCTGTGAGCTAGGTCTATGGTTGCTACTTTTCTCGTCTCTGAAAAAGGGAAAAAACGTCACTATATGGTCAGTCACTTCGGGCTACTTTTTTGGGATCGTGATACTCGGGCTTATGAATATCAGGCAACGAAAGTTCTTGTCCTTTCACATTGAATCTTTTAGAAGAAAAAAGTGGCGATGGCTTAGTCAGTCCGTTTGGAACTCTCACCTATGTACTAAAACAATCGTAGCTGGAGCAAGAAGACGAGTAGAAAGAATAATGGGAATGCCAACCAGGCTTATCGAGGAAGATCGGAACAGGCTAAACAGGAGCATTGGATAGGGTTCTTATATACTTTCTATATATAATGGAAAAACGTCAGTTTATGTTCAAAATGAAGCAGTTACGAGTGCTTATGCCGGTTGGGGTATAGGGACCAGTGAATAGGAAGTTTGACGCTTAACCACAGGAGAACTGCTTTCCGGTGGGGTGATTCATGTTCTTCCGGTTACGGATGTTGTGCCAAAAGATGTTTTGGGGAGAAGGCCGGACGGAAAACAACAACCGAATCCTGCCGACGCACTGTTCTCTTCAATAGTTCAACACTTTTTTGGAGCCGGATTAATCAGATTGAAGATGACAAGTGGTATAAAATTTAGACGCCAGAGAAAAAACAGGATCTCAGATACCTGCTGGCTTGCCGAGAGGCCGACCTAGTTCGCGAGAAACTCCCGCACGTGTCGACCACGGAACTCACCTACGGGGTGCTACGGAGTCTCTCGATCGAGAATCGATTCGGTTCAAGATAGAGAACTGAGACAGGGAAGGGGTAGTATTTGCTACCAGTATGGAATTTGACTATAACAAGCATTACCTCGACACGAAGGAAATCGAAAGCGCATCACGTGCTACATAGCAAATCGAGGCACAAGCACAGGAGTCATAGGTACCAACGAAAACGGAAACAAAGAAAATGAATGAACGCACACTAACTACTCCCTATAGTTATCTATCTATCCATATATAACAGAAATATCCTACCTATCAGTCACCGACTTGATACATACGGGAACAACCCAGCAACACAAAAAAGAGTTGTAATATATGCTCAAAACGCATGGCACCGGTAGCCAATGAATCCGAGAGGACCCATAGCTCCATTTCAAAGTCCTATCATCCATGCTTGATTTCCAACACACCGGACCGACGCTGTTCTCAGTTGGGAAAATAGCAAGCACCTGAAGAGTCATGCATGAAATCATGGAGTTGCCTTCTTCGTTACCTCGAGTTGAGATCTTTCCCCGGGGCTCCCTCTCACCAATTTCAGCCCAAAAAAAGAAATATCCTATAGATCTCCGAAAACTCCGCTTCCAAAGGGAGCCAATTTCGCTGTAGCCCTAGACGAGATCACTATTACTCAAATAAGCAGAAGATCTAACCAAGCGAATGAACGAAGGTTAGAAAACAAAAAGAAGCTAAGACAAGGTGGTACGGGGCTACAGTTATAGTCCTCGCACCTTTAGGTTAACATGAGAGAGATGAATGCTCATGCCCAAACTAAAAAAGTTAGAAAAGTTCCATGTGGATAAGGAACCAAAAAGGGTCAGATCCCCGACTTATAATCAGAGCGTCAATAAACACACCATGGGGAGCGTCACCTTCGCTTAGGAGAAGAATCCTGTCTGACTGACCCTATCATGATTGAATGACTGAGCTATGCCATGGAGGAAGTCTTTCTCTGAGCATGCCGTGGAAGAACTACAATGCAAAAGCCTTGGCGTCACTGCTTGCCCGAAGCTCTGTTCCTATCACGCAAGAAAGAGGCATCTTTAACTGACATGGATATCTTTCGGTCTCCATTCTCGTATTTCAATAATCACTCAAAGGTCGGAAATTCCATATCTTTTGACATGTCACTGAGCGACGTATGGAAATGCCAAAGCTTTCGAGTAGAGCAGCGTCTCACTCCAAAGAATTGACCAGATTTATTGAATTGCACGATGCCGAGTTCTCCCCTTGTCCACTACTTCTGATGAACGAAAGCGATCGGACAAAGGCTTCATATCCGAGTATATAAGGAGAAGACCGACCGACGCGAGGTAAGATCTCAGCCGAACAAAAAAGACCACGTACTCAAGCTTTGGATCGATACCCCGCCCACCCCCCTTCTCGTGTTAACACATGAACGAATGAAAGATCAAATCTGTATACTGACTCGTTACTACTACTTGAACCTTACCTACCCGAGGTCTAATACAACCAGATAGCCGCAGACCATCAATCGATCGGCTAATCCGCTCAAGCAAGAGAATAATAGGACTCAATTTTCACTACGTAATTAGACGTGCCTTATCATCCCTAAAGAAGACTCCTTCCCCTTGTGACGGAAGACATGGAAATTGATATCATTATACGTGGGCTTTCCGAGCTTGAAGCAGCAGGCATCACGAGAACTCTACTTGAAATGTTTGGCGTGGTATTTGACCCTTTTTTCACTTGTCTTTTTTCTTTATCTTCATACATCGACCATACAATTGATGATCGAAGAGATGCGACAAGAAGAAAAGATGCGGAATTCGGGCCGCATGCGTGAAAGAAATTTTTTTGCTTTTGAAGCGTTATCAGTAGTCTAATTACCCGACCCATACTCTGTCTACTTAATCTTTCCCAGCCTGGGTCCCCCTATGTAACCCCCTTTAGGAAGCCTCAAAAAGAGTTGTGAAGTAGTGCAATATAACGAATTAGGTAAAAATCATCACCTCAGCGGGGATCGCTATGCCACAACAATGTCTTTGTTTAAGAAGTTCAAAGTCAAAGCCCAAGAGCTTGCATCAGAAGATATGCTCGAGAAATCCGCTACAACGGAAAACAAGAGCTGACAGCCCGTCTCCCAAGGGGCGAAAACTCGTTCAAGAAGGACCATACGGCTATAGCTTCAAAGTTTTTCACGTTCATAACTATTAGCCCGTTTTGGAATTTTTTTGCGTGACGTTACGGGGAAACAAAGAAGAAATCTTCAGCCTGTGCTTGAGACAGAAAGTCCCGATTCTTCTGTTGAGAATTCTTCTTCCAAGTCGAGTGACTGGGACCCTACCTGCCCTTGAAATTGGATTTTGGAAAGGGCTTTGCCATATCAGATCTGACGTCTCAACCGAAAGCCCTCTTTGACCATGTCCAGGAGTGGAAAAATGAGAATCTATTATCCCTTGGAGTTCGCGAAGTGAACATGTGCACTACTGCTTGGAGCTCTTTGCAAGTGCAAGAAAGGGAGAATCAAATTCCTTCTTCGACGGTGCTAACGCCAATAAAATTAGCTTGAATCATCTTTCTTTTTTTAGTCTTCGTGCATTACTGGATTTCCTGTTGCTGCAAGGCCTTAAAGACATTTTTGCTTTGTTTCAATCATGCTATTGCCATTGCCCTTGACCCACATAAAAAGATCAGGTTTCAGTCCATTTTTTACTCGCTAGGGGAGCTATGACGAAGATTGTTTAAGAAAAACAAAAAGAAGGCAAGCGGAAATTCAAAAAGATATTCAAAGACATGACAGGCAATGAAATTGTTCTTCAAAGTCCATTACTGAGAGAAGTGGTGATCTCGTCTTGCTTGCTGGGGCTTCCGGACCACCTTTTTCAGCCAGATAGCGAGCAATCACTTAGCAATGAACACTAACTGAAAGCGGCCGAGAATAAGTACCTATCCCTTACGGGAATCGAACCCGTGTCTTCGACATGAAAAGACGATGTCCTAACCACTGAACGAAAGGGACCAAAAAGCCATTCTTCATATACTGATGCTCCGAGAATAGAAGTGGTTCGTTTTGTTTCTATACGCAATTCTTCATTTCGTTTGTGTTCTTTCAAGCTCTTTCTGATGTGAATTCGGCCTCACGTAGCTCGCCTTCCTACGGGTTCCCTTACCGACCTAGTGACACACCAACCACGCCCCTTCCCTTTCTCCGATCATCAAGCGATCTCTTTATTTGTATTTCATCTTCCCTGAATAAAAAAACAAGACCGGAGAATCAAAAAGATAGGTCTTAATCTTCTCGAAAGCACTCTGCATAGTCAGTGACGGGCATCGTTCTACTCCTTGTCTTCTTCCTCTTCTGAAAATGGGCTCGCGGAGTGAGCTGTGCGATGAACCTGCTGATATACTACCCTTCAATCCTCTTCTTTCTTTCCTTTCTCGGGGAATGAGCACACCTTCAACTAGTCACCAGTGCCCAGATTTTCTGTCTCTGCCAGCTCGACTGAAAGGAGAGGAGCGAGAAAAATAAGCAAAACAAAAAGAGCGAAAGACTTGGTTAGAGAGGTAAAGAGGTTGGGAGGGGAATGCAAAATCTGAAGTTCCCGTGGAGTGAGTCTAGTGCTTCCCTTTAACCTAGAGAGACTCAGTGAGCCTTAAAAAATGTCCTTCCTGGCCTCTTCTTTGAGTTGACCGAAGGCGGCGGGTGGAGGAGCTTCACTTACCGAGAGGAATGAATTCGAGTAGGGGACAGGGGGAGGAGTTATTTGAACAAGAATGAAGTAGAGCAAAAATGCGTGAGCAAGAGCTATAAAAAAGTCCTAGCCCTAGAGCTATAGCAAGAGCTCAGTCAAAATAACGCCAAGGACGGTGGGTGTAGCGGATTTTATCCTCCCCCTGCTGAAGATCAGACAATATGCTATGTCACGAAGACCATAAGAGGAGCACTTTGGTTGAGGTAGTATATCATTTATGTTGTATTCGGGATCAAATACTTTCTAAAAGAGACCTTGCCTTCGCCTGAACCAATCTTCCATGAACCGGAAGCACACGAAAGAGGGGAGGCCGGGAACGTAGCCTCTTCAGTTCCTAGGCGCATTCATTTCGGGCGGGAAGGACTCCGTCTCAAAGCCCTTTTGCCAGCTTAGCGCCTTGATGTTCTGTTCAAAATAGAAATCCATCAGTTGATTATGTCAAAACAGGGAAAAGAAGACCTGCTTTTGTTCCAGTTTCTGTGTCTGTTCCTATTGTTCTTGTCATTTCTGAACGTTTAGGTGAGCCACACCTCCAGCATTTGCAGAGTTCTCCGCATGCATTTGTCTTTGTGGATTCGCTTCTGCCAACAAAAAGAATTTGAATCATTTCATATGGACGAACAGTCTAAGTATACGACTTTTCAGATCAGAGGAATCAACTGCATCTGCTGATGTGCTTCATTTGACAAGTAACCAAGCCAGGACACTATTAAAGCATTGATTTATGGGACAGGTGTATACTTGTCGCCAATTTCATGCTTCAGCTCACACCATATCAGGCCGCACCAAGCCTTGAAAGACTTGCCTGAGGCTTCAAGAGACCGGTGCCTATAGGTTGCTCTTGCTATAATTCAAGGGCCATCTGCAGAAATGCCCCGAGGGGTAGTTCAAAGGTATGGAGGTCATAGCAGAAGACTTGTATGTGCTGCTGGACTCAACACACATGATCCTAGGGCAGTTCCCCATTCTTTGAGTCACCCAAACTATCCTTATCTGGAAAAAAAAACAGCCACCAAGTGGATGGAGCATTTAGGTAAAGAGGCTCACCGACAGCATAAAGTGGTTTAGATTCTATGTGCTGGGACATGCCCTTTCATAGTTATTTTTCTGCAGCCTCTTGCAAAAGCTTCTGGGGGTGTCTTTTTTCTTCATGATGACTTTGGAGAGGCCTTTGGTGTTAACTTGCAAAGGGCATCCAGCAGGTTCCCATGGTTTGATGGAGATACGCTGTTCTGATGATATTTTCATTACTAATTACAGTTCAAGTTGGAAGAAAGATGCTTTTTTTTCTGTTTAAATGCGACGCTTAGTGTTGAAGAAACACAGAGCTTCTCAATTTTCATTGAAACAAAAATAGACATAAAAAGCGATTATGTATTTTTCCAGTTCGTGATACAATATTCAAACGTCTACCAAGCTTCTCTTTCTATAGTGATTACGATCAGATTGCCTACTGTTTCAGCATATACATTCAAGATGAAGTTATTGCCAATATGACTCTTTTTCGAGCCAAAAACTCTTCTGATGCAATTGACATGCGAGCAACTATAGATGAAAGACATTGCTTTGAAGTTTGGTTCTCAAGTACCAAAATCTAAGCCTGATCGATTCCCCAAAGAGCTCTCAGAGCATTTATTCCATCTTAGAACGGGTCCGCTCTTGGGAAGCATTTTTTGTCATGCAGATGAGAGATCTGTGCTGCGGAACTTGTTTCTAAATGCATCATTTGATCTCTCTCTTCGCTCTTCGTATGGTGGCGCCTCGATGTCTAATGCATCGGGAAGGGGGAGGAGCTACCAGCTTATGATAGCTATGCAGTCTCATACTGCAGGTGTCCTTTACCATGGTACAGATGTGAAGATTTGGTTGATATGCTTCTCAGCTCCTTTCCTCTGGCTGTCTGTCTGAATGTGGAATTTCATGCTGCCTCATTATGCCTACAATGACGCATATTGACCTTGAACAGATGTAGGACGGGGTGACCGATCCATGACAGCCAGTAAAAGACAGAAGACAGATAGAAACCGACGCCCCGATAGAGTACCTCTTATTAGCCTCAGAAAGTTTCTCACTAAAGAATGCTATGGGATGTCTCTCCTGGCTCGAAAGCTCAAAACTGCTCCTATGCCCATACCAGAAGCATCACAAGCAACCTAAAAAACCTTATTGAAATCAGGATGCTTCAGTACAGGTGCCTCAGTCAACTTTTGCTTGATCTCAGCAAAAGCTTTAGCAGCTGCAGGGGTCCACTTAAAATCTCCTTTAATCAGAGATCGGAGCTGTGATAGCACTAAAACCCCTAAAGAAGCGCCTATAGAAAGTAGCTAACCCATGGAAACTACGAACCTCTGAACTGGTCTTAGGTTCACCTAGAATAGGTCGATAACGACGAAGAGCGAAAAGAAAATAAAAGAGCTTGGAGTGAGTCTTCCGTTCTCAAATATACGTATCTTTTCTTCTAGTCTAATGCTTGTTCACACCGGCTTCTTGCCGGTGTTTGTTCGGATATAGTTCGTTCAGTAGCGACAATCAGGAACACTACTTCTATAAATATAGAAATAAGATGATTATCGCCATTTTCCTTACAATAGGGAAGTCTCAACTATACCCAGCTCGAAAAAGCAGGATTGCTTGAATGGACGGAAAGGACAACCAAACGAAACCGAGGGCAGCAATAGTAATTACACCAGCCCTTATCGAGACAAGAGACCATACATGAACTATGGCAAGAACATTCAATGATCTGCGATCTCCCTTCCTCAAAGAAAGGAGAATAAACTATCGAAAAGTTTCTTATATAAAGACATATAAATAACATCTCCAAACAAAAGTCAATCAACGAAGCCGGTAAGGAACGGAATTTACAAAATGAACCAGTAAAAAAAGAAACATATTATTTTGCCATTGCTCAAAGCCAAAAAAATTTATTGCTTGGTAAGCTAAAAGAGATCATTCCCCACGTGAAAGAGAAGATACAATTAAAGAAGCCCATTCTGAATTCGCAGGCCCTTTAGCCCAGCTGGAATAACGAACTTATTAACGAATCCTCAACGGTTTACTACTTATTTCAAGACTACTTTAGCCCTTTCACACTTCTGCTACTCTTCCGTCTTCCCCGCCATTGCTGAGAAGAAAGAGCGCAGCGCTTGACGAATAGCATTTCACTCCCAGAAAGGTCTAGTCTTCCGTTTCTTGATGAATTTATTGAATAGCCGGAGTCGACAATTACATTGCCTCGATCTCTCTCTATCTATGATAGAGTTCGTGCAATGCGGTTGATTACGATCTCGCCCCACCGGCGACCATTCCCCTCCATTAGATTACCGAATTCTATAACGTCGGTTGTAGCGATTCCTGCTGGAAGTGGTTATGGCCGAGCTTCGTATAAGCGCTGGGGAAAAAGACAGGAGCAGAACCATTCATTGGAGAGACAGACCCTGATCAGTCAGTTGCCCGGAACCGCTTTCAGCAGCTGGTAAGCCGCTGCTGTTCTAGAACCGTGAGATTCAATTCTATATCTTGTTTGAAAAGTTTACCAAACTTCCGTTCGACCGAATTAGTCCTTTTTTCAATCATTTCTACATTACCCTTTTTTTAGGCTTATTAAGAAGCAAGGAATGGTGCTAGTCTGAAGGCTAATAGCAAAATCGTTAGCTTGATGCTACCATAGTAGGTCAAAAGAAAATGGGAATAGTTGATCGAATTTCCGTGAGTTCATCCTGCATTTCTGCACTTCACCGACCTTTGCATATATGGCTAATCGTATTATGAAATGAAAGGAAGGAAAAATGGATACGCAGTATTCTATAATGAACATTGTAAGGTTAGAGCAAGCAAGGAAAGAATGGATTATCTTACTACGCGGTCGTAGCTAGGCGAATGGGGCTTTCCCCCAAGCTAGGAGATCTAACTACTTCCCTTTATGACTCCCCATGATCTTCCTTAATGCGCTGGTAGTTGAATAATTAGTTTTTATCTTTCTCTTTCGTCGAGTGTGAAATCCTGCTCCAAGCTGAGCTTAGCTCCGAAGTTTGGCATTCGTGAGGACACGACACCGTCCCAGTTATCTGGATCGGGCATTCCTTCAACAATAGAGTTACTGGTCCCAGTTCCTCCCTCGCCTACAGGAGTTATGGAAAAATAGAGGCAGGTCGGTCTCCTCCATCAAGGATGCTTGCATGCGCGTCTGCTGTTTATGTTCGTTCTTTACCTGTTATAGGCTATGAAATCGACGTTTTTGCTGCCAATAAGGGGGGAGACCCTCTCTGCCCCCAACTCCATTTTCGCAGTATAGACGCCATTATTTACTAAGTAGGAGGCCTTACTCGTAGTCTCGGAACTGCTTGTATCTCTATCTCGCTTTTTGAGAGTGCTTTCTTATCTTGGGACTGGCTTTCCTTTCTTGAAAGAAGAGCCGGACACAGCAGAAGAAACCGTTCTAGTTCTTCATGGTTCGATATTCACTCTATCACCACGCCTTCCAGCTAAGCGCTAGTTGAACCTTGTTTTATACGAGTTGAGTGAAAGAGAGTCCTGGGAAAGCATCTATCTATATTAAACGAAATCCTACTTGGTTTCTTATTATCCGTCTTAGGCTTAGGGAACAGGGAACAAGGTGCTTGCTGCGATAAAGAGCGAGGACCGATCGGCCTATGTTAGAATTACCTCATTAGCTGCCTATGCGCCACTGCTTCACCAAACCAACAAGCTAGCCACTAGAATCGGGCCGGGCAAAGCTTTTTTTTTCAATAGTTCGAAAAGAGGGCTTAGGAGGAACTGATGGCTTATCTCAGACATTGACGGTCCGTGGGTGACCGAATGTCTTTGAAACTTGAAATGGAAAGTATATCTTTCAGTCTATCGAAAACCTTTATTGCTCTTCTCGGGACTGAAACCGATTGACAGAAGAAAGAAAAGCAGGCAGGAAAAGATCAAGAATCAATAGTCTTTGAACTCATAGAGAAATGCAGTTAACTTAGCCATCTTCCGGGTTAACTAAGATTAGCAGTTACTGGTTCTCTTAAATCTTTGTATTACTTTTATTCTTTGTCTTACTAAGCTTTCATTAAAGTTACGGACTATTCTAAATTGAAATCGGAAATTATTTATTAAATGAGCACCTTACCCTCGAAAGGAAAGACTTATTCACAGAAAGAGAGAGAGATTCCATCACCGGAAATGTCCTCATTGAGGGAGTAAGTTGTGACAATAAGGTCTCAGTCAATCAATTCAAACTTCAGTGAACATAGAAACAAATAGCCTGGGTTTCAGATAATACATGAGGTGCTAATCTCCGTTCTTTCTTCATTATATGAAATTTGGTGCGATGTCTTACCTATAACAGACCGAACACTGCCTTTCACCTCTTGCTTGGGCACCCCTCTTTCTTTTCCTTCCTGACCTGTGAACGGCCTTAGAAAAAAAGGAATTTTGCACTTGCCGATATAAGGACGAGCATTCTTGTGATAAATGGGCCTGTGACCTTCTTATACGAGACCAAAGCGGACCTACTTTCAGATCGAAAGAAAGGCTATGAAAGAGTTTTGGCCAGAATAAGGCATATGTAAGACTTTCTAAGCGGCGAGGGTTTGGGGTCTTTTTATCTTGGCTGCCCTCACGACGCCCGCCACCGCCACAACTTGGTTCCACGCCAGAATAGGAAGATTTTACCCGAAGCCTGGGAATGGAGTAGAAGCTTTACTCTGGCTTGGAAAAAACTACCCACGGCCTGATCCGCCCAAACACTTCTATTTAAGAAGAAGATATGGAAAAGGCTGACGAGCTCCTATTCTTAGTCCTGAGTGAGAGCTTTACTATTCGATTATGCCTTCAATGGCTTATTCCTAATATTCCTGGGCACTTGACTATTCATGGTTCGACGGTTCATGTTCTTTGAAGAAATAGCTTTCTGACTCGGTGGACACCATTATAGGCT
>Ga0058704_10000632_pt1 | contig 17652 bp, 16 predicted proteins | sample AgamicMgSfe_FD_71363 | JGI IMG/M metagenome (GOLD analysis project Ga0058704, IMG submission 71363) | Agave microbial communities from Guanajuato, Mexico - Mg.Sf.e | ecosystem: Host-associated > Plants > Phyllosphere > Phylloplane/Leaf | place: Guanajuato, Mexico | collected 2012-05-30
CTCCAACGACTCCCGCACCCATCCTTCCACCCTCGCCAACGCCGTCCTCGGCTCCTTCTTCAGCCTCATGAGCAGATTCTGCACCTCGGCCGGGGTAAACGTGTCGTCGGGGACATGCGAAGCGAAATCCGCCGCTAGCGCTTCGAGCGCCTCTCTCGTCATGCCGGCGAGCTGATCGTCGTCGTCGTCGGCGATGGGAGGGGAGTGGTCGGGCTTGAAATGACCATTACTCTGCGTGTGGCCGTTAGCCTTGACGCCGGTCGTGGTATTCCCCAATTTGGGCTGTGCTTCCACCTCGTCCGAAGCCGCGTACATGCGCACGAACAACTCCCGCACCTGCTCCCGCATCGCGAGCCGGAATTCGACCTTGCGATCCACCCGACCCGGTCGGACGAGCGCGGCGTCCAGTTTCTCCGGGTGGTTGGTCGTCATGATGAGGACGCGGCCTTCGTGGGTGGCGACGCCGTCGATGGCGTTCAGCAGGCCGGAGAGAGAGATTCCGGTCCCGGGTTGGCGGTTGGCGTTGCCGTTTCCGTCATCGTTGGTGGTCCTTCCGGCTCGGCCGGGTTGTCTTGGGCTGCTGATGGATTTGAGTTCTCGTGCCAGGTCCTTGAGCGTGTAATCCTCGTCCTTCTTTGGCTTTTCGCTCGGCTCGACCTTGTCATCTTTCCTGGCATTCGTAGCCTCTCCGTCTTTCTTGCCCTTCTTGTCACCCTTCTTGCCATCTCCCTTATCACTGTTACCGTCTCTGATCAGACCTGCCGCGTCCACATCCTCCAACAACACAATGCACCTCCTCGGCAGGCCGTTGAACAACTGGATCAGATCGCCCTCGGTAAGCGTGGGCTCTTGTAAGCTGATGGCATAGATCTCAAGCCCGAAGATGCCCGCCAGCGCGAAGCTCAAACTCGTCTTCCCGGTGCCTGGCGGGCCATGGAACAGATATCCTCTCCGATACGGTATGCCTCGGGTCGCGTACCATCTCCGCGATGCCGGATGCAGGTATTCGTTCATGTCGTTGATGATCATAGTTTTCTGCTCAGCATCCAAAATCACCGTGTCCAGCGACCGCGACGGGCGAGACAAGGTCCTATTCCACGTCCCACCAAACCGGGCCCGGTCCTTGGGCGTCGGGTGACGGATCGTCGTCATGAACCTCGTCTTGTTCATCGACCATACCCTCACAGTCCTAAGAAGGTCTTTGATCGGATCGATGGTGCGGCCTATACAATCCAGTTGGATGATGTCGTCGTCTTGCGCACTGTTGAAACTGACCTGCACTCGTTGGCCTTCATTCGGCCGGCGGGAGCGGCTGAACCAGAAGATTTTTCCGTTGTGCCAGACGAACTGTCTCCCATAGTAGGGCTCGAAACGAGGCGGGGTCCTGGCCGACCACTTGTTGAAATTGAACAACCCGTTGTCGTCCAGTGCATTCTCGGCCACTTCGTCGTAAGCGTCGTCGGCCTGCGAGCCGCGCTGCGTCTTCGCCCGGATCTTCCTCGTGCGGGAGGTGGACGTTTGGTTCGCGGCCAGCCAGCCCATGACCATGTCGAAGAGATCGTCGTGCTCGTCGATATACACCGATGACATGAACGCAAATCGGAAGGCCTTCTCCGCCCAGCGGGACACATACTGTCCACCTTTCGTGAGCGCCAGGAAGATGACGCCGATCGACACGAAGATGGAGATGTCGACGCCGAGGTAGGCGGAGATATATCGCGAGATGATGCCGTAGCCAGGGACGAGTGCCTCCAAGATGTTCGGAGGCAAATCCGTCAGGCTGGGCGTTCCCGTGTCGTTCATGTTCATGTTCACGTCCATGGCGGGCATGGCTTTGGATAATCTGCGGAAATCCATGATAGTGACGGTACACGGTCAACACCCACGAGCAAAGAGGGATGCAGCCAGCTTAAGTACATGTATGTTGCCTACAGTGAGCTCTCAGGAACAAACGGCCAGGCTCCAGCAATTCATTCGCCACCGGCCCTGCGCGATACCAGCTACCGTAAGTTCATAACCGCGAATGAGTCACGCTACTACGCACCCGGGCAGCCGCTGCCGCGATCCAATGATGGACCCATGCCACATGTAGCTGGACGGCGCAGCGTGAGAATGCACTGCAGGTCCAGCGAACTTGCCCGTGTGGCAGTGGTTCACCCGGATGAGTCGAAGCTGCTGCCGCACTTCCGTTGCGTGCAATCTCGGCCGAAGACAACCGCGAGCGCCGAATCCCAAAAGACCGCGGTCTATGCATCTCCAACTCTCTTGGTGTTGTGGCTGTGCGATGCGTACTGTACGTACATACATAAGCTGTTCACTGACAAATATGGCGCAGTACCTATGTACTTCCATTTTTGAAGCCTGCAGGTGGACATCCACAACAAGGCGAAACGGTAGGTATGGACAATTCGCAGCGAACTCGGCGACGGTGTTCTTGTCGCCTCGAACGAGCTTCAAGCGTCGGCCGCATTCCGCGCCAATCACCGAAACGCTGGCGCTTCTTCCCGATTGCCGCCTTGGCCGCCACCGGCGAGCCTTCGCAGAGTACACTGCACACTTCACGCCCATCTCACAGTGATCGCATCACGTCGCAGCACTTTCGCGGCACGGCCAGCGCTTGTAGCGGTGTGTCATGAAGTATGTACTAGCTCGTTGCAAGGGCAAGTACATATTGTTGATGCATCTGCCTCTTGTCATCCTATCAACATGCATTCACCATGGGAGGCCTTTTTTCGCAGATCACAGTCACCAGCTCTCGTCTCAGGAGCGCCTCCTCAACTACTTCGACCGGCGTTCGGTGGGTCGACGTGACCACCGCGTGCACATCTCTGGTCGGCCGGAACGCGTTGCGCGCGTCCATCCTACATGGCCTGGAGGTCATGTCGAGCGTTCCTACTGCATCATTGTCCAGGACGACTACAAGCGAGCGTCGTAGTGGAGCCGACATTGGTGAACAATTGTGGAAAGCGCCGGTGTACACGTCGAAGACCCAGCAATCATCGTCAGCGACCGAAGCCGTCAGCGCTGATCGGGTTGGCGTTGTGGTGTTGGCGACAACGGCGACAGCGCGCAAACTCGACAGAGCCAATCGAGTTGCATGTCGCCTTCGAGAACACTGATGTTTTCTTCGAGGCCGATCAATGCGAGCGCAGTCCTTACTTCACCAAGCGGTAACGCAGAGCCGCCAACGGACAGGTAGGTATTGGAGCTTTCCGCACTTGTTCTCGTGTCTGTCTTGTGATCGTCATCTGTTGACCCGGAGCTGTGAGGCATATAACTCTCTGTGTTCGAACGGCGGCGGGCGCTCGGAGGTTCCCCAAGGACCACGTGGACGGATTGCAGCGGCCGCAAGTTTCAACGCAATTCTTCCCATCTCAAAGGGTTTTCATGACCTTGCACTGTCGCGTGCGGCGTGCATGCCTACCAGTTGCTCGGTTACCCTCCGGCAAGGCCTTTGGAAGATGAAGTCAGGGGTAACCGCCGCGACTCGTGAGACGCGATGTCTGTGAGTTTGCCGAGCGCGGGGAAGTCATTCGCGAAGTGCAAGGAGTGCCCTCCGCCGATCACATACTGTAAGACTGCCGCCGAGGCCGTTTGGTGCGAGTCTGGGACTCCAGAAGCGGTGCGAATCCAGTCATTGCGTTCAGCACGTAGAGATTTGTGTCGCCTCCGCCAGCCAACAAGGTCGCGCGCCGAGCGATTTGCATATCACGCATCACGTGCTCGACTCATCACCCCGTGCGCGGTCTTGTGCGAAAGGTGACAAGAAAGACGAAGGACGACGCTTGGAGGAGCGGGGGTTCGCCTTGGAGGCCGGACCGCTGCGGCCCTTGCGTTAGCGTCTGCGGGCCATACCCATATGCAAAGTCTGATTGGCCCGGATGCTGGTGCGACCCCTTGTGCTCTGGCTAGGCGACGGGAGATCCCTTGGCCTGGGGACCCTTTCGTTTGACGTTGATTCATTCATCAAATACCATATACATAGTACATCGCCATCGACGTTGCTATCGTAGTAGCATCCTTTTCCCATCTTTACAGCGCGAATAGTCACTCGTTAACCTCACTCATTGTCACTCCCAGATAGCCTATTGTCAATCGCCTGGCGCGCAACAACAATAGGTCCGCTATCGTCCACTCATTACACTTCATAAACACACATCTGCGCAACATCGCGTTCAAGCAAGGGCAACAACCTGCATCCGCATAACCACCCATTCTTCCGACTCCGCGCGCACGAGCAGCATATCATCCCCCACGTGGACGCCACCAACCCGTTTTCCTCCTCCCGTCGTCAACATCGCGCAACAGCGGCTGGTTCAGTTTCCGCGCCTTCCGCTCGATCGAACAACAAAGTCGCGCTTCACCAAACCAGAACATGAGGTCGCAGGCGACCGTCGGCGCGAGCCTCGCGCTCGTGCTCGCGTTCACGAGTGGTGTTTCCGCCTTCTGGCGTCTGCCGTGTCGCTCGCAGTCGGGCGTCGGTCGCGTCGATCCGCTCGTCGACACGGGCGTGATCGCGGGCCACGCGCATACCATCCATGGCAGTAGCGGTTGGTGCTCGCCATCCTTCCTTTCGGACGCGCTCCCTCGCTGACTTGTCACGCGAAAGGCTTCGGCTTCGATGCGGATTACGAAAGCCTCACGGCCGAGGGCACGTGTACTTCGTGTCAGGTCATCCAGGACCATTCCGTGTACTGGACCCCGACGCTGCACTTCATGTACAGCAACGGCACGTCTGTCATGGTCGAGCAAGTGGGCGGCATGCTGGCGTAAGATCTTGCTTCCTCCAAGAACAACGTCAGATCCACCACTTACGTGCAGTACAGGTACTACCTCTACTACCTTTCAAACGTGACCGCTTTCCCCGAAGGCTTCTCGATGATTGCTGGCAATCCAAGTTACCGCAACTTCACGGGCCCATTTCCGGACGCAGAGCTGAGCGCCTGGCCCACCGATCCCTCGGACCAATTCTTCCTGCAGCAACGCGCCCTGGGCTTCAACTGCCTCGACTACTCCAAGACGCCAGAGGGATCCCTCTATCGGCACACCTTCCCGCCCAAGGAGTACATGGACGCCAACTGCATCGACGGCCTGCGTCTCGAGCTCGCGTTCCCCAGCTGCTGGAACGGCGAGACCAACTCTCCCGACCATCAGTCGCACGTCGCCTACCCCAGCCTGGTCAAGGAAGGCAACTGCCCTTCGTCGCACCCGAAGCACCTGCCCTTCCTCTTCTTCGAGACCATCTGGAACACCTACGCCTTCGCCGGCGAAGACGGCAAATTCGCGCTTTCCATGGGCGATCCAATCGGCACGGGGTACCACGGCGACTTCATCATGGGCTGGCAGTCGCAGGCCTTCCTGCAGAATGCTCTGGACACCTGTACCGACGACTCCGGTATGATCGAAGCATGCCCGTTGTTCGACATCCAGAACGAAACTGTGGGCGCCGAGTGCAACTTCCCGATGCCCTCAGTCCTCGACAAAGACAACGTACAGGGTCCCCGCGACGGTCTACCAGTCGATGTTCCCATCCAATACGGTCCGGAACCCGCGACCAAGTACCCCGTCGCCGGTAAAAGCGGCCAAGCCACCAGCTCCCTTCCCCCGACCTCGGCCCCCTCGACCTTCAGCAACATGCCCACACTCTCCTACTCCGCCGCCAACGCCTCCGAGACCTCGACCGCCCTCGGCGGCATCGTCGTGAACAAAGTCCAGCCCAGCAACACGACGGCCGCCACATCGCCCGTAGCAGCGGCGGCCATCACTTCAGCACCCTCGCTCGCGTCCGCCGCCCCGGCCGAGCCGAACATCCTCTCAACCAGCTACACGACCAACGGCAATGAAGTCATCGAATGGGTCATCGAAGCAGTCGAGCTCACCGTCACCGCGACCCCGTCTGCCGCGCCCGCGGCGGCGCGACGTCGACGTCACGTCCACGAGCATCATGCGCACCACGCTGGCCGTCGCTGAACCCACCCCACCCGTCTTTTCACGCGTGCGTATCAAAGGAGCTGCAGTGTCGTCGGAGGAGCTCTGAAAGATTTTGGATATCAGCAGTGGAGAGAAAGACCGCATCGCTTTCGATATCGAAAACAATTTTCATGGGGGCAGGGGCTGGTTTCCCCTGCCGATGAGTTCGTGTATCATAGTCCATCCTCACGACGGCGATGACGAAAGCGACCGGTCGTGAAGAGAGCATCCGCGCTATATGTAGATAGCGAACACAGATATCCATTGCGACGAGAAAGGCTCACGCAGAAAAAAGCGTACGGTTACTGCATTCCAAGTCCCAGTTCCCGTCCTTTCTCTCTTCCTTGTCAGAACATCTTTCGTGTTCGGCCCACAAGTCTCACTTACAGGCTACAGGTAGCAGAGCTTCCTAAAAACTTCGGTCCAGTGCAGTTCCCGTCCTCGCGCAGGCCCAAGATTGGACTAAGCTAATCTACGTTGCTCCGGCCGACGCGTTGGGCGGTGAAAGCCACCCGGACCCCGCCGCCACTCGCGGATCCCGTGATGAATCGCCAGCTTCGACGGCGCGTAATTCGTGCGAATGCAACGTTCGCCGAAGCATCTGGGTCAACCGGCCCTGTATCAGGGAAGTGGGATGTATGCTACAGTCGGGGTGGCTCGTTCAGTATTTAGGCTAGGCGCAGCGTTGTACCAGTGACTCACGTGATCAGATGAGCGAAGTGCGCATAAGCGTGCTGGGGTCGTTAAATGCCATGGGTTCCATATCGGCAGGTTTCGATGCGTTGCGAGCCTGTGGTGGTGATCGCCTGGCTATACGGTCTCTTCACATTGGTACGAACCCGACCAAATTTACCTTTCACACAAGCGCAGGTTTCTTCTTGATGCCCAACAACCCGCCAAAGTCCTTCTTCTTCTTCACTTGCCGCTGAAAGGTTGGCGGAGGCGGCATCGCGGCCTTGTCTTCGATTTCTTTCCGCTCCAGTCTTTTCAGGGTCGTTGGCTCCTCCTCGGCCACCACTGGCGCATCCCCACCAAGCTCGATTTCCTCATCCAGCCGTCGGACTTTCTCGCCAGTCCCACTTTGAAACGCCAGCCGCGCCTGCTCCTCGATCTCCCTCTCGATCCTCTCCGCCTCCTCGTCCCGAGTCGGCGGCGCCACGCCCGACAACGCACCATCCGTATCCGTCCGCTCCCGCATCGCATTGCGCATGCGCACCTCATCCAGCGCATCGGCAACCGCCATCTCCGTGCGCGCATCGTTCGTCTTCTTCTCCAAATCCTTCATCGGATCCCGCTCCTCCTCCTCCTTCTTCAACCGATCCAGCATCTCCTCCTCTGTCTCTTCCGCCAGCTTCGCCTCCCGCCACGGCTCGAAGTTGCGCCGCGCGCCGCGCTCGCACGTGTAGTCCATGTTCTTCGGGTCGGTCTTGAAGGTGATCTCGCCGCTGCAGCGCGTGCATTTGATGTAGAAGCGGAAGATGGTGATCGCGTAGTACTTCTCCTCCGTCGTCTCTTTGCGGGCGTTGAATTTGCGGCCTTTGTAGATATATTCGCCGCACGAGGTGCACTTCATGCTGAAGGGTGCCATCAGACGGACAGTTTGCTGCTTAGGGCCGACTTGTTTAGGACCCCGCCGACGCTCGATCTTGGATGGATCGAAATCCGGTGGGTAGTACTTTGTCAGGACCTTGCGTTCAGACATGGTGTTGGTATGATGTGCTGGTGATAGTGGATGTCGTGCAGACGTCCAGAAAGAGAAAGAAGTTGAACTGGAGTCCATTCACTGACTCGTGCGCCAAGACCTTGTCATCCTCGGCAAGCATGTGATCCGAAAGTGTCGCGTAAACATCGAGAGCAGACGAAGGCGCGTCTCTTCCTTTCCTTTGCAGGTACGTCTCGAACATGGCCATCTCTCAGACACTACCAGGAAGAGCATACTTACGTTCAGCAGGCACGAACATACCTGAGTATTACTTCAAAGTACCTAAACACATCTGCATCCCAGATGCGCCAGGTTGAGGGGCAGGATGGAAGCGTATTTGCGCCAATGGATGAACACCGCTTTAAGTCGGCATCAATACGAGACGGCCATCTTCGTTGGGGACAAGCTACTGGCCTTGAGCAGCATGTGATCCTCAGACTCAAGGTACACCTTCATGAGCCATGTGCTAATCCTCCCCGACAGACTCGGACCATGATGCATACCAGCTCGCCTCGACACACTTCGCGGCCGGCAACTACACCCGCGCGCTGTCGTTCGTCTCCCGATCCGACCTCGTCCAGCGATCGTCGGCTGCCCGATATCTGACCGCCCACTGCTACATCAAGCAGAACAAACATGAGGACGCGCTTGGAATATTGGGCGAAAAGAACCCAGCCCACCTGATGACATCGGCGGACTCGGCGCGGCGTAAATTGTTGCATCTGACCAATGGCCTGACGAGCAAACAACTCGGCAAATCCAAGGCGCCGGCTCGGACAGAACGGGCAGACAGGAGCGAGGAGCGCGACCGCGAAGATGCGAGCAACATCAAGTACGAAGCCAGCATGTGCTACTTGCGAGGACTATGCTTCGCCAAGCAGAACGCTTTCGATCGGGCGAAGGAGTGTTACAAGGACGCCGTCCGCATCGACGTACAGTGTTTTGAAGCCTTTGATCAGCTGATGCAGAATTCGCTTATGAGTCCTGGGGAAGAATGGGACTTCTTGGATAGCCTGAACTTTGATAGCATACAACCAGATCCTCTGACGGCGACGAGGGCGGAAGAAGCGGCCGACTTCACACGGAATCTCTACATCACTCGGCTGTCAAAGTATGCACGACCGCAGGAGTTCAGCACTGCCATCGAGACATTGGGTTCGCACTATCGCCTGGCAGACAATCCGGACATCTTACTCGCCGAGGCCAACATCCTGTCCAGCTCGTCTCGCTTCGAGGCTGCGCTCGAGCTCACATCTTCCATCTTGGACACGGATCCGCACAATTTCGCGTGCCTCCCGTTACATATACACCTTCTGCATCAACTCAATAACGTCAACGCTCTTTTCGCCCTTTCGCACAACTTGGCGGACACCCACCCCAGCGAACCCTGCACGTGGTATGCGGTCGGCGTCTACTACTTGACCACCAACCGTGTACCTGAAGCGAGGAGCTACTTCTCCAAGGCTTCTCTCATGGATCCGCACTTTGGCCCTGCCTGGATAGGTTTCGCGCATACGTTCGCGGCGGAGGGCGAGAGCGACCAGGCCATCGCGGCGTACAGTACTGCCGCACGGCTCTTCCAGGGCACTCATCTGCCGCAACTCTTCCTAGGCATGCAGGAGATAGCTCTCGACAACCTTGCGATAGCGCGTGAATACTTGACCACAGCCTACAATCTCTGCGATCGAGATCCGCTACTGATCAACGAGATCGGGGTCGTGGCGTATAAGGAAGAAGACTACGATTCCGCGATCCGACACTTTCTGCTGGCGCTCGAGATCGCACGCGACAACGAAGCACCACCACATCAATCGAACGATACACGACTGAACCTCGCCCACGCTCTAAGGAGAGCAGGCCGATATCAGGAAGCACTCGAGCAATTCGACGAAGTGATTCGGATCGGGCATCGAACCTGCGGCGTCTTCGCTTCGAAAGGTCTGGTGCTGCTCGAGCTAGACCAGCCGTTCGAGGCCACCGTCGCGCTACACGAAGGTTTGGCGATATCGCCGCAGGACCCGTTGGCCAGTGAGTTGCTTGCGAAAGCCTTGACGCTGCTGGAAGGCGAAGGCGTGCTGGGTGGTGCGGATGAGGAAGCGGTTGATGTGGGTTTACAGAACAAGCTACTCGACATTCGGAAAACGAGGGCTGCGGGTGGCGTAGGGCGAAGGAAACGAGCGTTACGAGGCCGGGATGGCGGGATGGATTTGGACGGAGTGAGCGATGCGCGGCGTTCGTAGGATGGACGGTTGCGAAAGTCGCCGAGGTTGACGCGTTGATGGCAATACTTGGGAGTGGACCAGTCTCAAAAGGAGGACTTAATTGCATAGCGTGCTTGACTTGTGTTTGGAGCATGTTGGCGTAAGGCTACGGTCGGCCATGGCAGCTTTAGGTATGTAAGGTATGCATGTTCCTACACTATGGACCCGCCAGCGATAACTCCATCTCCTCGCCGTTCCCCATGGGACAAGGACTCGCAGATGAGGCGACGATGGCCAGGCGCGGGGAATCCTTGCTCCTACTTCTTGGTGGGGGAACAATATCCTCCCAAAGTACAGGTACAGTGACCAATACATCCTTCACTGGGGCTCGCACCGAGTCCTCCTCCTAATTGATACAGTCCAACGTAGGGCGGTCTACCCAGCAAAGAATGGCACTCCACGAATCCAAGACCGCAGTCAACGAAGACAACATCGAAGTCCACCCTCCAAGCACCACAATCCCGGATGACAAGAGAGAAGCGCACGAAGTCTTCAAGGTCACCGAAGATGGCGTCAACTTCCGTACCGTTAGCTGGCAGCGCGCCGCGATCATCTTCCTCAAGATTCAGTTTGCCATGAGCATTCTCAGCGTGCCGGCTTCGTTGGCCGTTCTCGGCGCCGTGGGTGGCGCATTGTCGATAGTGGGATGGACCGTACTGAACACATGTACGTGAATCAACCAGCGATCGGCACCAAAGTGAAATGCACATCTGCTGACGAGAGGGTATGGCAGATACCGCCCTCATATTGGGAGACTTCCGCAACCGACATCCCGAGTGTCACACCTTAGCCGACATGTGCGCCAAACTCTGGGGCCGCGTCGGTCGCGAGCTCGTCGGCGTGCAGATCCTTGTGGGTCAGATCCTGATCACGGCCGGCGGCATCGTCTCCATCTCGACCGCCTTCAACGCGCTTTCGGACCACGGCGCCTGCACGGTGGTCTTCAGCTTCGTCTCCGCCGCCCTGATCACCCTCTTCTCCTCCATCCGCACGTTCTCCCGCCTCGGCTGGCTCACCTGGGTCGGGTTCTTTACCTTCTTCGTCGCGGTCTTCATCTTCGTCGTGGCCGTCACGACACAGGACCGTCCGGCCGCCGCGCCACCGACGGGTGATTTTGAGCTGGGGTGGACGGCGGTCGCTTATCCGACGTTCGTGGCCGGCATCACGGCCAGCGCCAATCTGTTCATCTTCAGCAGTGGATCGTCGATGTATCTGCCCGTGATCTCGGAGATGCGGAGACCGCTGGATTACCGCAAGGCCGCTTTGCTGACCGGTGTTCTCGTCTGCGCGATGTACTTGTCTTTCTCGCTCGTCATCTACCGCTGGTGCGGTGCGTGGATCTCCACGCCTGCGTTTGGGAGCGCTGGGACTCTGTTCAAGAAGATCTCATACGGCATTGCCTTGCCCGGCTTGGTCATCGGAGTGGGTATCTACCAGCAGTAAGTTGACACGAATGCACAGCGTCTCGAGACACTCACTAACGGTCATGACTACTTCAGCGTGGCAGCCAAGCTCCTCTTCGTCCGCGTCCTACGAAACACTCACCACCTCCAAGAAAACACCATCATACACTGGACCACCTGGCTCGGCGCGAACCTGGTCCTGGGCGCGCTCGGGTTCATCATCGCGGAAGCCGTCCCCATCCTCAACTACATCCTAGGTCTGCCGGGATCTCTGTGCTTTGCTCCGTTCAGCTTGATCTTCCCGGCTCTGCTGTGGATGTACGACTTCCAAGCGTATCGGGCTGGGTCAGTCTCGCGGAAGATGATTTATGCATTTCACGCGTGCATTGTGATTGTGGGCTTGTTCATGGTCGTGGGAGGGACGTACGGCGTGGCCGTGTCGATCAAACAGGCTTATGCCAGTGGTCTGATCGGTGGAGTCTTCGACTGTGCTGACAACTCGGGCACTGTATCATAGGCTAGCCCTCGAATACGGCCATTGCTCCAGTATTCAACCTGAAGAGAGGAGGGTGCCAGATGGATCCTTGTTGCAAAACCCCTGTAGTGGTTTATGTCGATTTGTACCCCTTACACTAAGCATCGACGATCAACGCCAAACGGATGTGTTCTATCATACACTTGGCAAGGCCAACCTTTACTCACGTCTACCCCAAACGCCCACGCGATTCCCAAGAAAGTTCATCACAGACACTCCCACTCGGCGAAAACACACCACCTCGCGCTCCGATCCGCCAGCACCAACCCCCTCCAAGTGCCCCTCTCCCCAATCTTAATCACCGTCTCCCACGACGTCAACAACCCGCTCTCCTCTTCCCCATTCGGCCGCGACGACGACGACGTATGCTCCTGCTTTCGCGTCAAGCGAATGATCTTCTGACTGGGCGTCTGGATCGCCAATTTCGCCGGTTTCTGCTGCGCCGCCGTCATGGGCTGGCCGGGACCGTCGGAGTAGCTGCTGCCGCACCCGGACTGAGACATCGTCGCCGACACCATGCTCATCGCGCTCGAGGGCCGGACGTGAGGGTTGGGGTTCGGGCTTGGGGGCCGCGTCGCGCTGCCCGTGCCCCATGTATCCGGGCTGAAGCGCGACAGGGAGGACGGGTGCTGGCGCACGCAGAAGACGAAGGTGTTGTTCATCGACAGGCGGGCGCACTGCGGTTGCGCGACGTACAGGTCGTGGCGCTGGGCGTGCGGGGTCGGGTGGCGGATGTGGAAGTCGTAAGGGGGGTTCTGGCCCGTGTGGGATAAGGGTAGGCCGAGCGCGAGCGAGTGCGGGTTGTCTTTGATCGAGTGCATGAGTCCACGCTTGCCGGCGTAGATTTTCAGGACGCCTTGGCCTTCGTCGCCGGGCAGGAGGGCTTTGATCGTGAAGCGTTTCCGGCCTCCGATCCATTCTGCTTGCGCGAGTGCCTTTTTGACGACGGTGTCGCCGCTTTCGAAGAAATCGCCGTCGGCGTCTTGGGCGAAGGCGCGGGCTTCGACTTCGGCGACGCATTCGATGTCTTCCGGCACGTTGATGTGCAGGTGCGTCATCTCCAGATTCTCCAAGTGCAGCAGACTCGTGTCGAAGCCGGCCAGCTCGGCGCCGTGCCGGAAGTACGTTGGACATGCGCAAGGCAGCGTGATCAGCGTTTCGTGGTCGACGGGCGGAACGATGTGCTGTTGCTCTGGCAGGAGAGGGATGTGGGTGTAGCAGATCTCCATCGGTCTGGCGAGGAAATACCACGACTCGGCCACCTGGCTGCTGGCAGTGCTGTATGCGCCGCGCCGTGGGTTCGTGGGGCTGGCTAGAGAGCAGTCCATGATACGCCACTCACCATCTACGATCACCGCGTTCCACCAGTGGTTCGCTCGAGCTACCGTGTCCAGGTCCAATACCTCACCGGGAGTTTTCAGGTAGCCTCGGATGATCTCTGCGTGCAGTCCGACGGCGGCGCACATGTCTCTGACGAGCAATGCGATCTCCTCGCTACAACCGCGTTTAGTCTGCACGACCCGTCGCGTGTCGACCTGGCCTTCGAAGTCCTCTTCCCACGAAATACGCTCGGCGACCCAAGTGAAGATAGCCCGCAGACGCTGGACGTCGCTCCGATACGGTCGACACACATAGCTCTGCGCCAGCGCGGCAGCAGTCACCATGGGCGGTAAGCTCTGCACGAAGCGGGTGCTCTTATCCACCAGCGCGAGGTTTGACGTATTGAAGTCGGTCGGGTCGGTGATGGCCAACCCATCTAGGCTCTCGTCGCCTTCTGCGAGCTCGTGCAAGAGGTCGATCGGGTTCAACGCGGGCATATCGAGCATCTCGCTTCTTTCGATCCTTTCCTCGCGCTCCCTCCGGCTGAGCGAGTTGGATCGATTGATGTCGCGACGGACTTGCATCCACTCCGCGCCGCCTCCGAGTCCCATGTCTCTCGCAGCATTACCGCCGAAAGCGGAGCCAGGTCTCGACGCCGTACCTCCCGCAATGGCAGATGGTCCATTGCTAGCGAGCAAACTCTTCGTCGGGCTCGCGGCCCGACTGCCTGGACGACTGCTGGTTGCGCTCCCGATCGTGGATCTCGCGTTCGCGGCACCAGTCTTCGCAGTCGTCTTGGCCGTCTCGATCATCTTTTTGAAGAAGCCCGATTTCCTGGCTCGCGGGGCGTTCAAGCCCCCAAGCACACCAGCTGACTCCATAGGATCCTTAGTCCAGTCGGCCACCGGCGTCCTGACAGGCTGATGTTCCGACGCATGGCTCTCGTGGTAGCTAGGGCCCGAGCCCGAACTCTCGCTCGCCGCCATACTCCTAGCACTCGAGGCCAGGTCCGCCACTGATCGAGTATCTAGAGTACTCATCGGACGGCGACCCTTCTGACTCCCGAAGCCAAACTTTCTGCGTGCCAGGCTCCCGGCACTGGTAGCGCTGAAGCCGCCAGCAGAATAGCCTGACATGATGCTGCGGCTGGTCAACTGGGTACTCGTGCTGCTCTGCGTTGCTGAGGAGGATTCGGTGGAGTTCGTCACGTTAGTCTTGGTGGTGTACGTTCGGTTCAGCACTTCGCGACCAAGCTCGTAGGCAGACTTGCGATGTCGTATTTTCGGCGGCTTCTGGTCTGACTGCGTGTACTCGTGGCTCGAATGGCTGTTGGACGTGGGTGGTCTACTCGAGGGAAACTGCACTGCTTTCGGTGGTGGTTGCGGCAGGCGCTCAGGAGAGCGAGGAGCATTTGGCTCGGGACGGCGCAGTTGACGTTCCATACGTTGCACAAAGGTGTCCAGTTGTGGGGGACCATCTCTCGAGGGAGGCTGGGAGGGCACTGCATTGTCGAAGCCGCCATTGTAGTGGTCCGTAGTCGAGATGCCGAGAGAAGACTGCGCTCGTTGGTGTTGGTGTTGCTGTCGCGATTGGGTGCGAACATCCTCGAATGCGTCCGGAGACCACACGGCGTTACTGGGTATCGCCCTTCTGACAGCTGTAGGTGGCTGCTCTTCTAGTACGCCGTCATCTTGATACATGGTCATGTCCTGAAGTGATGACATCACATCATTCATGGCATCTCTGAGAGGCGAAGGTGTCATGTGGCTGCCATCGCCTGGCGAAGCGGGAATAGGCGTGCGACTGCCTCCTCGATCATAGACGTCGTCATGGTACTGCTGGTGCATGGACGATGCCCGGCTTGGTTGGTACGCGACGCGATGTGCAGGCGGAGGCGGAGGGGGCGGTGAAGAAGCTATGTCATCGTCAATCGGGCCCGGCGACGGCGGACCCCACGCTTGCTGCTCGCCAAACGAAGGAGCTGGAGAGGGACCTTTTGACGTGGGAAAAGTTGCTTGCTGCTGGTAAGGGTTCGGTGATGGTTGTCGCGATGTGGGCAGTATCTGCGGGTATGCTGAGCCATCATGGTACGTAGCTGGAAGCGGCGAATGTGGTCTTGAAGGAGCAGGGGATGGTGCTCGGTATGATGGTTGCGGAGACGGTGCTCGATAGGAAGGTCGCGGAGATGGTGCTCTGTACATAGGTCGTGACGACGCCATATTGTAACCGGGCAGTGGCGAAGGTGCTCTGTGAAGGGGCTGTGGAGATGCTGTTCGGTACGTGGTGGAAGCGGTAGGTGCGGCGTAGCCCGGAGTTGGCGTTGGAGAAGCAGACGGTGCTCTGGAACCACGTCTAGACGGTAAAGCCGGCACTCTCGCAGCCATTTCCTGTTTGACAGGACTATTGCCTTGCTTGCTGAGAGTGCTCGTCGGCGCTTGCGCAGTCTTCATGCTCGAGTACGGCCGGAACTTGCTCGGTTGCTTCTGAGGCTTCTCCTGTTCCGGCGTCCCCTGGTTCCTCCCGTTTACGCTCCCGCCTGGACCGACTTTCTCATAAGCGTCGAAAGGCTTCCTGAACACGCTCTTGCTCTTCGCCGGGCTGGGCGAAGACCTTGCCGTTGGTGGCGTCGCATTTCTGCTGATAGGCGCTGGCTGGAAGGTCTCGTCTAGCACCTTGACGAAATTGCTTGGGAAAAGGCCAATCGCTCGGGGGTCTCGGCGAAGTCGGCCCATCCACCACAGTCCGTCGCCGGCGTTGAGGGCCTCGATCAGGTCTCCTTCGATGAACCCGAGGTCCTTTTTCGTCTCCCCTCCCCATGAGTAGGTGGCCTGACACCAGCATGGGAAGCGCGGTGGCAACTCTCCCGGCACGCCCATGTCTCCGAAGCGACTGTGTGTATGTGTGTGTAGCGAAATGGATTCAGGATACTCGCATTGCGGTGGCTTTCGTGAAGAAGCCCAATGTTGTCTGCCGTTGCTATGGAAGCTTTCTCCCGGTAGCCTCTGGATGAATGTGATTGACCCTTCACAGCAGTATGAAGTATGCTAGAGTAATGATCGCTGAAGCTTGGGCTGTAGGTAGGCGGCCTGGTGGTCGCGTTGGTCTGCGGATGGAAGTGTAGCTCGAGATATCTGATGTTTTGGTTGATTGGCGAATACAGACCGCATCGGCCTCTGTTTGTTTATAGTGTGGGGACGCTGCACGGGTACCTTGCAGAAAGCTTATTTTTCCCGTTCCGCGGTGACGACGCTACGTCAAGCGAGGCGCTTCCACCTCTTCCACCCCTCTGTCCAGCGACTACACCTACAACGGACGTCGCACCTGTTGCACTGTGCATGTGAGGCACATGTACCACCCAACTATGTATCTTTACCGTTTCGACAACCAATGGGCCACGGTCAGCAAGCAATAAACAGACCCCCGGCAGCGTATCAAACCCCCCGCTCTCTCCCCTTACCGATGCAAAAACAAACCCGTCCATTGACCGGCAATGATCGTAAATAACATATCAATCATACGGTTGTAACGAAGCAAACAGCTTCCTCGACCTCAAAACGTTCCTTGTCTGGATGTCCAGCTACTCACAAGTCGCCGTCTTCCGCTCAGCCTCCTATACGCGATATCGGGGCGCCGGCAGCGGATCTGCGAGTCGTGCAACTGCCATGGAGACGACGATGCAGCTGCGGCCTCCAGGCGCCCTCCTGTGAGCGTCGTTGTCTCGGGTATGCCTCGATTGGGAGCCGCCAGTTGTTGGCATTACCTTGAGACTCAACCAGGTCGACGACCGCTCACGGCTTCCAGCTCTAGTCACGGCCTTACTTCCGCTGTGTTGCGACCTGTCGTCGTGCGCGGCCAATGTCCCTTTTGGTAGCGTGAACTCGCCGCTCGACATAAGTAACAAGCCCCGGTCCTACACTCGGATCTCCATCAATCCGGCTGCGGCTGCCGAGTTAACAGGAGAGACGCCAGGAACTTCCTCTAGTCGGTAGGCGATCTGGTTCTGCATATCCGTTCTATCCAAGAAGAATTGCCTTCTGTATTCCAAGTACTGTTACTGGAAGCTGCTTCCCCGAGATGCAACACCGTACCTTGATCCAGTCGGCGCGATGATACCGGGATGCACAATGCCGAGCGACTACAGTCCAATGACAACAAATGTGTTTTTCTACCTTTAACTAATAAGTTGGTCGTGTTCGCGTTTCGACATTAACGTAGTCTCAACTAACATCTTCTCAAACCCCCAGCTGCTAACATGTTCAAAAATGCCACATCAGTACCAAACGAGCGCACGCGGACCGATCCCTAGAATTCCTGACCTTCACACCGCAGACCAACCCGAATCCATCCCAAACACCCAAACAAACACATAGAATTACCCGCCAACCACTTCCCCAAAATACCCTTTCCCCCAAACTCACCTACTCCCCCTCAACCCATCAATCAAGCACAAGACCAAACCCC
>Ga0058704_10000634_pt1 | contig 17619 bp, 12 predicted proteins | sample AgamicMgSfe_FD_71363 | JGI IMG/M metagenome (GOLD analysis project Ga0058704, IMG submission 71363) | Agave microbial communities from Guanajuato, Mexico - Mg.Sf.e | ecosystem: Host-associated > Plants > Phyllosphere > Phylloplane/Leaf | place: Guanajuato, Mexico | collected 2012-05-30
GAAGCGGACAAAGCACGGTTCGAGGCGGAAAGTGCTGCGGCAGGTGGTGACGAGGATGGCGAGGACGAGCCCCGATTATCGGGGACCACGGCGCGTGAGAGCGAGGACGCACCGAGAGATGATGAGGAGGCCGCGCATGAAGAGGCGAGGAGCACCGTGGACGTGGAAGCGTAGGATTGAGCGGCGCTCAAGCTTTCACACCAGGCGTAACAAACAAGTGAAGGCTGAGCTCGGCAGCAAGCTCCGTGACCTGGAGCCGATCTATCACTTCTCGGTCACGCCTCGTCGAACGCAACAACACGGCTTCGACAACCAGTTTCTGCCCCGGCAATTTGCGGCAAGTAAGTCTTTGCTGGACTGCCTCGCGGAGACACGCTGCATATGTCTGCCGGCATCGCTATGCGGCCGACTGGTGGCATGATGGCGAGCTTTGAGTGGGACTGTCACGACTTTCGGCCGACGAAGTGTGGAGCAGCTCGTGGTGTCACGTGTACATATATCGTTGTGCGTGTCTATAGAATTATACGAAAGTTGTCGCTCTTCCGACGTTCCGTTTGTTGCTGCGGAAAAATCAGAGAAGTGATAATGAGGATGAGGAATGCACGAGAACCGAGCCTCGATCGGACTGTACTTTACCTGTCCCTCACGGCTGCAATGCGAGTACTCGCGGCGCGGATCTCAACCAGGAGAAGCAGTGTCAGCCCCTGGGCTTGAAAAACTGACATGCATGTCACTCCAGCCGTATGGCGTCCAATCCAGATAAGAGTTCGCTCGCATCCTCGGTTCATGACGGCCCCTGAAGCGCCGACGAGCTCACGAGTGTCCGTCGGGCCGAGAACCGACCTTCTTCCTCTCAAGATCTCCAGGACCACAACTGAAATGAGGCCTCACAGCTATACTCAGCCGGTGGAAAACCCTCAAACGAGTTCACGAGACTCTCCCTCCGACCATCGTCCGTTTCTCCGCTCTTGAAGGTAGACGACCAGCATCCCCCTCACCATCTGTAGCCAACCTGTAGCCCTGCTGACACAACCCGGCGCAAACGCAAACGTGCGTATCTCTAACAAAGCATTCTCCTCTCAGCACCGTCTGGATTTGCTGTTGACCTGGACGGTAACTTCAGAATCGACCGCTGCCACCGAAGAAGGCGCCGAGTGCTTGACTGCGGAGAGGCGACAATATTGAGCGCCAATACGCAAAAACAGATGGCCGTATGATACACGCATCACCTTGACCAGATGAATCTTGACTCAAGTAACACTCATGGCTTTTCTACCACGTCAGTATCAGCCTTACCGTCACCATCAGTTTTCGCCAGAGGAAGATCCGGGTAGCCCTCCCGCTCATCCGCCATCGCCGTCCCATCGGCAGCCACAACCTCCCGCATACTCGCCTCTTCCCAGCCCAGGCCTCTCTCGCGCACCAATTTCCGATTCCGCGTCGGCCAGACGCGACAGAGCAGATAGTAAACGACGAACGCCGTAACGAAAGACAACAACCAGCTCAAATGGCCCAGATCCTGTGCCGTCGGACTGACGGAAGGACCTAGCGTGCCGACGAAGCCGGGAAAGGGCAGCGCGACGCCGACGATGTACGCGATCACGGCTTGGAGGTTCCAGCCCTTGTGGTAGTAGTAGTGCTGGTTCGTGGATGTTCCGTCGTATAGGTGGGAGATGAAGACGTTGCCGTTGGTCAGGCAGAAGTCGTCGCAGATCATGATGGCGACGACGGAAGCCATGACTGCAGTATATGGTCAGTGAACGGACTAAAAGGCAAAGTGATATGATCCCCACATGCCGAAGACGGATCGTCCAACAATGGGATATCCGATATGGTAGACGGATGCACAACGCGAGTTAAAGAACATGGCGACCGAACTGCTCAGTTGCGATATGAATATCATCAAGATAGCTTGCCACCAATTCAGTCCTGTGATACAATTAGCACGATACCGAGAGAAATGACAACGGTGCCAGGGCACGAACCGATGCCAACCATAGTGCTACCGAGTGTCCAGTTGCCGAAGGACACACCCCAGTAACAGATCACGTAGTTCCACCAGCGCCATGTACGCCTTTCGTGTGGAGTCGGGTCGAGGTCTTCGTTGGACCATGTCCGGCCTGATTGACGATGACCATGCTGCCGAGTACGTTAGTTCTGTGCGTTGGATTGCTAGGGCAGAACTCGCTGTACTTGATCGAGCGCTGTGTCGGCGACTTGAATCCAGTCTTTGAAGCCTCGCCAGCTTGTGAAGGCCCTTTTGGCATTGTATGCCTTAGCAGCAAGCTTAGTCTTGACTTCGTTCGTGTTCACTCGCATAGCGGACGGTTCGCCCTCTCGCAATCCCATCCTGGACTCTGAACGGATTGCAGAGTGGCCCGAAGCGGAAGTCAGATATACCAAGACTGGTCACCAGCCAGAGGAAGCTCGATAAAATGGACTCGCGCACTCACTCGTAGATTCGTTTGTTACGAGTCAAGCACACCGTCGAACTCAAGTGTCGTCCATTCGAGATGAGGTGAGCGGAAGGAATCCTTCCATGACAGGCCTTCGGGTGTCGTGTGACCTACTTGCAATAGATACATGATAAGGGAAGGGTCCGTCACACTCGATCCGAGATAGGCAAGTTGACATGCAGCTCAGCATGATGAAGGCGGCCTGCAGCTTTCTTCCTGAACCCACGATTACACGCTCGAATCCATCGCGCAGCCGGATGAAAGTAAGAGAAAGGGCATCCAAAACTCACCTTCTGGTGAACGCCAATTTCTGGGCAGTCTCTTGGGCTTGCGAGAACGGGCTCTCTATTGCGTGCAACATCGCCGCAGTACGAGGTCAACAGCTCCAATTCATCCTTGCGTCAGCAGCGCAGCTCTTCCTTTCGACAGACGGAACAGTGTCAAGGCAGCCCTTAGCAAGCTGGAAAGGTAGAGATGCCGAGATGTCGACGACTGGCTGGTATTCTGCGGTAGGTCGACCTGCGGTGGTGCACAGACCAACAGCCCTTCGAACGTTGGCTCCGGACGGCCTATCCCGCACGGCCCATCCCACATCTCTTCACATCTCTTCGACGCCCGCCCGATTAGGTAACATCTCTCACTTCCAAGGTTCCTCCGTACAGCTAGGTGCTTGCGTAGGCGAACGGCGAAATCCTCTTCATAGCTTAAGAGTCATGTATCGCTTCCATTGAATTGTGGCAATTGAATTTCACAGGCTGTCGCGGAGCTTTAGGCCGCGGACCTTGCAACAGGTACCTCCCTGAAGGGAAACACCAGACCTCCTCCTGTCGTCTTGATCAACACACCGCCAGCCCCGACAAAGTCCCAACGCCATGACAAAGTCCGTCCTGATCACAGGCTGTTCCAAGGGCGGGATTGGCCACGCACTCGCGCGCGAGTTCCAATCGCGAGGTCTGCGCGTCTTCGCCACCGCTCGGAAAGCCGAATCGATTTCCGACCTCGCCGCGCACGGCATCGAAACGCTCTCTCTCGAAGTCACCAGCCCAGAAAGCATCCAAACCCTGAAAGCGGAAATCGCATCGCGCACAGGCGGCACGCTCGATTACCTCGTGAACAACGCCGGACGCAACTACACGATGCCCGCCGTCGACATCGACCTGGACGAGGCGCGCGTCACCTTCGAGACGAACGTCTTCGCCGTGATGCGCATGTGCCAGGCCTTCGCGCCGCTGCTCATCCACGCCGACGAGGGAGCCACGATCGTGCAGATCGGCAGTCTGGCCGGCGTGATGCCGTACGTGTTCGGGGGCGTGTACAACGCGACGAAAGCGGCGCTGCACAGCTACAGCGACACGCTGCGCGTCGAGCTCGCGCCGTTCGGCGTCCGCGTCGTCACGGTCGTCACGGGTGGGGTCAAGAGCAATATTGCCCGCACGCAGCGGGCGTTGCCGGAGGGTTCGTTGTATGTGCCGATTGCGAAGGTGTATGAGGAGAGACAGACTCACAGTCAGGCCAATGCGATCCCGAACGAGCAGTATGCGCGGTCGGTGGTGGGGCAGGTGCTTGATCGGCCGAGGAAAGATACGATTTGGGTACGTGTGCCGACGAGTGAGACCCTTATCCTATGCCTTCCCGTTGTTGTACGCTGACCGCTCCATCTTTCGTTGTCCAGGAGGGAGGCAAGTCTTGGCTCGTTTGGTTCGTGACGGTGTTCTTTCCGAGATGGGTCATGGTACGGTTTGACGCATATCCTCCATCATTGCCTTTTGCGAAACGCTAACAGTGTTGTAGGACTGGGCGATGACTCGGATGTTCCAACTGGAGCGGCTGAGATCGAGCAACGCAAAGAAGCTTGTATGAGAGTCTGCTTTGATATGAACGGTACCTTATTGTGTTTTGCCGCGCCTTGAAAGTACCGTGCCAGTCGCTTGCGGGACTTTGCCGGTGGAGAGAACCTGCGGGATACACATCAGGCCGTGTCTCACCCGACCGTTTGCGAACGTTTTGTCGTCGAAGTCGGTGCCGGAGCTGGATACAATCGTCCTCCCCACGTCAACGCGCAACGAAACTCAAAGAAAGCGCTTGATATGTTGAAACGCTGATCGCTGCCGCCTTCTCGCTACGCTGCATTCCGGTGCCGACGTCAGAGATCCTGACATGCATGCAGTCATTTTCATTCACAATGTACAGTGAACTGTACATGTACCGGCAAAGCTACATACTCTACTTCCCTCCCCACAAGAAGCGATAAGAGGTACTGTACTCATCGCTCAGGAGCGACGAGCGACGATAGCTGATAGTGTACGACCGAGTCTCTGATGTCTTGAGAGGACAGCTCTGCTTTCCGGCTAATCTGGTACTTTTCTCCCACGAGCCCACGGTCCTCGGAGCGTTTTCGCTTAGCAGCACCCGGAACTGGAGGGTCTTCTGATAGCCGCCGCGAAAGCATATTGTGGATGTCAGGGTTTTCGGCGAGCTACTCCTCGGGTGCAGGGTCAATCCTGGACGTTAAAAGCGTTGGACAGCTGGTGGGCGGTTACGACGAGACCGCGCGATCACGAAGCGCAGACGTGCGTTTCGGTGTCGCGCAGGTGGCAGTAATAAAACGAGTAGGTGTTACGCGGATCTCTGGGAAGAAGAGAGTGGAGGTTCGTTCAGGCGAGTGGTGCCGACGGTGGTGGGCTCGTCAGTTTTGTTGAAGTCTTGAAAAGATATGAGATGATGTGATCGGAGGAAGAGACCGAAGCGAGGTGGTGCAGGCCGGGGTTCGGGCGGGGACCCCTAGATTGTTTTCGTCGGGCGGTGGGCCACATGTCGGAACGGACTGACAGATGTTTGTGAACGTGCCCTACGGTTCTACGGTTCTACCGTCGATGTTCCGCTGCGTTCTTGGGAACGTACACGGTACACCCCTTGAATGAGGCGTGCCCTCCCGGATGGACATACTGCTCTCGAGAGGACAACCATTGTTTAGCCAGCCCAGGTTTGGCAAGCCGAGGCCAAGCTGCCACCCAGCGCGAGCACCAGACGCCCGCAGCCACCTGCACATACACCATCGCTAGGTAATGACGGATTCGCATAACAGCAGCCGGTGAGGGATGGGCGTGAGGTTAGGCGTCGTGCGGACATGATTGGATGGTGGATGGGCCGACGGGTCGGTCGAGAGGGAGGGAGGGCAAGCTGATGGTCCACGTGCAGGGAGGATGAGGTGCTCGTTGCGGCATGCGAGGAGACGAAAGTGCATGTATGTACTCCGTACTGTATCTGTCGCTGGAGATGTAGCAGCAGTGGTGAGGGAGCACTCAGCACACAAGCTCGTCGATGGACCGTGCTGTAACCCCCACCAACGACCTCCCGTCCAGACTCCAGACAACTTGGAAAAATAGTCAACCCACCACCAACCGCATCTCATCGCACCATCTCTCCCCTCTGCACACCACACCCACTTGTCATCATACTGGCAATACTGTCAACGCCGTCGATCTTGACACACCGCTCCGCACCGCATCATCATCGCCATCGTGCTGCACGTTTCACCCAACCCTTTCCGCCCAGACTGTCCCACTCGCCCAGCTCGACGTTAATTTAGGCGCCTGCAGCTAAAACCTCTTGCTTGCAGCACGCCAGTGCCGACCTGCTCGCTCCCCCCCGTTCAACCCTTCTTGACCATCATTTGCCCGCCGATCTTCCCTCGAGCGAAAGGACTGCAGCAAAGAAATTTCCTGGGCTGCTGCTCGGTGCTGCTGCCGCCAAGACACCAACGTACCGATTGTACTGTATATACTGGGACGCCGAACATGCCATCGGCTCTACCGTTCTCTTGAAAGCCTCGCCGGACCTCCCAAAGACCAGCGCGAAAGCCGACTGGACCGAATTCGAGTCGGAGGGTAGGCTGACGTGCGTGATCTTTCGCGCACGAGGCCAATGTGCCCTGAATTTGGTAAGTACCTTCACGACACCACCGCAGAGGAAGAAAGGTGAGGGTGTGTGGACGTAAGACCCTGTCTGCGCCCCAAGGTGCTGTCGCAAACCTTCATCCCCTTCACTCTTTGCTCGCTGGCCGAGCGACAACCAGATCGTGACGTTTCTGACTATGCGCAGCGTGACAGCGTCCCCGTCGATACATAGGCATCTGGCGCATGTCGTAGGCGCGTCGTCGCTGGCTTCGCCAGATCCACACAGTCACACCCCACCATCGGGTGCGTCACAAGGCCGATTGTCTGTCTCATCATCAAGAGCGCCGCCCGCCGCTCGCTACCTTGCCTTTCCGGTGCATAAGCAGCCGCACCTGCTGCCTCCATGAATTGTTATAAGGCGTTCGTTCTACCATGGACTCGGAGGATGGACAAGTATTCGTAAAGGCATGTGTCCTGATCGCATCTGTCCACACACGCTCCCGCCAGGCTTGACTGACCATTGATACCCATTTCACGTGCAGAATCTAGCCTACTTTGTCCGCACGCATGAACGAGCCCTCGCGAACGCGCTCCAGCTGCAGCGCCAGCACAAGCATGGCAGCCAACAAGGTGCCGTGGGTGCCACAGCGATGGCATCGTCCTCGGCCGCCCCTACCTCCATCAGCCTTGCCGAAGCGCTATCCCGGCCCACCTTCACCTTGTCCTCCCAGAGCATCAAGCCTGCGAAGCTGGCCCTGACGCCTCATCACCTCTTCTACCTCCTTAGCAAATTCGAGGACTTGGGCGTCGATATCGGGCCGATGAACGTGCGCTTGGAAAACCTACATGGCGACGGCGCGCCGTCGAATTACGTCTCGTTCTTGGGCCACGCCCCCAAGTCGCGCGGCAAACAGTCCGACGCAGACTCCCTGAGGTCCGTGTCGAGTGTGCGCAGCGTCATGTCGAGCGTGTCTTCCATTTGGTCAAACTTCTCTCTGTCCAACAGCGCGGCGAAGGAAGAAAAGCGGATGGTACAACATCGGGACGACATCAAGTACCTGTACTCTTGCTTCACCAAGATCCCGGCCCTGAAATTGGCGCCCGATCAGCGAGCGCGGAAGGTAGCGGGGTACGAGGAGTTCCCGTTCGACACGGCGGTGCCATTGTTCGCGTTCAAGAACCTCGGCGTGCTGGAGATATGCGACCTGGACTTCCGACAGTTCCACGGCTGGGACAGGCTCGCGGAGCAAGTCCGCAGCCTCACCGTCCGACGCGCCCACCTCGACGACCCGATTGACCTGCTGCAGAACATTGTATTGGACGACATGGAAAGGCGCCGGAAACGCTCGTCTAAATTCCAAGCACCGACCACGCCATCGACGCCCGGGCTGCCCTGGCCGAACAACAGTCCCAGCCGGCACATTCAGGACCCTTCACGATATCGAATGGAGCTCGCGCGATCCTTCTCCACCCCGAACTCGCCGCTGGTCGACCAGAGACGCGGCTCTTTGGGCAGTCCGCACAGCATCACGCTGGTAAGAGGAGGGTCGGCAGATGGCGCGAAAACGCCTATACCCCAGCCGTCACGACAGCGCAGCACTTCGCCGGGAAGGCCGTCCAGCTCGAAGCATGGCTCTTGGCACAAATCCAGGCGCAGTGGTGTGCCGGCGAATAGAAGATCATCGGGCAGTTCGGGGTCGAGCACACACGACATGACGCCGCGACATAGCACGTCGGATTTGCTGGCCTTGGGGGTTCTGCCCTTGTCCAAGTGGCGGTTCCTGCGGCAGCTCAGTTTGGCCGAGAACGGCCTTACCTATCTGACTGCGGATAGCTTGGCGCCCGTCGCCGGTACTTTGCAGTCCTTGGATCTGTCTGGTAATCTGTTTACGGAAATACCAGATGCTCTCACGAGCCTGACCCACCTCCGAGCTCTCAACATGAGCAATTGCATGATCAACAGTCTGTCGTCGCTGGCGCGGAGTCCATTGCCAGCTATCACCACGCTCAACCTTCGCTCCAATCGGCTACTCTCTCTGATCGGCATTGAGAAGGTGCGTACCCTGGAAAGGATCGACATCCGCGACAACAAACTTCACGACCCGGCCGAGCTCGCTCGGCTCACCAGCGCGTTGGACCTGATCGACGTATACGTGGTGAAAAACCCGTTCACGCGGACACACGGTGCTTACCGCGTGGACATCTTCAACCTCTTTCGAGACACTCCGGGACATCACGCGGACATCACCATCGACAGCCAGGCCGCGACGTACAATGAAAAGAAACTGCTCCACGACCAAGCCGCGGAGCCCGTGCCAGTGCCTGTCGTGAAGCCGTCGCCTGAAGACGAGGAACGAGTCCATGCAGTTCCAGGCGGTGAAGAAGGCGTAGCCGACTTGGACTCACCTTCATTGGATCCGTTCCGAATGCCTGCATCCTACGCTCATCGGCGAAGCACCAGCGATTTCGGCCCGCAGCCCGTCCGCCGACGCAAAAAGGCCCCGCGGAGACGGATCGTCGAGATCTCACAGCATCAGGATTCACTGTCGAGCGCACCACCGATGGAACCCTCCGTGTCCGTGCAACAACCCAGCGAGACACCTCCACCCCCGACCCCGACCCCGACCTCAACCGACGAGCCCACCACGCCCGAACCAACCCTTTACCACACAGCGCCTACGACGCAACATGCAACGCCAGCGGCCCGGCTCATCCCTCAGCGCCCGACGCTCGACACCTCCATCGCCTCACCCACGCCCGCGCCCCGGATTCACGATCCCTCTGATGACGACGACGACGACGACGTCCAATCGCCCGAAGGTCTGGATTCCCACACCGACCTCTACCGCCAGAAAATCGAAGCGCTGAAGACGGAACTCGGGCCGAACTGGCTCACGGCGTTGAACGAGGACCGTCACTATCCCACCACTACCACCGAACCACGGCCGCGCGGCGGCACGAGGCAGCAGAGGAGTTTCAGCCCGGCCGACGTCAAAGCGGAGCAGCGGCAGCGACCGTCGTCTCGCGGCGTCAGCGTGGGGGGGAGGAAGCTGGGCTGAATATGTCGAGGGCCGGAGAGTTTTCTTTTCTTTGGGGGTTTTTCCTTCTCTAGATTTCGCGGGACGGCGTTTCACTTCATTTTCAGCAAAGCAAGCGGCATGGCGACGGTGTTGGGTGATTTTTAGGTCGGGTTCAGAGGTTGAGAGGCTTCGGTTAGCGTGGCGTGGGAGGGGGGCTGTGTCGCCTTGCTTGCTTTTTTGTCCTTTCCTTTCTCTTTTTCTTCATTCCATTTCCTTTTTCTTTTACTCCCTCCTCAATATCGTCGTTCGGGTCGTGTATCGATACCCACCTCTCGAACCCTACGATGAAGTTTCCTAGCAAAATCCCCGAAAAGAAAAGGCGCTTGCTGTAGACGGGTATAGCTGTTAGATGAGCTGTTCTCTTTTTCTTAGTCTTTATCTTCTTAAGGGGTTCGTCTCGGCTGGGGCTTTGGTCGCCTTTTTTCTTCGTACGTACGTAGCGAGGCGTTTCTGGCGCTGAGATTATTTTGTCACATATTTGGGTTTCTTTTCTCCTTCAGGGGTGATGAGAATTTGGTTGGAAGGGTACCTAGCTTTGCGGAATGAACTTCTCTTCGATGAGAGTCGCTATGTCGGCATGGCATGCCATGCTGTACATGCGTCCCTCCGGTTCGTCCTCTGTTCAGCCCGTGCCTGTTCACGGGAAGGGGCTTCGATGTAGTTTCTATAAGAGAAGACGGGTAGGTGAAAGTTCACTGGGTTGGCGTGGGTTTCGGGCAATCCGGCGTATGATGTGAGGAATGTGTGGTGGTTGATGACTTTGACGCGTAGTGCTGCCTTGCTTTGCTGCTGTGGTTGTTCGTCTGGTTGGTGTTAGCCTTCTTCTCCTTGACGGAAGAAACTCTCGTGCGTATCTCGGGAACAAGGTACTCTCCGTAAATCTCCAAGAGGATGAGGTACTTACGACAGTGCTATCGTCGATACCGAATCGGGTACGGGACTGTACCTGTATACATGTACCTATATCGTGTACCGACTTGAGTACTAGAAGGTCGTCTCTCTATGTCAAGCCGGGGGCATTCCAAGCGCCCCAAAACGGAGCCGCGAACCGCGAGGTCCGGCGACTTGCTGAAACTCACACCCTGCACCATACCTACTTGTCGTTACGCACCACACACACGCTGTTCTCACCGTCCGCTGGGTGGCGAAACCGCAGACTCTGGTATCGTCGAGAGAAGAGAGACCATAATCTTGACAGCCGGTCCAAGTACGTACATGAAGGTTGCAGTACAGCACTACCGACAAGGCGTCCATCTGTCTGTCTGTGCGTCTATCTTCTTGGGACTCTGATGGAGAGCTGACCGGGCCACCTCCTCCTAGCCCCACTATTGCCTACGTTACGTAAGCGTGAAAAACAACACACATCAACCACCTCGCCCGTCGTTGGCTGCTGCGGCCAACTTCACCAATCCACCCACCACCACCCAACAACAGCCACACATCCCATCGCTCATCATATCGCATCGCATCGCGTCCTCCACCACCACGAACTCCACGGACCCTCTCACGCACACCTCACGCACGCACACGGCGTACGACACGATCCCACACGCACGTCCCCTATCGCGTCCCTCCCCCGACGTTCTACTTCCGCATTGAGCCATCCCAGCGCTCCGACACCCCCGGAACGAGTCGCGTGACCTCAGCATAGCATCGAGGCCTCGGTGAGCGGAACACATCCACAAGCGTATCGGAGGAGACTGCCCGGCCCTGGAGGCAAGCCGGTTGAGAGGAGAGATTTGGCGATTTGTCGGAGCCCGCGCGCTCGTTTTCCGGTAGGTCACATACTGTCTTCCTTTTCCATATCAGCGTCGGCGGCGGCGGCGGTGGTGGCGTGACACAAAGCGACTGCGGCAGCTACGAAGTTGTGACGTGAAGTGCTCATCTACTCGCACTTGCCGTGTAACATTGCGGGTCACGTGCGACGGATGGTAACGTGAGGTCAGCGTTCAGGGTTGGGAAGACGGGGAATTCTGTACATCGGCACAGTCGTTTACGTGGTTCTCGGTACTGACGGCAGACGAGCCCTTGACGCAGACACCAGCTTTTCCCGGAGCACAGCCCAGGTAGGCTCCGCGAGGCAGATCACGACCTCACGACTACCCGCCGCCGGCCATGGCGGACCAGAACGACGTGGACCTAGACTCCATCATCGACCGACTCCTCGAAGTACGCGGCAGCAGACCGGGTAAGCAGGTCCAGCTGCTGGAGACGGAGATCCGATTCCTGTGCACCAAGGCTCGCGAGATCTTCATCTCTCAGCCCATCCTCCTCGAGCTCGAAGCGCCGATTAAGGTATGTTCGGACAGTCCCGCCGTGACCGATGGGCCGACCTCGCTGACTGACGCGCCACACAGATTTGCGGTGACATCCACGGACAGTACTACGACCTGCTCCGCCTCTTCGAGTATGGCGGCTTCCCACCAGAGGCCAACTACCTCTTCCTCGGCGACTACGTCGATCGCGGCAAGCAGTCGCTGGAGACCATCTGCTTGCTCCTGGCGTACAAGATCAAGTACCCCGAGAACTTCTTCATCCTGCGCGGCAACCACGAGTGCGCCTCCATCAACCGTATCTACGGCTTCTACGACGAGTGCAAGAGGCGTTACAACATCAAGCTGTGGAAGACGTTCACCGACTGCTTCAACTGCTTGCCCATCGCGGCCATCATCGACGAGAAGATCTTCACAATGCACGGTGGCTTGAGCCCGGACCTGAACTCGATGGAGCAGATCAGGCGTGTGATGAGGCCTACGGACGTACGTTTCGCCCTGCGGTCAACTCTGGGGTGATGTACTATGAGCTGACGATTGGCTGTAGATACCCGACTGCGGTCTGCTGTGCGACTTGCTCTGGTCCGACCCGGACAAGGACATCACGGGCTGGAGCGAAAACGACCGCGGCGTCTCGTTTACCTTCGGCCCGGACGTCGTCTCGCGCTTCCTGCAGAAGCACGACATGGACCTGATCTGCCGCGCGCACCAGGTCGTCGAGGACGGGTACGAGTTCTTCTCCAAGCGCCAGCTCGTCACCCTCTTCTCCGCCCCCAACTACTGCGGCGAGTTCGACAACGCCGGCGCCATGATGAGCGTGGACGAGAGCTTGCTCTGCTCCTTTCAGATCTTGAAGCCGGCCGAGAAGAAGCAGAAGTACGTATCTACCACTCGTGATACTCGAGAATCCCAGCTGACTCGCGATTACAGCAGGTTCGGAAGACGGTAAAGCGGATCGTTATACCGAGCCTTCTCTCACGACTATCAAACAACGCTCTCGCGGTCAAGGGAGACAAGAGGAGGCGAACACAGTGTCCCCTTTTGATTCCAAAGACATGGGAGAGTCCAACGTGACGCGCAAGTGCAAAGCTCGAGCTCGGCCTTGTTCGTGGCGACAATCTTTTTTCGAATGGGGATGCGCGGGTGGAGATGGCGGGAATTGTACGATGAATTGTCAATGGATGAGTGAGGTTTTCTTGTCGTGGATGAGGAACGGGGGCAGGAGGAGATCTTTGTTTGCGATGCGAGAATTAGTCGGACGGGCGGGCAGACAGATGGGCAGATGGATGAACGAGGGGCTTGCTACGTCTTGTTTTGTGTCTTTTTGGCCCCGCATGTTCTCACTGGCTCCCATCGTGCCCTGTTTGATTTCGAGTTTGTTTACGCGGCGCGAGGTTTGGACCTCGCTGTGGGAAAGGTAGGATGTTGAGGGTTTTGGGTATTTTTCGTTTTCTTGATCCCCGTTGACTTTGGGGAGTGAGGTGCGGATGTTGTCCCAATTTTCCTTACTTTCGTTTCTCTTTTTTCTACTTCCCTCTCTTTTCTCATTTTGTGTTCGTTTGTGAGTCGTCGTGTTGTGCATCACGATCCTGTCCGTCGTTTTCACTGCGAAGTATATTGGTTGTCGAGGACTTCGCTCGCTCGCTCGCCCGTTTGCTCGCTTTGGTGAAACCATGGTGCCTTCAATCTTGCTGTCAGGGGCGTCGAGGACAATTTGCGTTGGTTCTTGGTTTGGTTTTGTTCCCGTCTTTTGGACGTGTGGTCATCTCCTGTGAGAAAGAGGGGGAAAGAAAGGAATGGATGGGTTTTTGGTACTGGCCGATCGTTTTACTCTGCTCTATTCCGCTCGGCTCGGCTCTGTTTCGTTATTGCCATCTCATTCAATGTTGGAGAGAAGGGATGGGGTTTGTTGGGCTATTGGTTCGCTGTGTCTTTTGCTCTGCGGAACGCGCTGCCAGGCTGCTGCTTGATTGCATACCGTTTCAATGTAGATGTACAAGTAGATGATACATTATGATATGCGTATGGGATAAGGAATGTCTTTCTGCTTCGAGTTGAGAGTCACAGCACAAGCAGTATGTATTAGGTATCCCTTTTCTTACATCCAATCCCGTGGACGCTGTGGAAGACAAGGAGATACACAGACGGAGGTGTTGTCAAAGGAATGACTGACTGACGGTATTGCTGAACTGGGAGGCCTATCTTTACAGAGCTAACGGGACGTAGTTCTTCACCCGAATAAATCATCTGATTCACTACTGTGGCGACCTGACTTGCTCATAGCCAGGGATGGTCAGCTGCACAGGTTTGCCGCGCTGGTTTTATCTGCCCTTGGTTCGCTCTTTGGGCAGTGTAAGCACGTTGAGAACAGATATTTTGTCACCATCTCGCTTCCTGGCAGCATTGATACATAATGTGATTTATTGAAGTCGAAGTTCGCTCGCTGAAGGTGGATGAGATTGACTCGTAGACTGGCCTGGGCACTTCACGAAGCCGAAGTGGAGGTCGGTTCGATGGATTGGGATGTATGCCAACCGGCACCTTCTGACCAGATTCCAGCGAGATGTTACAGAGGCAAGGCCACCCTTTCCATCCTCTTGTACATGTACGAGGCTGATCGAAAAGTGAAGTGAAGTGATTGTTGCACCTCGGCACCTCGGCCTCACGGATCCATCCCGCATCCCCACACTGCAGGTGTCCGAGCTTTCGAACATTTGGAGCTTTGCCCTGTGCTACTGACAGCGGGGCGGGTGACGATGATGACGGCTCGTACCAAAACGTCAAATGCCGTCGCCGTGATCCACCACCATCGTTGAATTCATGCTAACAATAAAGGAGTCGAGGTTTTCGTGAACCGCCCATCACTATGAAATCCTTCCTATCCACAACCATCTCCGCCAAACCCGTCCTCCGCTCTCACATCCAGCACACCAACCACCTGAAACTCGTCATCAGAAGATCATACGCCATGGCCCACAGTGTCCCTCCGTTGAGCGACAAGTCCCTGCTGAAGAATCAATCCTACATCAATGGCAAATGGGTCGACGCCAAGTCGGGCAAGACCTTCGAGGTCACCGACCCGGCCTCGGGCAAGGTCATCGGCACCATGCCGGAGATGAACACGGACGACACCGAGGAAGCGATCAAGGCCGCAGCGGCAGCGTTGGTCTCGTTTCGGAAGACGACGGCGAGGGAGAGGTCGCGGATGCTACGCAAGTGGTACCAGCTGGTGGTGGACAACCTCGACGACATCGCCAAGTTGATCACGTGGGAGAATGGGAAGCCGTTGGCGGATGCGAAGGGAGAGGTCACGTACGCGTCGAACTTTTTCGAGTGGTTCAGCGAGGAGGCGCCGCGCGCGTACGGCGATACGATCGTGGCCAGCGTGCCGGGTAACAGGGTCTACACGATCAAAGAGCCGGTCGGCGTCTGCGGTCTGATCACACCGTGAGTCAATCCCTTTCCGTTCGACCACGAGCAGGCTAACACGTCGTTCAGATGGAACTTCCCAGCCGCCATGATCACCCGAAAGGTGGGCCCGGCGCTGGCGGCAGGCTGTACGGTGGTAGCCAAATCACCCGGCGAAACACCCTTCACAGCCGCCGCGCTCGCCGAACTTGCACATCGCGCTGGGATCCCACCGGGCGTGCTCAACCTCGTCACCGCGCTGGAGAACACGGCCGAAGTGGGCGAGACGATCACTTCCTCCGACACCGTCAAAAAGGTCTCCTTCACCGGCTCGACGCGCGTCGGGAAACTGCTCATGAAGCAATCCGCCGACACGCTCAAGAAACTGTCCTTCGAACTCGGCGGCAACGCACCCTTCATCGTCTTCGACGACGCCGACCTCGACACCGCCGTCGCCGGCGCCCTCGCCTCCAAGTTTCGCAGCAGCGGCCAAACCTGCGTCTGCGCCAACCGCATCTACGTCCAAAGCGGCATCTACGACCAATTCGCCACCGCCTTCGCCGACAAAGTCAAGGGCTTCAAGGTCGGCGGCGGCTACGGCGACGGCGTCACCCACGGGCCCTTGATCCACGACCGCGCCGTCGACAAGGCCGACGCGCACGTCCAGGACGCCGTCAAACAAGGCGGCAAAGTCCTCATCGGCGGCCAGCGCATGCCCGACCTCGGATCCAATTTCTACCAGCCCACCGTCATCCGCGACATGAAAGCGGACATGCAGCTCGCGCACGAGGAAACCTTCGGCCCCGTGGCGGGACTCTTCCCTTTCGAAACCGAAGCCGAAGTCGTGAAACTCGCCAACGACGCCGACGTCGGATTGGCGGGTTACTTCTTCTCCCGCGACATCCAGCGCTGCTATCGCGTCGCCGAGGCGCTCGAGGTGGGGATGGTCGGCGTCAACACGGGCTTGATCTCCGATCCGGCCACACCGTTCGGTGGCGTCAAGCAGTCGGGTTTCGGCCGCGAGGGCAGCAAGTATGGCATCGAGGAATACATGATAATCAAAACTGTATCCATGGGGGGAATGGGTCAGCCTTTGCAGGGATCCTAAGGGAAAGGTTTCCCGGAGCAAGATGCGGGAGGTCTGAGGAGCTGGGTGGTGTAACGTGTATACCAAGGTGCTGGGCAAGATGGAGATGTTGCAGTACACGCGTTTGAAGATCGTCGCGCAGGGTCGGACGTGCGGGTCGCTGGGAAGTCGGTAGTGACGTCCTGTATCGGGCCTTGGTAGGCTTGACAAGTGTGGTCGTCCGGGAGATGGACTCGGCCAAAGAAAAAAGAAGAGACACCTCCTCATCGGAGCGACCACCAGCATTGTGGTCACGTGAACTACGCTACCCGCTCTCACGCCGTGGACAGTATACGTCTTGTACATATAGCGAAGTCGAGGAAGGTGTGCATCGGGGCGTGGTAGAAAATATAGCGATTGTACGTTATTCGTCAAGTAGGTCCGCATACCGACGGCTCCTTTCGTATGTTACATGGTAGATAATAGTCGACAATGGCATTGTTTATGCGTTACAATCATTAGGTTAATCTGAATACACATACCGTTACAAACTAGCGTGGACACCCATTATACGATGGCGGCGTACTGTTGGTCCCCATTCCTCGTGCTCGCGGGTCATAACTCACCCTGGAAACTCTACACTTTCTTCCCTGAGGAAGCTGCCTCATCTATTGGGTCTGCCGTCGAGCCTCCTCGCTCCATGGGCGCGGCTCAATGCCGAAGAAACTTCAAAGGCGGGAGGGACGGTGGTGCCGGACCCGTGAAGCCCTTTTCGACCTCCTGCCGTGGGAGCGAGAGGGGCAGCGGAGGAACAGGAGGGACGGGAGGGAGATCCTTATCGACATTTCCGCTCGAGTCATCAAGCCAGCCCGAGAACGAGGACCACCGAGTCTTCTCGTTGAACTGGGAGAAGAAATCTACGGATTCCCTCGGTGTCTTCGGGGTTCGGATGCGAGGAGTATGGCTGCTCTTCGTGCTCTTCGTGCTCTTCACGGATGCAGTGGAAGAGCCGCGTCCCACCCCCACATAGGATTTGCTCGGCCGGGGCATCGTGGCGGCGGAGACCTCGATCGTCTTCGAGACGCGGATGTCTTCGTGAGAGGTGCGATCGGCGGTGGCCTTGGACCAGATGCTCATGGGTTTGCGCCGCGATTGGGTGTACAGGGAGGTCAGCTCGGCGTCCGAGTCGGCTTGACTGGCGAGCTTGGTTTCCCGCTGGCGTGTGCAGTACGCGACGGTCCGCTTGATGCAGACCTGGATGCTCGGGGCACAGGTGCATATGAGCCCGAGCTGGTACTCGAGGATACACCAGAAATAGGTCCACCAGCCGGTCCTGTACAGAGCAGTGAGCGGATTGTCTGGAAAGGGGTACTCACGGATGGCAATGACACTTACCATGAGAGATCGTGATTTCGGAAGAGGGCCATCCCGGTGTATACC